>Ga0181379_1001777_pt1 | contig 10042 bp, 2 predicted proteins | sample 2SPOviralmetaG_FD_130115 | JGI IMG/M metagenome (GOLD analysis project Ga0181379, IMG submission 130115) | Marine viral communities from the oligotrophic San Pedro Time Series (SPOT) site, San Pedro Channel, CA, USA - 2 SPOT_SRF_2009-07-10 | ecosystem: Environmental > Aquatic > Marine > Strait... | reverse complement strand
CTGGTCGGTGAGCAATTCTTTGATGCTATTCGCATCAGTTTGGACGCCGTCGAAGATCCTGTTGAGGTGGCTTTGAAGAACACTTACCTTGTTTCTGGTACCTTGTTTAACACCAGCAACGAAGGCATAGCCAATGAGTTCCTCCTCTACAATGAAGCCGATGATGATTGGTTCAACATGGGGTCGGATGAAAACGGTAGTTTCGCCGCCTACGTACCTGCTGGTGAGTGGTTGGTCATCGTTGCTCCGTTCACCAACGGTAATCACACAGAGACACTGCGCCAGCCCATCACGGTTGATGCAAGCTCTGATCGATTGGACCTCAACCTGACCACAAGCATCAGCGTTGAGGTTTCCATGCAATTGCTGGAAGATGTCACCGAGTCGCCACTGAGCGACATGACGGTCACCGCAGTCAGTCACGACGGATTTGGCAACATCACCTTTGACCGAACCGACGCCGATGGAAACTCTACTGAGTTGCTGATGCCAGGAACATGGAGTTTCTACTTCAACCGTACCATTGGCACGAAATCATGGTTCATGGATACCAGCGATGAACCGTTCAGCACAGCACTTGCTGATGAGAACAATTCCCTGGTTTTGGAACCCGTTTATGCGGTCTTGGAAGTTGAAATTGGTGGCAAGGTCTATTGGGACCTCGACAACAACAGCCTGCCGAGTTCCGGTGAAGGTCTTCCTGGGATGAACGTCACCGTCGTGGGCAGCAACAATTCAGAATTCTCCACCACGGTGTCCACCGATGATGAAGGAGTTTGGCGAGTGTTTGTCCCGATTCGTGATGTCTACAACGTGACGGTTGAGAAGGAAGGATTCGAAACCGTGTACTACGAGACTGCGAACCAGTCTGGATACACCGTACACGACAGCCCTGATTCCACTGACATAGAGGTGACCGCTGGATTGGTTGATGCCGAAGGAACGGTCACCGACCAACTCGATGCTGACCGACTTGTCGGCGCAACCATCGTGCTTTACCCCGTGGCCGGTGTTGAGCGAGAACCCGTTGAAGTGAGCGGTACCATGAACGGTACGACCCTTGAATGGTCGGCAAGTGTTCAACCCGGTGAATGGGTCGTTGTGGTTTCCCAGACCAACCTTGGTCCAAACGGCGGCGGAGTAGCCCTTGGATTGCTTGATGCGAGCGTCGCTAACGGCGGCAACATCAGCATGACCATGGCCCTCGGTGGCTTCGTTGAGCTTGCTACATCTTGGACGGACATTGAGCAAAATGAGCACCATGCAGGTGCTGAGAGCGATGGCTTCTCCATGATTCAAGAAGCCGTTGAACTTGAGGTCACCTTTGATGACATGGCTTGGATGATGGACGTCCCTGCTTCAGGTGAACTCAAAGAGCTCTTCCCAGAAGGCGGTGTATCGTTTGATGGTGAGTTCATGACGGTTCAACACAGTTCGCAACTCGAAATGGAATACTTTGGTGGTCAGACGACCACCATCACCGCCGATTCATCCATCGCTGCCACGTTGAACTTCAACCGCCGCGTCAACTCAGCCCTCGACATCACCTTCAATGCTGACTCCTTGACAAACGGTAATCTGCTCAATGCAGTTGATGGCGAGATGGAGGCCATTGTTTCCTCCACCAACGAATCCGCTTATTCGGTCATCACGTTTGATTATGATGTGGTCTACAACGGAACCGAGACCATGGATGTCTTCTCAGTTGAAGGCGAGATGGGCTTGGCTCAAGATTCAGACCTTTGGAACGTCCAGTTCTGGAACGCATCAGCTGAGGATGGCCAAGGCGCCTATGAGGACAACATCAACGTCGCTCTTGGCATTGGCGATAATGCAACAGAGGCTGTGCTCAGTACGACCGTGAAGGTGCAGATCACGCTACCGGACGTCGCAGATGCCTGGCACTTAACCAACGGTCATCGGATGACATTGCGCCTTCAGACGGACTTGGGAGAATCCTCCCAAGCTTCAGTCAAGGTGATTGTTCCACAATCCTTTGGCTTCACCGTGTCGGATGCCACCGAAGAATTGGGCATGTCGGCCTTGGTTGAGCGGCAGTTCTCCTTTGCGTTGACCAACGATGGAAATGGACAGGACACGTTCACCATTGAGTTGTTTGAAGACCCCATTCTTTCAGAATGGTCAATCACGCCAATGGCTTCGACATTGACCCTCAACAAGGGTGAAACGCGAACACAGCAGTTCACTGTCTTTGCACCTGAATCCTTTGTTGATGGTGAAATCGAACTTACGGTCTACGTCAACAGCCAAGATCAAAACGTTGAACGTGAAGAAGTCAAAGTAGCCATCAAGAAAGCCACGATTGTTCTCACCTTGGACACGGCTGAAATCGCCACTGAATCGGACCTCATCGCCGATAAGGTCGGTGCTGTGCGTGTACCTATCAAGAACGAGGGGTTGCTTGACGCACCTTCCGTGATTGTTTACCTCACGCCTCCAAACGGTGCCGAACTTTCCCAATCCATCGCTGTACCAGCCGGTGGAGAAGCCGTGGCAGTCTTTGAGGGACTTAGCTTTACACAAGGCAACCAGCGCTTTGACTACCGAGTTGAAGTGGCAGGAGCCGAGGTCAACAGCGTTGAATCGAAACCTTCGGATGACGACTTCGCCTTGGAATACAACATCGAGACCAACCCCGATGGCGAGTCGATTTGGATGACCCTGCTCATCGCCTTGCTGGCCATTCTCGTGGTCTATGGTGGAATTCGCACCGCTCGTAGCCGAGGCGGAACCAAGTTCTGATGTTCACTTTTGCTTGAATTTTCAAACAAGAGTTCATGAGGGGAACATTGGGATAGCGTCAGCCATGGAAGGCCTTCGCGACGTGGAATACCTTCCAGAACCGTCCGATAGGCGCATTCTTTCAGCCGTTGACCCTGCGGTTATTGGTTTCCAAAATGAATGGCGTTCCGAGACCATGGGCTGGGCTCCGCTCCAGGTAGAACCCGTGGTGCGCTCCAATCGTCAACGATTTTCGGTATCGGGTGTGGTCCTCTTCGCTCTATTGATCTCAGTTAGCGTATTGATGTGGCAGAACCAGTGGCTCGTCGTGGACCTTCCTGCTCCGAAATCAGAGTGGGCCTTTGAGGACACCTCGATTCGAGAGCTACAGGATACGGGACTTACGGGTGAAGGCGTTCGCGTGTGCATGGTTGACACGGGTCTTGATGGAACCCACGAGGCGTTCGCTGGTGTGGACATCACGTTCAAGGACATCGTGGGTGCTTCCCGAGTACCGATGGACTATGGCGCAGTGGCTCACGGTACGTTGATGTCGGGCATTCTTCTTTCTCAAGACAGCACCCAAATAGGTGCTGCTCCCAATGTCTCGTTTGCAATGGTAGCAGCGCTAGAGGACAATGGAGATGGTGAGAACACAGGACGTGATTCGGATGTTGCTGATGCCATTCGTTGGTGCCAATTCGAATTCAATGCTGACATCATTTCGCTTTCCTTAGGAGGTACAGATGACGCCGGTAATTTGGAAGGGGGTTCGTCTGCGGCCACTCGGCAAGCAACAGATGCCGGGATTTTCGTGGTGGCAGCGGCAGGAAACGATGGCCTGGACGACGACGGAGATGTTGCTTCGCCAAGCAGTGTAGCCTTGGCCATTTCCGTTGGTGCAACGGCCCGAGATGGCAATGTATGGAGCAATTCATCGATAGGCGATACCATTGATCGCAACGGAGATGTTCGCCAAGATCCCCACATGAAACCCGAAGTGGTCGCACCCGGTGAGCGCATCATCAGTACCGGCGAAGACAATCTATGGTACTCAAGCAGCGGTTCTTCTGATGCCACCGTGTTCGTCACCGGTGCCCTTGCCATGATTCTCGAAGACCAACCTCGCCTCAAACCCCAATCGGGTGGCGATGCCTCTTGCTTAATTGAGGTGAAACAGGCGCTGATGGATTCACTCGTTTCAGACACATCAATTCACGATGAGCGGAGGGGATATGGCTTCCTCAACGCTGAGGCTTGGTTGAATCAATCACGCACAATTTCGGGTTGCTGAGTCCGATTGTGGCACCTTTGGCTACGGGATGGCGTCCGAAATTGCATCATTAAATCATTTTTTTTACCTTATTCCTGCAGTTTTCTGCACTTTTCCGGGGGAAGTGATGATATTCTTTATGAATAATGATATTCTCTTGTTGCCAAATGAGGCGCAGTATTATATTCATGGCGTTCATGGACATAACTGGTGAATTCCTGATGTCTAAAGAAAATCGAACAAAATCCGTGTCTCTCGTGATGCTGTACATGATGTCGCTTCTGATGGTGATGGTTAGCGTTCCCGCTGCCTCAGCCGTGAATGAAACCACACAAGGAACCGTCACCGGCACGGAGACCTGGTCCGGCACCATGAACTTGCAAGGAGACGTCGAAGTCGCTGAAGGCGCTAAACTCATCGTCAACGCAGGCACCACCATCAACATCCCTTTCGGCAAATTCATTGACGTGAAGGGCGCTATTTGCATCGGAGACGCCGCTTGTGGAGCAAGCCCTGGTTCATCTTCGTCCCAAGCCCGCTTCATTTGGTCCCTTCCAACCGACTACACCAAGACGGGTCGCTGTCTGGACACCAACAGCAATGTCCTCAACAATCCTGATGCAGCATGTGGCTCCGGTTTGATCATTCGAGATACCATTGACCAATCCATCACCTCCATTAACTATGCACACTTTGAGAACGCCTACGGCCACCCCATCTACGTTGCTTCCCTCCAATCCGTTCAATACGGGGCCATTGTCTTTGACGGCTCAAGCACAACCGCTCGAGGCATGACGTTCACGGATGTTAACACCTCGAACGTCATCGCTGTTGACTTTGCTTCACCGCTTCTTACCGAATCTACCTTTGAACTCGGTATCGATGGTCAAGGATACGACGCTGCGGCTGTCCGTGCCTACGATGCCGGCGCCGGAATTCTTTCGACGTTTGAGGTCAAGGATTCCACCTTTACGGGCAACGATGCAGATTGCGGCCAACAAGGCGGCGGTCGTGCAGTAATTTACATTGAGAATTCCTACATCGACATGGACAACTTGGACGTTAAGGACAACTCTTACGGTATTCTGATGAAGTCAAGTTCAGGTACGCTCACGAATTCTGTGATCAATGTCAAGTGCAACGCCGTTGACACCAACTCGCTGAAGACCACCGGAATCATTGAACACACGCTTGAGGTCAACAACAACGACATCACAACCGAAGAGGGCGCTGGATTGACCGCCTATGACGGTGCGAAGGTCTACGCAGAAGGCAACACCATTTCTGGAGCTTCGGACAGCTCAGGTGTGGGTATTCGTAGCTCAATTGTTGAACTTCACAACAACAACATCGGCCCAATCGGTGGATGGAACGGTCTATGGATCTATGGGACTTCTGATGTCATCGCTGAAAACAACACCATCACCGAAACAGGGAAAGAACCAGTCTTGATCGGTGAATACCACTACCAAGACCAAGGCTGGCAGGTGCCCGCACCGTCAGCAGCCCGCCTTTATTTGGCCAACAACGACATCTCGAACAACTCAGGAACATGCAATTCTCAAATGTATGACGGCGACTTCCCATGTCCTGCTGTTCACGTGTTCCGTTCCTCGGCCACCATCCTTGACAACACCATCGCTGGTAACGTAGGTGATATCATTCGTGCCAAAGGTTCGATCATCAACGTGCAGCGAAACACCGCTGATTCCCAATTAGGCTTTGCTGGCAACGTGAGCGTTCACGATGACAATTACGGAAACAAATACGGTTCCATCGCCTACTTCTCCGGCAACTCATGGACCGGTGTTTCCCAAGTCTACAACGTCACGGAATCTCGAGTCACCGTTCAATCAGAACAAATTCCATCCCCCGGTGGCGGCGAACTCTACCCGGTCAACATTCGCTGGCTCGGAGCAGAGTGTCCGTTTGTCCAAGACGAATGCTTGCAGCTTCCAGGTACTGTGGCCTTGCCGCCAGCCGGTATGCCGCTCGCACTGGAACTGATTAACAACGCCACGGTGTTTTCCTTCGCCGACCTGCAAAACTTTGATTCTTCTATGATACATGTCCAAAACCAAAACACAGCATGGGGTTCCCAAGTCCGTGAAGGTGAACTGGTTCGCTATCAAGTGAAAGCCAAGAACTCCAACGTTGAAGGAGCCACGGTCATCATCAAAGATTCGACCGGTCTACCGCTTTACGAACTCACCACGGACGCCTTTGGTTTCACGCCACAGGTTTCCCTTCCATCCGACTTCCTCCTTGACCGCAATTGGAATCATCAAGTCGGAGATAAGAATGCAATCATTCCAGGTTCTGGAAATCCACCAGTGACCATTGACGAAGATTCCTGTGCTGACGGCATTGACAACGATGGAGACACCTACGTTGACGGCGATGACTCCGACTGTATCAACGGTCGAGAGCGTCCCTTCTACTCCGTTGAGGCCTACAAGTTCGGAAGCGGCAGCGATGACTTCTCCTACGTCCTCTCGGGACCGATTGACGATGTTATCAACCTCGAAAACCTTCGTCCTGGCGTCTCTGTGACCGAACCTGATGGCTATTCTTTCGCCACAACCGTTCGTATCACTGGCCAGGCATGGGACGGTGCTAAGTGGCCTTATGCCAACGACAACACCGCTCAACAAGCTCAGTTTGGACTGGTGAAGCGGGTTGAGATTCAACCTCCCGGTTCCAGCGATTGGTTCTATGCCTCAGATTCATCCGGGGCCAACGGTGAAATCACCATGGAAACCCATCCGTTCAAGAATTGGGTCTACGAATGGGACGGAGCCGCTCATCCCGAAGGCGAGGGCGACATTACCTTCCGTATTCGGTCCTACGACGGTTTGGATTACTCTCCCATTGAAGTGAGGCAATTCAAACTCAACCTTGTCCCACCAACCATTTTGGTGGATGTCCCCACACAAGGCAGTGTTCATCAAAACGGCAAAGTCCTCTTCCAGGGAACGTCCTTTGACCCATACCAAGGAACGTATGGTAGCGATGTCAAACAAATTTGGTTCCACATCACGGGTCCGAACGATTTCGAACAACAATTCTTCCAGCAGGGCTCAACCACTTGGTCGTACGAATGGTTGGTCTCAGAATTGCCTACTGGAGATTACACCATTGAGGTGTGGGCTGCTGACAGCGATTTCTGCATTGACGATTCTTCGGACTGCGTGGTTGAAACTCGCACCATCACCATCAACAACGACAACATCCCTCCCAACCTCCAGCTCTCCTGGATCGGTGCAGAGGACCAGTCCTCTGGTGGTATTGACGGAGACACCGTTCGTGCTTCAAAAGAAACCAAGATTATCGGCGTTGCTCGAGACATTGGTGGTTTGGTGACCCGTGTTGAGATTGAGATTACAGACCTCGCCAACGGCATCGTGCTGAACGATGGACCGCTACCCGTAACCACCTTTGCAATCGACGGTTCTTGGGTGGCGAACTGGGATACTTCAAAATTGGTTCACGATGGCGTGTATTCAGTTTCGGTCAAGGCTTACGACGGCGATGATTATTCAGACACCTCCGTTTGGCGAATGACCATCAACAATCCACTTGATGCCGAAAACATTGACCCCCAGTTCAACGAAACTGGTTGGGTTGGGACATGGACGATTTTCTGCGATGAATTTACGGGTTATCTCGACCGCTGCGGTGGAGGCATCTCCTTTGACATCTCCGAATTTTTCAGCGACCCTGACGGAACCGGTGTGGCGTCCGATGATCTTGAGTTCTACGTCTACAACGACCCAGAAACCATTGGCGACGATGATTATCCATACTACGTCACGGTTTCGCCCTTGGGTCTCGTTTCGTATGACCCAATCACCTCTGGTAAAGCAGGAACAACGGGTGAAATTTCAGAATGGTCGCTTCCCGATGTCGTGTTCTATGCGGTTGATGACCAAGAATCCAAGGCTTACTCGTTGAAGATGAATTTCTTAGTTCGTGCTGTTTCCTTCTCTGTAGAGCGAGTTGACACCGGAGATATCACCGTTGACGACCCTGCAACTTTCAGTGGCCAAGGGCTTCCGGGAAGCACCGTCAATGCACGCTTTGCCGATGGAAATGCTCGAATCAACTCCACCAAGGTACTTTCCGATGGTTCCTGGAGCATGGACCTCACGGCTGGTCAACTGACCGGCGTTGAGGGCACATCAGGGGTTGTCTTTGTGATGAATGACCAGGAATTCATGTTCGCTGGCCAGGACGAAGCAGCGGAGTTCTCAATTGTCGTGTCGAGCGGTGATGATGGAGGTTCAGGTGTTATCAGCATCATCCTCATCGTTATCGCTGTCTTGGTTCTTCTTGGAGCAGGTGCTTTCTTCTTTATTGAATTTGAAGAAATCCCCGATGAGGACGACCTGACCGGTGATGACAGCCAAGTTGAGGAGGACCCCTACGCATGGGCCAAAACAAAGCAAACTCCAGCGATTCCACAAGAATCGGCAGCTCCGGAGCCCGAGGCACCAGCAACAGCGGCATCCCAGCATCCGGGATGGCTCTGGGACCAAGCGACCAACCAGTGGGTCCCCGACCCCAACTACCAGCAACCACCTCAACCGTGAGCGTGACTGAGGGTTGAGGTATGGCCGCGCAGGCAAAACCCGGTGTGCAGGAACGTATCCTGCTCCATTTGTTGGATTATTCCGACTTCAAGGACAGCATTGAGGTTCCCTTCGCACTTTCGCAAATGGGCATCGCCAATGCGGTCGCTATTGCCCGCTCGAACGTACCAAGGGCCATTGCAGGACTGAAAGACCAAGGTATCCTTGTGGAGCGCCAAGCCCACGTGAAAGGCGTTTCAAGGAAACGCAAGGCCTACTTTCTGACCGACAGTGGGGTCATACTCGCCAACGAAACATGGGAGCGTCTTTCCGATCTACCTGTTCGCTGCATCTTGGATGAACAGCCGGCGGTATCAACCACCCTAGGGGGCGCTAAAGGCGTGCTTCCATTTGAGATGCGGCCGGTTGACATCATCCGCTACATCGATGAAAACAACTGCCTTGATGTGAGGAACCTCACGGCTGATTTAGTTGAACGTGATTTGTCCAAACATGTCGAAAAGCAACTCGTGACTTCGCTGGCAGACCTTCCACGCCTTCGCCATTTCTACGGCCGAACGACCGAATTGGACAACATGGTCAATCTCATCGAGGCAAGGGCAACGACCCTTTTGGTCCCAGGAATCGCTGGTATCGGAAAAACAACGGTGGCCTCTAAGTTGATTGAGCGATTCATGCATCGGCGGAATTTGTTGTACCACCGTTGTCAGGACTGGGAAGGTTCTCGTTCGTTCTTCGAATCCGTCGCAGATTGGCTCTCCAGCATGGGCAATGCAGATTTCTCTACCTACCTCGCCGCAACTCCGGTCCCTCAACCGGCTGATGCTGCGCGACTCTTGGTTGAAGCCTTGGAAGGTACCCCCTCTTTGCTGGTGATTGACGATTTCCACAAGGTTTCAGACATGGTCCTCCACCAGACCTTTCAAGCGATGTCGCTTGCACTCCTTGGGAGTGAGGAAAAGATTGGACTTGTCCTTTTCTCACGTTCCTTCAAACCCGTTGTACCTACCAAAGACGCCGAGGGCAGAATTGCGAGCCTTGTGCTGCCACTCGACGGTCTTGATCCTGAATCTGGAAGAAAGCTACTCACGAGTTTTGAAGCCATGGGAGACGAGCAATGGCTCCACATCCACGGTCTTTCCAGAGGGCATCCACTCGTGTTGGAATTGATCAACCGTGGAGCTTCGGCAGGTGCATTCCACGAGACATTGGAAAATTACGTGACCGTTGAAATCTTTTCAAAGTTGAGTGCAGAACAGAAGCGAGTGCTCTCCGCACTTTCCATTTTCAGAGAACCCGTTCACTTGGAAGCCCTCGCACAACAGAAACTCAACACCGATGAATTAGACAGTCTGGTCGAATCGGGTCTCGCTCGTCAAGCCGACGCCGAGACCTATGACGTTCACGACCTCATCAGAGAGTTTCTTCTCCGCAG
>Ga0181379_1001775_pt1 | contig 10051 bp, 14 predicted proteins | sample 2SPOviralmetaG_FD_130115 | JGI IMG/M metagenome (GOLD analysis project Ga0181379, IMG submission 130115) | Marine viral communities from the oligotrophic San Pedro Time Series (SPOT) site, San Pedro Channel, CA, USA - 2 SPOT_SRF_2009-07-10 | ecosystem: Environmental > Aquatic > Marine > Strait... | reverse complement strand
ACGCACCAACACATACAAACTTCTTTGAGAACAGATCTACAGACTATGCTCGAGGAGCTTTAGCTGGTACTTGGGGAGATGTCTGGGGAGCAGCTAATGCCTAAGTATACAGCTGATACTATATTCACACCAGAGATATATGCGAAACCTGAACTATTAGGTCGTAATGAAATAATTTGGGATATGGTATTAGACTATAAACTAAACTTTAAAAAGGGTTTAGAAATGTGTAGTGGTTGGGGTGTTATAGGCTCCTCACTACTATTGAAAGACGCAGTACAAGAGCTACATTATACAGACCTTATGAAGAGTGAAGTAACAGGTTGCCAGGAAAATGTAGATGCTAGTGGTCTTACAGATAGAGCCACAGTATATCAAAGTGATGTATGGGAAAATATAGATACAACATTCGATCTTATTATTGTCAATCCCCCGTGGTTTAATTGTAGGGTGGAGTATTGGGTAAGTATGGGATTAAGAGACGAAGCGTGGTTGGATGACGACTGGCAGTTTCATAAGAGATTTTTTAAAGGACTAAAACAACATCTCAATCCAGGAGGTAGATGTTTACTAAATGAAAGTTCTTTAGGCTCCCATATTTCTGTATTTGAACCTATGATACCAGACGGACTGGTAGCAAAAGAGTGGAAAGTACCTGTAGAAGTCAATCCTTCCTGGATACTAGAGATATCATATGATTAAAAAAAGAATTGAATGTGAGAAGTGTGAAGGTGTTTCTGTTATTGAACATGAAATGGAACACCATTTTTATATAATAAAGTTCTGTCCATTTTGTGGTGAGGAATTAGAACTAGAAGAGGAGTTAGAAATTAATGACCCATTCGAAGAAGAATACGAAGCTAACGCTTAATGATATAGGTGGTATTGTTCTTAAAGATAATGAAACATATCTTTTAAAAGACAATACACATCTTAATAATCTTGTAATCAGCAGTACAGATCTAAAACCATTTAAGAAAACAGGTGGGCATAGTCATTCAGGACAAGAAGAAGTTTATATATTTGTATCAGGATCAGGTGTTATGAAAATAGATGATGACATGTTTCCTGTAAAGGCAGGAGATACTATTCTTATAGAGGATGGACAATTTCATCAAGTAATTAACGATACCTCTAGTAATTTGTATTTTGTATGTGTATTTGATGGAGGGCGGAACCATTAATATAATACAAAAAATATCATTAATATTGTCAGCGATAGCAGCCTTTCTTTTGTTAATAACTAGTTTACCTCACCCAGATCCCTGCGCTAAAGATAAATATAGTAGGTTCTGTATAATGAATAGCCACTAATATAAATACATTGATGGCTAGAAAAAAGAAAGAACCTAAGAAACATAGAGTATATTGTACTTATTTCCCAGACGGAAGGTATTATATAGGTTACTCATGTAAGACAGATAAACAATTTGAGAAGTATTTTGGAAGTTCTACTATTGTTAAAGAGTATGAAGAAGAGTTAAAGAAGGAAATTATAAAGGAGTTTCCAAGTAGAGCACCAGCAAAGATGCAGGAGTTTCTATTACAATGGCAACAAAGACACGACGATAGGTGTGTTAACGATATGTTGCATGTTAGAATAAGGAGTAGTTTCCTAAAAGATTTCGAACCTATCGAATGGAGGCCTAATGGTTAAGCAAAGTAATTTATCATTCATTATAATGACTTTATTCTCTGCATTAGCAGTATCAGTAGTAGCTGCATACTTTTCTATTGTAGGATTAATGGCAATATTTTCTGCTCTACCTCTATCCATATTGTCTATGGGTATTGTATTAGAAATAGCAAAACTTGTAACAGCATCTTGGGTGTATCAGTATTGGGAAAGAATACAGTTTATGATGAAGGCATATATGATTACATCTGTGGTTGTATTGTCTATTATTACATCTATAGGTATATTTGGATTTCTAAGTAAAGCACACATGGACCAAGCAGCAAGTGCTGGTGACGCAGGAGCACAAGTAACTAGACTAGAAGATCTGGTATTAAGAGAACAAGGAAAGATAACAGCATTAGAAGATAGAATTACTAGAATAGATGATGGAGGCGTGTTAGATATCACTGATTCTATTCGACAACAGGAAGAGATACGAGATACGGCATGGGATAGAATTCAAGGCGATATAACATACGCCGAAGAACAAATAGATAAGATTAGAGCCTCATTAGACACAGATTTGGCATTACAGCAGTCAAAAATAGATGGTTTGGATGCTATAGTAGCATCTTATACAAGCCAAGGTACTACGGGTGGAGCGTTTAATCGTAGAGATAATGTAGCAGCAGGCTTACAAGTAAGGGAAGAACAAAAGACTGAGAGAGATGCTATTGATGTTAAGATGACAGAGCTAAGAGCTTATGCAGAACAACAAATAGCCGGCTATCGTAATCAAATATCTCAATACAGAGAGAATACACAAACAACGATAGACAATGCCAACGCTGAGATAAACAGATTAAGGGATAGTGAGACAACAGCACAAACAGGAAGAGATGTACAAATAGATGAACTGCAAGGACAAATAGACGCAGTTTATATTACAATAGAAGATTATAATGAGACTTTATTTGAGAAACGAGCTATTGTAAGAGAGTTAGACAATGAAGTAGGACCAGTTAAATATATAGCACAATTAATTTATGGCAGTTCTGGTACAGCAGCAGTTGATTCTGCCGTACAAATTGTTATAATGCTACTTATATTTGTATTTGATCCTTTAGCTATTATATTAGTTATAGCAGCTAATTTAAGTTTAAAAGAAAGAAGAGGAAATAGGATTGTTGCAGTATCAACGGTTCCAGATAATGTGATGGATAATGTTGATGATGGAGATTGGGATATACCTACTCTACAAGAAGCACCAGAGAATGTACCTGAAGAAGGAACCTGGGCAGCTAGTAAGGCAGCAGCAAAAATAGATCCTGAGACTGTTCACTTTAGACTGGATGAAAAAGTAACAACTAAAGACGACTTACATATTGATATGGAGTTACCTTTAGATGCTACAATGCAAGGACCTATGATGCAAGGTGAAGCAGTTGAAATAGAAGAACATGTTGAAGAATGGGTAGAAGCTAAATATGGGAGTGAGTCTAAAATGGACCCGAAGAAGGAAGTAGACTTGCAGTGGTTAATAGATAAGAAAAAAGGAGGCACTAATGCCTAATGTAATAGAATTTGAACCAAGACGAAACGATGATGAATATAGAAGAGAAATAGAAGAACTTCTTAGATTCAATCATGGACAATTTACTTTTCAGAAAGTAGACGGAAGTATTAGAGAGATGAAGTGTACACTACAAGCACATCTTCTCCCAGAAGGATACACAGGAGAAGAGTCCAAAGCTAAACCTGGTTTGTTAGTAGTATGGGACACAGAGAATGATGGATGGAGATCTATTAAATACGAAAGTGTTATAAGATTTACATCTTTAGGTCCTACAAATACACCTAAAGAGCAAGTTTCTACATTTACAAAAGACAATTCATAAGAAATGGTCCTATAGAGTATTGACTCTAGGTTGTACTGCGCTTATAATTAGTAGTATGATTAATAAAGGAGTCCTTTCATGGCAAAACGAAAACAACGAACTCAGTACCTCATGGCTGAGCCTAACTGGGCTACACTTAGCCTAATAGAAAATGAGGAAGAAAGAGCTAAAGCCTTTCAGAAAACGCAATACTGGATACACCAGGAAATAGCAAACAAAGAGACTTACAAAGAGTTTCGAACCTGGGTTAAGAAACATTCTGGTTGGGATAAGAAAGCACAGACATCTGTACTTGGTTGTCCTGACTGGCGATACTTAACTATAGGTCAATATGCTTTCTTTATGAACAAGACAGGCTGGATGCCAGCACAATCTAAAATCTGGATTGATGCTAAACTACCTGAGCTTATTGAGAAAGGCAATGAAGAGATTGCTAATAAGGCAACTAAGAAAAAGGTTGTTGCAATTAAACCTAAGATAGTTAGGAATCAGTTAACAGACTTTCTAAATGCTTTTGATGAGATGTTAGACAATTTAGTCGAGGGTAAGAAAGCTGGTAATGTAGAAGGTTTACTTAGACAAATAACTATGATACCTTCAGAACTAGGTGAAGCTAGATCTGAGATATCTAAAGTTAAAGACGAGTATGATGAACTTGTAAGAGTTCGCAAGATTAAAGGTGGTAGAAGTGATTGGGACGAACAACTGGTTGAAGGTTATAGTCATATCAATACACCACAGTTAAGAAAGATTATGGCATACTTTGATGAAGGCTTACAGTCTATTGATACATTTACAGCATCTAAGAAAACTGTAAGGCGTAAGAAACCAACAGATCCTCGTAAGATAGTAGCACGATTGAGGCATTTAAAAGCAGATAAAGACCTAAACATAGCGTCTATTAACCCTGTAGATATCCTAGGTAGTACCGAGGTGTGGGTATATGATGTTAAACGCAAGAGATTAGGGCTATACATGTCTGAGAATGCTGGTGGACTAGGAGTTCATGGCACAAGTATAACAGGCTATGATGATAAAATATCTTATGAGAAAACTCTAAGGAAGCCTGATGAGCAGTTACCACTTATAACTAAGAAGTCTAGAAAGGCATTACATGAACAAGTAGGTAAGATACGAGGTAAACAAATGAAAGTTAAAACTCGTATTAATCCTAATATGATAATATTAAAGGTGCAGTAATGATAGTTATAGATTACAATCAAGTAGCAATAGGCGCTTTTATGGCTGAGATAAGAGGCAGGACAGACATAGATGTTAACTTACCATTACTCAGACATATGATACTGAACACTATTAGATCTTATAATGTAAAACATAAGAACAAATATGGTGAAGTAGTAATTGCATGTGATAACAGACATTATTGGAGACGATCTATATTTCCATACTATAAAGCAGGTAGGAAAGCTACCAGAGAATCAAGTGGTATGGATTGGAATAGTATATTTGATGCTCTTAATATTGTAAGAGAAGAACTAGATGAGGTATTTCCTTATCCTGTTATTAATGTTGACGGTGCAGAGGCAGATGATGTCATAGGAACATTAGCAGAACTTAGTCAGACAATAGGCGAGGAGTCTGTATTGTTTGGTGATATAACTCCTGATCCTTTCCTTATTGTATCAGGAGATCACGACTTCCAACAGTTACAAAAATATTCTAATGTAAGTCAATGGGCACCTGCACAAAAGAAATGGGTTAAAATTAAAGTACCAGCACATGAAGTCCTAATGGAACATATTATAAGAGGAGATAAAGGTGATGGTGTTCCTAATATGTTATCACCTGATGATTGTTTCGTAGAAGGTAAACGACAAAAGCCTATTCGTAAGGCACAAGTAGAGAAATGGGTTAAATTAAAACCAGAGGAGTGGGTTACAGGTGATATGGCATCAGGATATGTTCGTAATTCACAACTTGTAGATCTAACCAAAACACCTCAGGACATCAAAGACGCTATTATAAATAGTTACAGTTCACAGACCAATAAAGACAAGAGTCATCTGTTGGACTATTTTATCAAAAACAAAATGAAACATATGATTGATGTTATTGATGAGTTTTAACCAACAGGAGAATAAATGAAGAAACTATTATTAGCTGTATTGATGGTAACACCATTTTACGCACATTCGTTAGATATATCAACAAACATAACCGTGGGTTCTGATTACTTATGGAGAGGCGCTAGTCAAAAAGGAAGTAGCGCTATTTCAGCAGGTGTAGAAGCATCTCACGAAGGCTGGTACACAGGAGTATGGGTATCAGAAGTAGACTATGGTGATAAATCTGATTATGAATATGATTTTTACAGTGGTTACACATATACTTGGAATGATGAACTATCATTCGATGTAGGTCTTATTCAATACAACTTTAATAATGAACCAGATAATCAGTTAGAAGAATGGTATGCAGGAGCTACATTTAGAGGCTTCTCAGCATATTATTGGGAAGACTTAGACAATGATAATAATCATTTCGCAGAATATAGTTATACATTGCCTATTGAAACGGTATCCTTATCAGTCTTTTGGCAAGACCCTATTGACTTTTATGGTATAAATATTAGTAAGGATATAAACAATTACACAATAGCAGCAACCATAGGCGAAGCAAGAGATGAAGATCGAGATGAAGCTGTTATAAGTATAGCATATAATTTTTAGTTAATGGAGCATAAATTATGGTAGAGCCAACAAAATTTAGACAAGTAAACGAGGCTTTTGATTGGGTGTTCGAAGCACCTAAGAAAGATCAAGTGGAACGATTAAAGACCGTAGCGTCAAAGAATCAAACAATCGTTCCACTTACAAGGTGGGGAGTAGGAGCTGAACCAGTAGACTGGAACCTGCCTGAAGGAATGCCTGAAAAAACAAAACTTAAAGAAGATATACCAGATGATATGGGAGAGTCTACTCTAACATTAGAGTTTAGACGAATTAAATCCTTTACAGATCCTACATCTAATATGGCAAACTTGCCTGATTGGAAGCGTGAGATGAATTGGATGTCTATTATTGAGGGTGTACATCACAAAGAAGCAGAGTTTTTAACAGCAGTTAAAGATGTACAACTTCTTAGTCTATATCCCAAACTTGAAGCTATCCTAGGCGACTTAGGCATTACAGATTATGTAAAACCTAAGAAGACTAGGAAGAAGGCTGTCAAGAAGAGTGCCAAATAAATATTGGAAATATGAAAACATAAAGAGCGTACATTTAGAAGTATCAACTCTTTGTAATTCTATTTGTCCGTGGTGCCCAAGGTACGACAACTTTAGTCCTAATCTAAATCCTAACATCACTGAGGAAGCATATTCCTTACAACGATTTAAAGACCATTTCCCTATAGACTTTGTACAGCAGATAAAATTCTGGACATTTGCAGGAGACTTTGGCGATCCTTGTACTGCACCTGATATAATACCTATCATGGATTATATAAACACAACAACAACACATTCACCTACCATTAAAATACACACCAACGGTGGTATGAAGACTACAAAGTTCTGGCATGACTTAGGTATGTCTATGAATAGCAACAGCTATGTAATATTTGCTGTAGATGGATTAGAAGATACTAATCATATATACAGACGAAATGTAAAGTGGGACAAACTTATAAGCAATATGAGAACTTACAGCAACACAGGAGCTAAAGGTGAATGGGATTATTTAAAGTTTAAACACAACCAACATCAGTATGCTGAGGCACAAACACTAGCAGATGAGTTAGGGTTTAAGATTGTATTTAAGAACCCTAATGGATTTGAGGGAGAGCCTATGCCCGCTAGGGATAAGGATTACAATGTAGACTATCTCATACACCCAGCAGATAGTAATATGATACCAGTAATTGAGGAAAGAGTTACAAACTTTGTAGAACAGTTAAAGGTAGAAGGGTACGATAAATGGAAAGATCAATTGGAAGATCTATACAGTAAGAAACCAGGTTGTGTTACTTGTAGTGCTAATCATACATTTGGTGATGGTGGCTATGAAGTGAGAATTAATTGTGATGGCACAGTTTGGCCTTGTAGTTTTTACGGACATCTAATGAAGAAGTATCTGGATAATAGAACAGTATCTTATGTACATCAGCAACAAGCAAGAGATGTTTTTAAAGATATAAATAATAATTTACATAACATATCATTAAAAGAAATATTAGACGGCGATCCTTTTAAAGACATGTATAACAAATGGCCAGGCAACACAATGTTACAATGTTATGATGCTTGTGGACCTAGTAAGACAATGGATAAGATATATGCCTAACGCTTTATTAACAGGTGGCTCTTCAGGTTTCGGAATAGAGCTAAGAGAAGAACTAGAACGAAACGATTATAATGTTGAAGTTATACCTAGGTTTGTATTGCCTGCGCTTGAGCCTGGTTATAATGCTAGACTAAAGGAATATGATCTAGTATTTTTTAATCACCACTACATGCCAGAAGAGTTTGATCACAAGTCTTATGAGATGAATTGTCTTGTTCCTTTACATATATTAAAATCTATAACTCTATTGCCTAATGCCAAGGTAGGTTGGATGGTTAGTAAAGGCATAGGTGCTCACTTTATGCCACAATATAGCCCTTATTTTGCATTTAAGAGTGTTAATGTACATATAATGCGCTATTTAGCACATAAAGAGAACGACATATACTTTGGTGTAGAGCCAGGACATCTAGTTGAACAGAACTGGAAGACAACTGCCAGCTGTATTGTTAAGATGTTAAATAGTGTGGAGAGTGGCCATGTTTATAATATAACTGGTGAAATATCTAATTTGTAATGGCTAATAAAGAAACATTTTGCTCATACCCATTTGAATCTTTATTTCTTGAAACAGGAGGTACTGTCAAACCTTGTTGTAGTCTAATAGGCACCATGGGTAACATAAAAGATAAACCTTTAAAAGAAATATTGGAAGGTGGTGTAGCTAGAGAAATAAGAGAATCTATTACCAAAGGAGAATGGCACCCACAATGTTATGATTGTAAACTAGCAGAGTCTAAAGGCATGAGATCTCAAAGAAATTCTGAAGAGATACAAGCTAAGTTTATTGAAATGAAAGATGTTATTCATGCAGATTATTTTAAACTACACGATACAGATATTAGATGGAATAATACTTGTAATCTATCATGTACATATTGTGATAGTCATTTCTCATCTCAATGGGCTAACGCTAAAAATAATACAGAGTGGAAACAAAAACAGGATGCTCCTGAATTATTAATAGAATATTTAGAAGAACATAGAGATACATACAAAGAAGCTAATTTGTTAGGAGGTGAGCCTCTATTACTTAAACCTAATTTAAAACTATTAGAAACATTTCCTGACATTAAATATAATGTATTAAGTAATCTTTCAGCACCTTTACAAACTAATAAGATAGCAAAGAAGTTATTGACTTTACCTAATGTGCAATGGCAAGTGAGTTTTGAAACATTAGGCAAACGATTTGAATATGTTAGAAATGGTGGACAATGGGAAGTATTTGAATCTAACATAAAATACATATATGAGAATACAGGTAGGAAACTGTCTCCTTTCCCAACATATTGTGTTTATCCAGCATTACATTTAGACGAGTATTGTGATTATATTTACGATTCACCTTATTTTCATAAACCTCAATGGACAGGCTTAGTTCATCCTCACCAATTAGATATAACTTTACAAAGTCCTGCAATAAAGCGTAAAGCATTAGACGAGATAGACAAAGTATTAGCTAAGAGAGATATACCAGAGATACATGCTTATAAACAAGCAATTTTGCCTAAGTTAAACGAACCTAGACAAGCAAATATAACAATAGAGTGGCATAATCAAATAGAGAAATGGTTAAAGAAAGATGTTACTCTTAAAGATGCATTTCCAGATTTATATGAGGACTTAATTAGGTAATGTTGTAGGATCTGGTTTGTAAGGATCGTAGAACCTGCCCCATTGATATCCTTCAGGTAGTGGTTGACTCACAGGTATTGTAGTAGATATATTATCAGGTGATACACACCAACGCCTTTTCTCTTTAAAGTTAGAAGCATAAGACATTTTTATACGAGTGTCCTTACTATGTTGTTTACCATACATTGGATTGTTCTCACCATTTCTTGTACCTGTCATTGTTTTAGATACTTTCTCTCTGAACTCCGGACCACGACCTTTACGAACTGCTGGATGATTGTTGCCTAACTTGGCCTGTCGTATTCTCTCTAGTCCTTCAGGTGTGTGGTGTTTGGTTCGTTCTCGCGCTGTATCATTCACGACCGGAAGACCTAGATGAAGTGCATGCTCTCTTATTTGTTCAATAGTAGAGAACCTTCTTATCAGTTCACGAGGCTTTGGAACATCTTGTACATGATTGTTGTCTACGATATATAGACTGTCTTTGTGATTGAATAAAAAGAATAACGAAGCTTTAGACATTAGTAATACTTGTTGGTTGTTTTACCAAATTCAAACTCGCCGTCTTCTTCTACTTTAACACCTAATAGTTT
>Ga0181379_1001774_pt1 | contig 10060 bp, 9 predicted proteins | sample 2SPOviralmetaG_FD_130115 | JGI IMG/M metagenome (GOLD analysis project Ga0181379, IMG submission 130115) | Marine viral communities from the oligotrophic San Pedro Time Series (SPOT) site, San Pedro Channel, CA, USA - 2 SPOT_SRF_2009-07-10 | ecosystem: Environmental > Aquatic > Marine > Strait... | reverse complement strand
GCTTCTCTCACAAAGTGAACGCTCTCAGAACGCAGAGGTAGACTTCCGCCAACCTCTTTCTTGAGGTAGAACCAAATATCTAAAAACGATCAAAAGAGAAGAGTCTGTTTCGTCCGCTAATTATTTTCTAGCGCTTTCCCCAAACGTCGGCTGTCGGAGCAGAGCGCAGTTTTCGGTTTAACTCATTCGCTCGTAAAAAAGTAATGGAAACTCTAATCTAAAGCATACTGCAGTATAAAAATATTGGCCGTTTCTTGGCCTCAAATTATTCCTATAAGTGCACCCCAGTGTTAGAATTCGAAATTACCGATGACCCAAGAATGAACTATATAAATAGGTCTGCTTGCTCTGATGAACCACTCCAAGCGTTTTAAAAACCGATGTTGGCATGTGCTCAGCCTCTGGGTTATATGCTCCTTCTCAACCACACTGTTGGCTGCGAGCCCAAGCGTGGAGCAAAGAGATGGGTTCATAGCGTTATGTACCGCGCAAGGTATCAAATGGATTCCGATTAATGCCTTCCTCCCTAGCTCAACAAATACAGACATTGAAACCACCGCACAGAGCGACAGTGGTTTTACTGGCCTCTCAAGTAATACTGAAGCAAGCACTACATTAAATACGATAGGCACACAAAATACTGAGCATGCGCAGCTTTCACAGCACTGTACTGCATGTTTACTAAGCTCAATTCAAGACAGTGACCAAGATGTTTCATCGTTAGGCCTGTCAAACGCGCAGCACGATTTTCTACAAACTAAACTGATTGTGTTTAGTGTTTTCAGTTCCGTTACTACCCCCAGTTTCGCATCTCAAATCCAACCTAGAGCTCCACCCCTCGGCATCATCTAGCACGCTTTTAATCAAGCTGCTTGCTAATTAAGCAATATCAAACACTCGTACACCCCTAGCTAAACAAGCTCAATCATAGCCCCTGTTTGCTCGGAATTAATGACGCACGTTTACATCCTGCACTTGCTGTTGGATGGATATTTTGGATGCCAATATGAACACCTTTTTTTCAAACCGAAACTCTTTAAAGAAAGCTCAATTAAACACACTAAAATTCGCTACAGCCCTATCAGCTTCAACACTCGTTCTTCTCAGCGGTTGTGGCAACTCGTCAAGCACTGATGAAGCGATAAACTCAGACACCGAGTCACAAATCACACTCAATTTCAGCGCAGAAAGCCAAGGGGCAGAAGTTGGTTGTGACCAACTATTTACGGGGTTTGGTCCTCTCAGTGATAACAGCATCGGCATCGGCGATCTTCGTTTTTACGTCAGCAACCTAACCTTTCGAAACTTTGATGGCGACGCCATTGATGTCGAGCTCGCTGAAAACGACTTTCAACTCAATCACGATGCAGGTTCGGTTTCGCTTATCGACTTTCTTGATAAGGGCAACAGCAATGCTGCCGTTAGCGATCTTTGCAACGCGGTTAGTGAGAGCACAGCGCGCACTAACACACAAATCGTCGGCACGGTAACTGACACAAACATTGCCAGCGTCGAGTTTGAGGTCGGCGTGCCTCAAGCGCTAATGCAAGCGGTGATTCAAAGCGGTTCGGCTGAAGATGCGCCCTCACCTCTTAACGAGCTGTATTGGTCATGGGCGAGCGGCTATCGCCACCTTGTTGCGAACTTCACGATGATGAACAGTACCCATACGAGCTATGTAAATAATGGCGCCTTTCATATTGGAAGCCGCGACTGTGATGGCGCTTCAGGTAAGGCTCTGACTACTGAAAACGAATGTGGTTTGCTCAACACCGCAAAAGTCGTGATCAACGATTTCGATCCAGCAACCGATACGGTAAATCTAGACATTGCAGCGGTATTTGCGGGTTTACAAGCTGCAGATATTACCTCGTCAGAGTGGGCCAAAATTGGTGCAGGCACAAATGAGGTCGACGAAAGCACATGTATCCAAACTCCGGTGGATTACGGTAGCTCGGGTCGTTGGTGCGTGATTGGCGAAAGCTACGGCGTTCAGTGTCACTCCGGCTCAACACAGTCTGCTTGCGCCTCTCTGTTCCCGAACTTCGGGTTAGATTTAGCAACGGGAGACGCCGACGCCGCCTCGAATCTGGTGTTCTCTAAGAAGCCATAACCCTAAGTCGCTTTTTCTATGGCGCATCTAAGCTAGTTAGATGCGCTGAAGCAATTGCCTCAAACAGTTGCAATTAACAGTGATAAAGCACCAGCGAAGACATCGTATGAAATATTCAAAACTGAAAACTTGGGCATGCTCCTTGAAACTGCTCTTACTATTAACCGCCTGCGGCGAGTCATCGACTACAATAGTGCAAAGTGACGAGCAGGTTGCTATGAGAGCGCTTCTTGATATTCCAGGGCAGTTCGCACTGCCTGTTATTCCAGAGTTTAATCAACCAACCGAAGCAAAGATTGCCCTGGGTCAGCGCTTGTTTTACGACACGAAACTGTCTGCAAACGAAACCCAATCTTGTTCATCCTGCCACCTGCAGTCGATGGCGTTTGCTGACGGTGTCGATACGCCAACTGGCTCAACGGGAGATCGTTTGAAGCGTAACAGCCAAGGCCTCGCAAATGTTGCGTATCACTCGTCTCTGACATGGGCGAGCACGAATCTAGTGACACTAGAAGAGCAACTTAATATTCCTATTCGCTCAGACAACCCGATTGAACTTGGCGTGACTGACTCAGAAATCGATACCGTTCTCGCACGCTTTGACAACGATACGATTTACCCAAGCCTATTTGCCAACGCCTTTCCCGAATCCGAGACTGGCACCACCATCAATAAAATCATCTTTGCACTCGCTAGCTTCTGTCGCACTATCATTTCGGGTGAAAGCGCCTACGACAGTTACCTGCTTGGCGATGAAGATGCGTTAACTGAGCAGCAAAAACATGGGCTGGCGCTATTTAATGGCGAGAAGTTTGAATGCTTTCACTGCCACAACGGGGTGCTGCTAAGCACATCCTACCAAGACCAAAACTCGGCCCCAGAGAACCTCACTCAACCACACTTTCATAACGGCCTTTACAACGTTGGCGGTACAGGCGATTACCCTGCTGATGATCAGGGCTTGTTTGAGCTCACAGCCAACCTAAACCACCGAGGTCTGTTCCGGCCACCAAGTCTTCGTAACGCAGAGCTTACCGCACCGTATATGCACGATGGCAGCATTGCGACGCTTGAGGAAGTTATAAAACACTATGCGCGTGGTGGCACGCTCACAGCAGGCGGACCAAACGCAGGCGACGGCAAGTTCAACCCGCTTAAGTCCGGGCTTATTCAGGGCTTCAACGCGAGCGATCAAGAGATCGAAGATATCATCGCATTCATCGAGTCACTGACGGACACATCACTAACGCTCAATCCTAATCTCTCCGATCCATTTGTGGGTAACTAAACGTGAAAACGAATCTCAAACCAACCCTAGAACCTAGCTGGAAGCCGAAATTGAAACCTACATTAACGTCAAGAGAAGCAAACTATTATCGCGTTACTACGCAAACCTTGATGATGTTCATTTGCACACTAGCCAGTTCAGCTATTCATGCACATTCAAAAGGCTATAACCACATAGAACATTCGCTTTACGCAGGCGCCTCACTCACCCTGCGCTCTGACGACATGATGGAGTCCGGACAAACCTACCTTATTCCTGGAACACTTATGGGGGGCGAAGCAAACCCTTATGAAAAAGGCTTGAACCTAGACGAAGCGGCGATTGCCGGCGGGTTTGCATGGACAAAACAAGTGATACTTCTCGGGGAACTATCTGCGCATGAACACGGCAACGATACCGAGCTTAAATTAGAAGCCCTCTCAATTAGCTATCGGCCTTCGAGCACGCTTGCATGGTACGTAAGCGCTGGAAAAATGCCGAGTCGAATCTCTCCGAGTGCAAGTTGGCACGCCTCCCGAACATCATTCAGTGATGCATGGCTACAATCGGACATTCACTTTGGGCGACATGGTAACGACAATGGCTTGCGACTCTCTTATGAACCCGGATCATGGCAGCTTGGGTTAGAGGCATGGAATGGGGACCAATGGCCAGCATCATCACGACAAGGAAGCCTTAATGTATACGGATTTAAAGACGGGTCGTATCATGGAATACGATTTCGAGTCGGCGCATGGTTAGGCCGGTCAGAATCAGAGGGTCGCTCAGATGAACGCTTCGAAAAAGGCCATTCTCACTCAGGCACAACGGTCAATACGACGATTTCAGAATATGATTTTAGCGGCGACATTGATGGTTTTGGCACCTACATTTCGACCGAATCGAGTGTTGGGCAAGCCTTCGGAAAACAACAATCCGTACTGTTTGAATTTGAATACGTTCATCAAAAACATAAAGGTAAGCTAACCAGAGGCACTCAAGGAGCGAACATTGAATACGCACCAGAAACTTATCGTATTGGATTAGGATGGCGCGTTGGCGATCACGTCTTTAAGGCTCAGCAAGAACACACAATCGTCACCAATGAAATCTCGACCAATGTCGATGCGGTGTTTCTGTCTGAGTCGAACCTTGAAAACAACAAGCACGAACCTAAACGCTGGACTGCCGCATGGCACTGGCAATACGATACGAGCATCACGACCAAACTCGAGTGGGTAAGCGAAAAATTGGTTGATCAGAATGATACTCAGGCGCGGGTCAACCTCAGTCTCAGCTGTGCCTTTGACCTTCTAAGGCAGCTTTAAGCTGAAGCAAGTGCAGCACCGACAACCCAAGCTAGCAATACCTATAGGTTGATGAGGAATAGCATTTTTCGTACTTTCGAAGAGTGCTATCATCACGACTGATCAAAGGCAGCCCTTAGCACCCGAAAAAACCTCTTTGAAAGCGATAATTGAAAGACAGACGGAGATTTAGCGACAGTGAATGCAAGAGAGAAAAAGCTGGCATTGGAAAACGAAGCAATGGCGCTCTTCGACAAAGCCTCCAAAATTTCCAAAGACGAAAACGGCTCGTTAGAAGAAGAGGAAGAGCTTATCGATCAAGCGAACGCGCTAATCAAGCAAAGTATGCTGCTTGACGATGACGTTAAAAAAGAAACCCTAGAAAAAGAAGGCAAAGGCATGTCACAAATCGTCTTGATTGCCGTCGCGATACTCGGCACACTCTATTTGTATGTGGCAGGGAAATAAGCGCGGTGCTGCGGCTCACCCTCTCAACACGCGTTAGCTCCGCCGAGCTATGCAAGGTTTTCTTCCTTATCAAGATTCGATAACGACCCAATACGGAACCGATCAATATGGAACCAACGAGTATTCTCTATCCAGCGTTCGCCATGTTTGCATTCTAGCTATTTTGCATATTCAGTCTCGACATCATGCGTTTTTTGGCGATTCAAAAACGAGAGGTCAAAGTAAGCTTCTACCGAACCTAAAACGATGGCACACAACCGCATCGCCTACATTTGATGCCGCGGCATGTGCAAAACCATTTTGAAGTACCCCCTCTATTCTATCTCGGCATCATTGTTTGCTTTATCACTAGTAGCCACAGCCTCAGTGCACTGATGTTTGCGTGGTTATTTGTGGCAGCGCGTGTTGTGCATACCATTATTCATCTCACGGCGAACAATGTGACCTATCGGGTTTTCACTTTTGGATTTAGCTTAATCTGCTTGTGCGGCTTATGGGTCTCAGCATTTGTTTCTTTGGTCTCACAGTAAAGCTCGCCTCTAGCCATCATCCAAGTGCGTAAGCGCATCAACAACAGCCCTATTAATAGCGGCAACAGAGAGCTCAACAATGATCACTTGTTATTTAAAGTATGTAATTGACCCGCACAAGCAAACCGAGTTTGAACACTATGCAAAGCTTTGGATTCCTTTAGTCGGCAAGTTTAGCGGGCAGCACCACGGATACTTCTTACCCTCTGAAGGCGCAAACAATATTGCACTCGCACTATTTTCGTTCCCGAGCCTAGCCGCATATGAACAGTATCGGGCCGACTCTTTTGACGACAAGAAATGCATTGCTGCATTTAAATATGCCGAAGAGACGCGTTGTGTTGTAAGCTATGAGCGTAGGTTTTTTAGGCCCGTGCTCTGTAGAGCCGACAAGCTAGTCGGCTCTACAGAGCGAGCCATTCAAAGTAAGGCTATGCAAGCCACGGACACACAAAGTAAGTAAATGACATGACAGAAGAACAACCGAACAACCCCCTACATGGCATCACGCTAGAAATTGTCGTCACTGAGCTCGAAGAGCATTATGGCTGGGAAGAGCTTGGTAGAAGAATTCGTATCAACTGCTTCCGAAGTGACCCATCTGTAAAGTCTTCGTTAAAGTTTTTACGCAAAACGCAGTGGGCGAGAGATAAAGTAGAAAAACTTTATGTTGATACATTTTCTGGTACGCCCGTCGATAAAAGCTCACCTTGGTATAAGCCTGCAACCGCAAGTCAGAAATCGAGTATTGCGCCAGAAAAAAGATCAGAAAAAAAATCACCTTCTGGAGACTCAAAGCCAAGTAATTCCCCATGGAAAAAAGCGCCTTAAGCTCGCTGGTATACAGCTCTTAAACCTTATAAGCTCGCACACTGAAAGGACTCAAGTTTGAAACTTACTCTGTCTTTAACACTTCTCTGCTTCGCATGTTTTTCGCACGCGTTTTCATATACCAAACAGTTCACTGAGTCAGAGTTGCAGAACAAACTCGACGCCATAATGCCACTGGAGAGAAAGCAACAGTTTATAACGATCGTGATTACCGACCCTGTGATTGACTTCCATGAAACATCGAACGAATTGAGTATGAAAGCGAACATTGCGGCAACGGCTTTTGGCGGCATAAGAGGAAAAGGAACAACGCACATATCGGGCTCTATTTCATATAAGCCAGAAACAGGCAGCTTTCATCTAAAGAACCCGAAAATCCTCGAACTGACTATTGAAAACGTAAAAGAGCAGTACCAAACTCAAATCAAACAGATCGCTCAAATCGCCATTGCGAATGCAATGTCTACATACCCGATTTACACACTGAACGATGGCGACATAAAACAAAAATTAGCTAAGTCAGTATTAGAGTCGGTCGTCGTTCAAGATGAAAAGCTACTTGTGAACTTGAAAGTGTTTTAATGGAAAGAACGCATTCGCCTAAGGGTTGATTCCTCGCCAAGCAAAAGTTGACTCTGTATAATCTTCGACCAGCAAAAATGGATGTAAGTGATAAAGGATTATTTAGATGTTTTTCCTTCCCTACAGGCTCGATCATACGAAAAATGGTGTGCCTTTCTTTACCATGCTGGTCATGGCTATTTGTATTTTTTGTTCATCGACCAAGTCGAATCCGACAACGATTACCAAAACAAACTCATTTCATTTTGTTCAAACCTTTCGACAATGAATCGAGACTTTCTGCGTGATTTGAGGAAATACGATCGTTTGAACTATTGCCAAGAAATTTTCGAAGATATTAGGGCCTCTGCTAACCCAGAATTAGAAGTAACTCGCCTCGCCGGCAATGCTCCAAAACTGAAAATTTTTGCATCAAAAGAGGCTAGCTACTCATACTCACTTATCAAGCTTGAAGAGCTTTACCGAACCTTTGATCGTCAAGTACCAACGCCTCTTACCCGAGAGCGAGCATACGACTCAAATGATACGGATTGGCTTAAAATGCTGACGTCTACAACTGCACATGGCGACACTTCTGACAACGCTTCCACGGACAGGAAACGTGATGAACATTAAGCCCCATTTCCTCTACAAGTATCTTATCCACAAAGTCTTTTTGCACACCAACTGGCTTGCCATTCTGCTCCAACGCAAATAGTCGATAATCCTCACCGTAAGCAATTGACAAGGGTTCATCCGCACGACTAAAGACTGACAAGGTAATTAAAGTGAAGGTTAGAACCAACTTAATCCGCAACAAAATCCTCCTTTCGTACGCCTTTCGCCTTTATATACGGCGTCGCCGTAGTTTAGTAGTAAACACACCACAAGCTGAGAAGCGTTTCTTACATATTTTGTTTTGTAAGATATTCGGCATCAAAAACACCAACTGGGTAATGAAACAATGTTTTTCTCAAAGGAGACCTCCATACGTACTACGTCATTAGACTTATTGATTCATCAAGCCAAGGCAACGACTATAATGAGGAAGTGTAACTCGTTTAGTTAAGGTCTGAATAAATGCCTAATGTTGTAGGTGGCGGCGGAAAAAAAGTTCTCTATACGCTTGATACCGTTCGGCGTATTGGCCTCAGAAACTCCGCAAAAGCACTCAAAGCTAAGAATGCCTGTAAAGCCTGCGGTTTGGGTATGGGCGGGCAGCTCGGTGGAATGACCAACGAGAAGCAAGAGTTTCCCTCGGTTTGCAATAAAAGTATCCAGGCGCAATCAACCGACATCCAACAACCTATTCCCAGTGAAGTTTTTCAGCATCCGCTGAGTGAGCTACGTGAACTCTCAGCCAAAGAACTTGAACACTTAGGTCGACTCGGTAGCCCTCTCTTCAAGGCACGCGATAGTAATCGTTATAAAGCAATCTCTTGGGATGAAGCCATAAATATTGCTAGAGAACGGTTCAACAAGACGGCGCCAGCGAAAAGCTTCTTTTATAGCTCAGGGCGTTCCTCAAACGAGGCAGGCTTTATACTTCAGCTTTTGGCACGCTTGTATGGTACTAATAACGTCAACAACTGTTCTTTCTACTGTCACCAAGCGACGGGTGTTGGTCTCAAAACAACCATAGGCAAAGACACATCAACCGTTGAGCTTGCTGATTTAGAAAAGTGCGACTTGTTCTTTCTAATTGGCGCTAACCCTGCGTCTAACCATCCTCGCCTGATTCATCAGCTCAAACATATCCGAGATCGTGGCGGTGACGTCGTGGTGATCAACCCTGCGAAAGAGCCTGGACTTGTGAAGTTCGCTGTTCCCAAAAGCCCAAAATCACTTATCAAGGGTGGCGACTATATAGCCTCATATTATCTACAACCAAAGATCGCTAGTGACCTTTGGTTATTTAAAGGCATTGCCAAAGCAGTGATCACAGCGCATAAAGAAAATATTGAATTTATCAATCTCTATACGAAAGGCTTTGAAGCCTTCAAGCAAGATGCGATGGATACTGAGTGGAATACTATCGAGCAAGAAACTGGCTTAGTCCAAAAAGACATGGAACAAGTGGCTAAGGCATACATAAACTCGAGCAGAACAGTGTTTGCCTGGGGTATGGGTATGACACACCATTTGCATGGCAGTGAGAATGTTGAGTACATCGCGAACTTAGCTCTACTGCGCGGCATGGTGGGCAAACACGGCGCTGGGCTGTTACCACTAAGGGGCCACAGTAACGTACAAGGTATTGGTACCATCGGTGTCAAACCCGTGCTCGCTGAAGAAATTATAGATGCGCTAGAAAAGCACCTTGATATCAACCTGCCAAACGATAAAGGAATGGACACCCTCGCTTGTTTAGAAGCAGCAAAGAATGGCGACATTCAGAGCGCTCTAGTAATGGGTGGCAATCTCTATAGTGCCAGCCCAGATAGTGCTTGGACCGAGCAAGCCATGGACAATATTGGCTTTAAACTCAGCCTCACAACAACACTCAATCAAGGACATATTTACGGGCACGACAATAGCGAGTCCCTTGTCTTGCCCGTCGCAGCGCGCGATGAAGAGTCTGAAGCCACAACGCAGGAGTCGATGTTTAACTACGTCAGAATGAGCGATGGCGGCATCAGCCGACTAGACAACATCCGCTCCGAGTCGGAAATTCTTGTAGAACTAGGTACTAAATTAGTACCTAAAGAAAAGTTCGACTTTAACCAATTTAACAAGCATTCCAATACGCGTGAAGCGATAGCTAAATGTATACCCGGCATGGAAGACCTTAAAAGTATCGATGTTGCAAAAAAAGAATTCCATATTCGCAAACGGCTAATGCACAAACCAAAGTTCACAACACCAGATAAACATGCGCACTTTGTTACCCACCCCTCTCGCGCCACACCTGAAAGCGAAAAACGTCCGTTCACGCTGATGACAATACGCTCAGAAGGCCAATTCAACTCTATAATCTATGAAG
>Ga0181379_1001773_pt1 | contig 10071 bp, 10 predicted proteins | sample 2SPOviralmetaG_FD_130115 | JGI IMG/M metagenome (GOLD analysis project Ga0181379, IMG submission 130115) | Marine viral communities from the oligotrophic San Pedro Time Series (SPOT) site, San Pedro Channel, CA, USA - 2 SPOT_SRF_2009-07-10 | ecosystem: Environmental > Aquatic > Marine > Strait... | reverse complement strand
ATTACCACCATTATCTATTTCGTAAGCAGTACCACTTGTATGTCTTTCATGTATACGGTAAAAGTTGGTACGGATGCCATTTTCATCTATTGTAAAACTATCGTCATATTCTCTGATATGACCTGATTCGCTTTCAAACACGTGGTTGTAAGGGTAAACTGCATTGTAAGTAATAGAGGGCTGGTCAAATGTGTCGCTGTCTGAACCAGGTATTTCTGATTCGTCTGCCACTATTACAGGATTAAAGTCAGCTGTTGCAATACCAGTAATACGATTTGCCTTACGTGTAGTTAAACTGCCATGCTCATTCTCGCCGTTAACTGCAAGCCGATTGGTGTCCACTTCACTTAAACGTGGATAAACGGAGACATTGTAATCGTCCTCAGATTCAATATCACTTCTTCTATTAGGGTCATTATAACCTACGTTAGGGTTGCCTAACTCACCAGGTATACCAGGTATACTTCCCATTATCATAGGGTCTTGCCGATCCATGCCGTCTTTAAAATAACCAAAGACCCAACTGCCTTCTACTAAGAACGTATGTTCACCTAGTCCACTAATGCCTGCACTTGTAGTAGGTAATAAACAAGTTGCCCATGGCAAGTCACTTGTAGGTAAGTCCTCTTTGACCTCTGTATGTGTACCAAGTATACGAACACGAACACGGCCAGCTTTCAGAGGGTCGTTTCTATCTTCTACAACGCCAACAAACCATATAAAACCGTTCATGCCTAAAAAATTTTCTGAGTATGCCATTATTTTCTTTCGATATATGTTTTCTTTTAATCCCTATGCTTTACGCTATTTTCGCCTATTACTGATTCCATTACGCAAATACGTCCATATGCCTTTAAACCAGTTAATCTTTAATTCCTCGTCATTATACACTGCCATTTCATCAAATTGTCTTTCATTTGGTGTATTATTACTTATATTGTCTAAGAAGGCAGTATCACATTCCATACAGCAATCTGGTGTCCCACAGTCTTTGTGTATATTAAGTGTCTTTTGTACTCGTTTAGTTATGTTGGTGATTATACTATGTGTCATTTTTTCGGTCGGATTCTCTTAGTTTTATGAGAGAATATTATCTCCTGTATCGGTGTTTATAACGGCGTTATCTAGTTCTTCTTGTGTTAATGTTTGTCCTGTGTCGGTATGGTAATCTGTTTGTGTATCGTTTGTTTCTTCAGGATATGGTAATCGTACTGAGTCTTTCATGCAATCAATATACATTAAGTGTCTATTTTCAAACGGTTTAATGGTGTGACGTATTGATCTTATTAAGTATCTACCTGACATATAAGGGTCTATATCTAATTCTGAATAGTCAGCTGGTTCGTATATTGGCATTTCAAAGGTAATTAAATCACCTATACCTACGCCTGTAAAACCTGGTACAGATAGGTTTAATACCATTGATTCAAATGAAAATCGTTGTGCAATTCGTTTAGGTGTAATATCTGCGTCATTGTCGTTTTCAAAGTCATTATGTAACTTTTCTGTATCTGCAAACACGTATAAACTACCCTCTGGAAACGAGGAGAACGTCTTTCCTTTGTCATAATTAAAAAATGGTAGTATGCCTTTGTTATCTGTCTTACCACCTACTCCATCATGTTCCGTATGAAAACTATTGCCATATTCAGCAAGATAATCATAATGTGTTGTTGTAAATTTCTTGTTCAGGCAGTCATACGCAATTGCCTTAGAGTTATATACACCTGATCGTAATGACTTTAATGTATCGTATTGTTCTTTGATACGAAAATTAGATACTTGTTGCATTTCTCTTACAACATCTCTATTACCATCACCTTGTCTTACATTAGCAGGTGTAGGTTTATATTTTGCAACTACAGGTCTAGCTGCGACACCACTTGTTGCAAGGTGTGATTCTAATGATTTGCAATGTAAACCTAAACTGTTTTCATAAAATAAAAAACCTTTATTGGCATATCGTAAACTATCTGTTCTTTTACGAATAAAATCTATTGCTTGATAGGGTCGCAATCTTGGTATAACATACTTACGAAGACCTTTTGATTCTTCCATAATTACGTTTTTAGTAGACTCTAAGTCGTTTCTTATAAACGATAACATCATATTATCTAATGAACCACTTACTGCACGTGATATTCTTTTTTGTTCATTGACAATTAATTCTTTACTTACAAAATGTAATACGTACACTTGCGCTCTTGGGGTCGCACCTTGTCTTTCGGATATCTTGTAGATATGCATAGGGTGTCCAGTTTCATGCGTAAAGTCAAAACCTCTACTTGTACCTGGCGTAAACAGTTTAAACTCTATACGTTCAAAACCTGTTAATGGTAGATGATTAGGTATATTTTGTGCGTCTGTTAATACAATGTTACCTGATAAACTCTTTTTATCTATACTTTCATAGATGTTTAACTCTGTCATTAATGATTTGACGGAGATTTGTTTTGGTTTACTGGTGTTACCGTTTGATGAGATGTAAGAAGTTAATACTACGTCTGATAGTATAAAGTCTCCAGCTTTAGTTAAAAGGTCTGTATCTATTGTATTGTACATGGATCATTATCTGTTGATAAGTTTATCAAATTCCTCTATAAACACATTTAAAAATTGAGGTTGTAATAGTTTTATCTTTCTCTTTTCGTCTTGTAATCTTTGTTCATATTCGTAATTAGAAACTGATTGTGCGCCAACATGGTCACTATTTACTTCTAATAGATGTGAATAATCATTACTTGTAGTTTTACCACTTGATTGTGCAACTTCATAATGGTGTATGGCGTCTGGATTTGCGTACTTGTCAAATACAAATGTTTCAAAATCACTATTGCCCATAGGCCAGTCATGGAAGGCGTCTGTAATATTATTTGTTAACAGTATTACCCAATGTAAATCTGAACTACCAAAGTGTTTAAATGCTGTTACTTCAGGTCTTTCACCGGCAGGTACATCATAAGTGTCGTAAAGAGCTGCCTCTTTTTGTATCTTACTTCGCACTTTAACTCTTTTAAATATATCTGTAACAAGTTTGTAGTTCTTATCACCTTTAATATCGTAACGACCAGTTGGAAATCTATCGAAGTATGCCATTAATAACCGTCCGCTATTCTTTCTTTAGTCATAATCTCTGTTTCTTTAAATGTTAAACTCATTGTTGCCATAGTTGCTGGTGTTCCTTGTGTGTCTTGTTTAAATGTTGATATGACATCTTGTGGTGCAAAGTTCACATTCATACCTGTTAATACGCAACGTGATATTCTAGGAATATATGCGTTTCTATTTTCTCTATACATGTATGTAATTTGAAACTCTGATGGTACTAAAAAGTATGATCTGTTTGAGTCTTTAAATTCAGGATGCATATGAAACTTAAATAGATTAATAATTTTATACATCTCTTCTTTTTCAAAGTAGTTTTTAGGTGCAAATGTAAAAGGAAAAGAAAACTCTCTAAACGGTACACCTTGGAATACTAATTCCATTTGAGGGTTAACTGCCTGACCTTTTGCTTTATCAAATGCGCCTTCTATATTTTCAAAACCTGGTATTAAACTAGCGGCACCAAAAGCTGCCTTTCTTAATAGTATAGCACCTGCGTCACCAGTTAAATCAGCAGTTGTCTTTAAACCTTCTAAAAAACTTTCACTCTCACCTATGTTTGATATACCTTGTCCTATCAAACCTGCAAGACCAGTTTCCATGTCGTTATAACCTACTGAGTAATTAAACTTTAATGCTTCGCCTGGTGTATATAATATCATACTATCAGAAATGTATGTGTGCGTAGGTGTTTTTTCATTTAGACCAGAGTTGACTGCTTTTACTCTTGTTTCTGCACCAACACCTTTGTCTGAAGCAGTCTTTACTTTGTCTGCTCTTTTAATTAAACTTTTTTCACCAACCAAATGGTCTGATACACCTATGATACCTTGTTCACCAAATTGTTTTGATTTAAACTTGGATGCCTTATGCATAATGACATCAAATATTACGTAATGACCATCTCCTAAGTTTGATGTTTCTTGTGGATAGTATGCCGTTCCATAGTTATATGGATTCTCTTTCATGTGAGAAGTAGGACTAGGTGATTCTAATTCTAGTGGCGATTTGTTTAATAATTTAGCTGCAACTTTTTTCTTTTGTACTTGATTATTAGCACCTGATTGAAACCCCGATACGGTGTTTGCAATTGCGCCTTTGACTACGTTTGCAACCTTTGTTGTGAAACCCATTTTAATTCCTTATATATAGTTACCAATATTTATATTAGTTTTTACATGAGTTACAAAGGAATATATAAACCCTCCAACACTAAGAAATACGCTGGAAACCCAAATAGGATAGTATATAGATCAAATTGGGAAAGAAGATTTATGGTTTATTGTGATAAAAATCCAGAAATAATATTATGGGCAAGTGAAGAAATAGCAATTCCATACAAAAATCCTATTGACAAGAAGGTACATAGATACTTTCCAGACTTCATTATCAAAACAGCAAAAGGTAAAAAGTATATGATTGAGATTAAACCTAAGAAGTATACCATGCCACCTAAACCTGGCAAGAGAAAAAGTAAACGTTTCTTTGGTGAGCAATTAGAATATATCAAAAATACCGCTAAATGGCAAGCTGCGTCAAAGTATTGTGAAGATCAGGATATGGAATTTAAAGTGTTTACTGAAAAAGAACTAGGTATATACTCTTAGGGAGATACAGAACTCGCAACATCATTAAAAGATTTATCAACATTAGCAGTACCACTAGATACACCAACTGTCGTACTTGATGTACCTGAAATATTTGTTTGACTAGAATTGTTTTGATTAGTAAATGTAGAACCATTAGCTGTAGCAGTATTTTCTGTTATAGCATTGGCGTCTTGCAATCTTTCTTCTTGTGATTTACCTAAGTTTTGTAAATCAAATTGTTTATAATTTAATGAACCTAATACATCACCTGTTTGATCCGCACTTTTAATCTTAACTTCACTACTACCTTGTAAATCTGAAATCATAGCACTTTCGTTTTCTGACGGACCTACTATTTCATTTTCTGCTTCTTGCTTTTCTTGTAAAAATTTGTCAGCAGCCTTTTGTTCTTCTTCAGTAGTTTCTTTAATAACTTCTTTTTTTATAAGACCTATTTCTCTACTCTTAGGCAATACTTTATTTACAACTGTTATCATACCATTGATTACATCAATCAATACATTTTTGATTTTAACAAATTGTTCTTTAAAGAAATCACCAATTGTTTTTGGTATACCCATTAAAAAGTCTTTTACACCTTTTAACTTATCTTTAAACTTAATAAGACCAATAACTAAACCTGCGATAGCTACACCAATCAATACTTTACCTGTCATAAAGAATTTACCTAAGAACTTTATACCACTAATTAGTTTTTTAAATCCTTTACCTAAACCTTTAAATCCAAATGCAAATACTTCACCAACACTTGTTATTTGGTCTTTGAAAGTTGTAAATGCTTCACCTATAGCCATAAATGGCGACATAAATGCGTCAAATAATCCTTGTAAAGCAGGTGGTAATTGTAAACTATTTTCTCTATCTTCTAGTGGTGATTCATCTGGATTTAATACTCTATTTTCAGTATCTAAATTTTGTCTTAAATCTTGTAATCTTGCTTCTTCTCTAATAATATATTCTTTTTCTTCGTTTGTTAGAGTTTCTTGTTTAAGGAGTTTTTCTCTTTCTTTCTTAACATTTTTTTCATCTTTGATATATAATTTTTCTTGTCGTTGTAGTATTCTCTGTCTATCTTTGACTTCTTTATTTGTTAAGATGTTTGCTTCAATTCTATACTCTTTACCCTCTCGTATAGTTCTTGTTTCAGCAATAATGTTTTTTGATCTTAGATCAGCTACTTCTTTGTCTGCTGTGATCTTTTGTTCTTTTAGTTCGTCTATTCTATCTGCAAGTCCCTTATTAAAGTCTTTGACGTTGAAACCTAATTGATCTACTATCTTTTCTGCTTTAGATAATGCACTTTCAAAGGCAGCTATTGTACCTTGCTCAGATTCAGCAGTTATTTCTCTTGCTAACTGTCTGACAACTGTTGGTGCAATTACTGTCTTTTTACCAGCAGATACCGTTTTCATAGTATCTGACACGATAGTTTTAAATAAATCTCTAACGTCTGACTCTAATACTGCCATTATTTTTTACTCTTACTTGTTCCTGTATATAGACCGAACCAGGCAGCGCCAGCACCAACAACGATACTGATTAAACCACTTTGTTCCATAGTTGGAGAACCTAGGTTCATATACCATATTACACATTTGTATAATAATATAATGTAAACTGTTAAAAACAATCTTGGAAATATTCTCCAAGCGTCAACAGCTCTTGCCATATGTATCAATTTAGCATATGGATTTACACCTAAATCTTTCACAGATGTATCAACTTCCAGATCAACTTGTATCTTTTGTTTTGGTTCTGCGATTTTAACTTCTTCAGCCATTGTTATCTCTCCTACGTTTTTCGTTTTCTTCTTTAATATAAGTTACTAACATGTTAACATATATGTCCCTCTCCCAAGGTAACATATTTTCAAGTTCACTATAAGAGTATTTATGATGTTGTATCAGAGCAAATGATGTTTCGAAATAGGCCTCTAGGCTATTGTGGGAGAGGCTGATTCGAAAAAATCTGCTAGTCCTGAAAAGACAACTTTACTCTTTACACCTGTGGTAGGATTTGTAACCTCTGTTTCATATCTAACCTTAGGCATAGTATCAAAGAATTTTTTTATATCTAAAAACTTCTCTTGTGGAAGTGCTTCAAAAAACTCTTGTAATTCTGCTGTTGTACTGTCCTTGCCTGGATATATTTTTTCCCCTTCAAAGATGTGATCGACACATTTTAACAATGTATTAAATACTACTTCAATACTAGCTGTGTCGACATCTTCTTGCCCTTTTAATAATGCAAGCGATGGATATTTAAGTACAACACCTAAATTCTTTTCTTTGTCAATGATAACTTTATTTGAATGTTCATCATCAACTTCAACGTTTACTTCGGTAAGATCAATCTCTACTTTAGTATATGTCTTTTTATCATCTGGACATAATACTTTAAATTCAGATTTCTCACCTACTGATTTAGCACGTATATTCAAAAAGATATACTCTAAATCAAATAGTGGTAAATTGTCAACGTCTAACTTATCGAAAGTACATGCGTTCACAATTTCTCTAGTAGCATTGTAAATGTCTTCTTGTTTACCTGTTTCACTAGCTACTAATAAAACTTTTTCCTCTTTTACAAGAAAAGGTCTGTATTTGACCTTTAAATCTGCTGAGGGTAAAGTCAATTCATAAGTTGGTGTTTCCACCTTTGGTAATGCCATAATTTAACTCCTTGTTTTTATATATTTAGTGGCGGTATTTTAAATGGTGGGAAAACTCTTCCACCAGTTACGCCACCTATTGGTATTCTACGTCTTAAATCTTCTACTATGCCTTTTCCAGCACGTCTGATTTCAGGTGGTAGTCTACCCCATATTCCTTTATCTAATGTTTTTTGGTCGTGTCTTGTTTGTTCACTCTTACCAACATCTATATTACCTGCTTTATTAATAAAGAAGTTAGTCCAATATCTGTAAGTAAAAGTAACTTCAAATGTCTGTACTTGGTTATCTTCATGTGAGTATTGAACAGGACCCACAACTGTAGGAAAACAATCATACAAATGTACAGCATATGTTACATCATCTCTTTCCTGAGCACTTGCAAAAGAACCTAATTGAAATATATTTATAGGTGATACGTATTGGTCATAGTAATTGTGATTAAACGTTTGTAAGTTTATAGCTGCACCTTGCCACATTTCAAAATATGTTCTTTCTCTTAAAAATTTATCTGCATAAAAAGTTGCCGTTATATCTGCACTTTCAAAATCATATGCAAATTGCCTTCTAGGACCAGCACCGTGTCTTACACTTTGCATTTTTATAGTTCTATCTGGCATGGTAATTCCAGCACAAAATAATTGTACTCTTTTAGCATTTTGATTTTGAACTTCTCTTATTTGTCCGTATGAAGAGAAACCACTATTTTCTTCTCCAACATAAGGTGGAATTTCTGGTTCTATATCACCAAATGATATGCCTAAACCAAAGTCTGGTGCACCAGCAGGCAATTGAAACTCTACATAAAATCTTGCCTTACGAGCAAAACCCTCTGCTTCGTTTACTAAAGCTTGCATACGACCAACTGTTGAAGCAGGATTACCACCAACTTGTTGTTTTAATCTTGGATCTTTTTCAACGTTTTCTAATGATCTATCACGTGGAATACCGATACGTATATCATGTCCACCAATTCTTTTACCACCTCTAAGTATAGACATTAATAATTTCTCCTACTATCTGAATAAATTTTATTTGAAGTTGCACCAACAAATCTTTGAACAGGTAAATATACTGCGATTGCAGCTTCATCAGCGTCAATTCTTAAAAACTGACTTCTTACTTGTTTAAATAAATATTTCTTAATTGTTGGTTTTATAAAACTCATATTTTTAACTCTACTCCAACTGACATCTAATCTTGTTTTTTCTGACAGATTACCACTTGTACCGTATTGACCATGTAATTTTTCTAATAATCTAAATCTAATTAATGGTGGTAGATAGTGAAAATTAATTCCTACAAACCCACCTCTAAATGCTTCTATTGGCAAAACTAATGGAAATGTGTCATAATATGGTAGTTTTGCTTTTGTTTTAGGATCGTAGAAAAACATATTTAATCTACCAGTACTAGGTCTACCAATAAGTTTACCACTATTCATCAATTTACGTGCTGTAATCTTATCAGCCATTGATGATACTGCGTTTCTGTACCAACTAGATGATTTTCTTGTACCACCTTGTTTATCTAATAATGGTTCTAAAATGGATGCCATATGACTATTTATACTGCGGAAATAAAAAAGGGACAGTATTTCTACTGCCCCTTTAAGTCGTCAAAAGTTAGAGAGATGTTACTCTTCTTGCGCCAATTTACTAAAATATGACAAGGTATCATCCTCATCATTAGCATTTAAGTCTTCACTTGGTGCTGGAAAAGAATCAGCTTTTGGACTTTGTACAGCCTCAGTTGCCGGCGGGAGATCCGTGTGGTCAACTGTTCCTGTATTTCTTGTCCCCATAATTACCCTATTCAGTTTCTCTTTGAGTTCATCATAGGTCTTAAAATTACTAGGGTCTAAGAAAGGTTTTAGAGGGTGTTGTATTCCCCATACAGATTTGATTTTGTCGTCACCATCTGCAATAGGACTTACTGCCTCAAATTCAGATTTATCATAGTTCCAATAACCATCAACTTTTCTGATTTTCAGTTTAAAGTTTGCACCTTTCCAGAAATCAAATGGGTTGATTGGTGATTCATCTTCAAATGCTGGTTGCATTGCTTCAGTAATCTTATCAAAGATTTTTTTACCAAACTTAAATAAAAATACTTTACCATCATTTTCAGGATGTTTTGGATCGCTGACAACATAGATGTTAGAGTAATAAGATAATTTTCTTTTTCTCTTTCTAGCAATTTCTTTATCGCTATCAACACCTGTGTTCCATAATCTAGTGTTCTCTTCACTAACAGGATCTTTTTGATTCATTGTAGTTAGAGAGTTTTCAATATACCAACCACCCTTGTCTTGGAAAGCATGAGACCATACTCTTTGCCAAGGCATATCTTCGCCTTCACAAGCTGGTAAAAATCTAATAACGGCATAACCATTACCAGTTTTATCTAACTCTGGTTTCCAGAACCTATCGTCTTGGTATTTGTTGTTTTTAGATTGATCCTCAGGATTGAGGTTTTGTTCAAGTGCCTTTGTTAATTTATCAAAGTTACTTGATGATGATTTTAATGTTTCAAAATCCATAATTATTCTCCTATATTAATTATATTCGTTGTATTTGTGTTGGCTATATTAGCGCCATCGGTATTATTTATAAGACTTTTATGCCTCATTTAAATAATTCTTTACATTCTCAGGTGTTGATTCTACATAAGGGTCATCATCAT
>Ga0181379_1001772_pt1 | contig 10080 bp, 7 predicted proteins | sample 2SPOviralmetaG_FD_130115 | JGI IMG/M metagenome (GOLD analysis project Ga0181379, IMG submission 130115) | Marine viral communities from the oligotrophic San Pedro Time Series (SPOT) site, San Pedro Channel, CA, USA - 2 SPOT_SRF_2009-07-10 | ecosystem: Environmental > Aquatic > Marine > Strait... | reverse complement strand
TCTGGGGGCTCCGTTACCTTCAGACGCTGCGCGAGGCGGCGGGTTCCCGGTGATGATGCCAGGCGGCGGCGCCGGCGTCCCAACCTTGCACCCACCATTCCTCCAGCGCCTCGTCCTGGTAAGGGCACTGGTCCACGCGACCGCCGGCCATGCCCCACATGCAGCCGCGGTTGTAGGCTTTCTCGAACGGGTCGGATGTCGGATCAAACATAACTATCCCTCCTTCAACGGGGGCAGACTAGCACCGCCGGGGATAGCCGCTAGTACCATTGATGTACAAAAAACGACCATTCGTCAGAATATAGGCTTAGCCGCGGAAATAGGCCTCCAGGTACGCCTCGAACGGCATCTCCGCTTCCGCTTCCGCCGCCTGTTGCTCCGCCAGGCTGTCTTCGGCGAGGCGCCGCCACTCGGCTTCCAGGTTGGTGTCCAGCGGCCGCGAACGGAAGTGATCCCGGTGCGCCAGGGCCTGGTTCATGGCGAAGCCGAAAAAGCTCTGCTGCCGGCTTTCCAGCTTGTCGAGAATGCGCCCGGACGGGGTGGCGTCGGGCTCTAGCAGCTTCTCGCGCTGCTGCTCCAGGGCGTCCCGGTAGAGCCGGCCGTGCTGGCCGTCATGGCCGTGGCAGCGGTCGAACAGCTCGGCGATGGGCAGCATCTGATCGAGCTTTTCCAGCCCCCAGTTACGCAGCGAGACCGACTTGCCCCAGTTGTTCAGCTGCACGCCGGTGTTGCGGCCGTCGTAGACCACCCGGCGCAGGTTCTCCTTGCTGGCGTCCAGGTCGCAGTGTTCCAGGCGCGGCGATTCGCGCAGCAGGCAGTAGGTGGCGAACAGGTCCAGGAACCGGATTTCCTGCTGATTGATGCCCACCGGCTCGAACGGGTTGAGGTCCAGGGCGCGGATCTCGATGTATTCCACGCCGCGCCGCTGCAGCGCCAGGGTGGGGCGCTCGCCGCTGTTGATGGTGCGTTTCGGGCGAATCGACGAGTAGTACTCGTTCTCGATCTGCAGGATGTTGGCGTTGAGCTGCTGGTAGCGGCCCTGCGCGTCGCGCACGCCCAGCTTCTGATACACCGGGTCCGGCGTCTTCATGGCGTGGGTCAGGGTGCGGACATAGTCGTCCAGATTGTTGTAGCTGATCGCCAGCGACGACTGGGCGTTGTTCTGGTAGCCCAGGTCGCTCATCCGCAGGCTGGTGGCGTTGGGCCGGTAGAGGCTGTGGTCGAAGCGTTCCAGCAGCTGGTGTTCGCGGCCGGCCAGGAACGACGAGCACAGCGCCGGCGAGGCGCCGAACAGATACACCAGCAGCCAGGAATAGCGCTGGAAGTTTCGGGTCAGGTCGAAATAGCGCTGCGAGATATAGTCCCGCAGCGGGGCCTCGCTGCCCTCCAGCTCGCGGTTGATGCGCCAGAACTCATCCGGGAACGAGAAGTTGTAGTGGATCCCGGCGATGGTCTGCATCTTGCGCCCGTACCGGTGGCCCAGGCCGATGCGGTAGATGTGCTTCATGCGGCCCACGTTGGAGCTGCCGTATTCCGCCACCGGCACGTCGTTGTCGTTGGCGATCATGCAGGGCATGGAGTTCACCCACAGCAGTTCGTCATCGATGTGCCGGTAGGCGTAGCGGTGCAGATTCTCAAGAAACTCGATCGGCTGCTGCAGATCGGTGCTGGGCGGGGTGATGAATTCCAGCAGCGATTCGGAATAGTCCGTGGTGATGTACGGATGGGTCAGCGCCGAGCCCAGTTCCCGGGGGTGCGGAGTGTGCGCGAGCAGGCCCTGGTCGGTGATCCGCAGGCTTTCCTTCTCGATGCCACGGCGAATGTGAGCCAGGGTGGCGGCGGCTTCGGAATCCAGCAGTGCCTGGATTCGCTGGCTGAGCGTATCGGTCATGGGCCTATCCGACAGGGAGGTTGATCGCGCGGCCTGCCAGTATGGCAGGCCCGGGGCCGGTTAACATCAGGGTCAGCCGCGCTTGTTCTTGTCTTCGAACGCCTTCGCGAAGGCCGCGCCCAGGGCGCCCTGCGCCGCCGGTTTCTGGCCGCCGCCCGACTGGCCGCGACCGCCGCCCTTGGGCTTGCCGCCCCGGCCACGGGGGCGGCCGGCGGGGGCGTCGGCGCTTTTCGGCTGGTCCTGGTGGCGTTCGTCCAGGCGCATGGTCAGGCTGATGCGCTTGCGGGGCAGGTCCACCTCCATCACCTTGACCTTGACGATGTCGCCGGGCTTGACCACGTCGTGGGGGTCTTCCACGAACTTGTCGGCCAGGGCGGAGACATGGACCAGGCCGTCCTGGTGCACGCCCACGTCCACGAAGGCACCGAAGTTGGTGACGTTGGTCACCGAACCTTCTAGCAGCATGCCTGGCTTCAGGTCGTTCAGCGTCTCCACGCCTTCCTTGAACTCCGCCGCCTTGAATTCCGGGCGCGGGTCGCGGCCGGGCTTTTCCAGCTCGCTGAGAATGTCGGTGACGGTGGGCAGGCCGAACACGTCGTCGGTGAAGTCCCCGGCGTTCACTTTCTTCAGGAAGGGCGCGTCGCCGATCAGGTCCTTGAGCGGCCGGCCGTGTTTTTCCGCGATGCGCTCCACCAGCGGGTAGGCTTCCGGGTGCACTGAAGAAGCGTCCAGCGGGTTGGCGCCGCCCATGATGCGCAGGAAGCCGGCGGCCTGCTCGAAGGTTTTCTCGCCCAGGCGCGGCACCTGCTTGAGCGCGCCGCGATCACTGAAGGCGCCGTTCTTCTCGCGGAAGGTAACGATGTTGCCGGCGATGGTGGTGTTGAGGCCGGCGATGCGCGCCAGCAGCGGCGCACTGGCGGTGTTCACGTCCACGCCCACGGCGTTGACGCAGTCCTCCACCACCGCGTCCAGGGAGCGCGACATCTTCACCTGGCTGACGTCGTGCTGGTACTGGCCCACGCCGATCGACTTCGGATCGATCTTAACCAGCTCCGCCAGCGGGTCCTGCAGGCGCCGGGCGATGGATACCGCGCCCCGGAACGACACGTCCAGATCGGGGAACTCCCGCGCCGCCATTTCCGATGCGGAGTACACCGAGGCGCCCGCTTCCGACACCATGATTTTCTGGATATTGCGGTCGCTGAGTTGCTTGACCACCTCGCCGGCCAGCTTGTCGGTCTCGCGGCTGGCGGTGCCGTTGCCGATGGCGATCAGCGACACATCGTGCTTGGCGCAGAGTTTGGCCAGCGTCGCCAGGGACTGGTCCCACTGCTTCTTGGGCTGGTGCGGGAAAATGGTGGTGTGTTCCAGCAGCTTGCCGGTGGGGTCCACCACCACCACCTTGACGCCGGTGCGCAGGCCCGGGTCCAGGCCCATGGTGGCCTTGGGGCCGGCGGGCGACGCCATCAGCAGGCTTTTCAGGTTGCGCGCGAACACCTGGATCGCTTCTTCCTCGGCCATTTCGCGCACGCGGCCGAGCAACTCGGTTTCCAGGTGGGTGTTGAGTTTGATCTTCCAGGTCCAGCGCATCACCTCGCCGAGCCAGTCGTCGGCGGCGCGGCCTTCGTGACGCCAGCCCGCCACCTCGGTGACCATCGCTTCGCAGGGGTGCGGCTGGGCGCTTTCCAGCTCCTCGGGCAGCACCATGGAGACGTGCAGCACGCCCTCGTTGCGGCCCCGGAACAGCGCCAGGGCGCGGTGGCTGGGAATGTTCTTGAGCGCTTCCTGGTGTTCGAAGTAGTCGCGGAACTTGGCGCCCTCTTCTTCCTTGCCGTCGGCCAGCTTCGCCTGCACTTGGGCCTTTTCCCACAGGAAGGTGCGCAGCCGGGTGAGCAGCTCGGCGTTTTCCGCGAAGCGCTCCATCAGAATCTGCTTGGCGCCGTCCAGGGCGTCCTTGGCGGTGGCGATCTTGTGCTCTTCGTTCAGGTAGCCGGCGGCGGTCTGCTCCGGATTCTGGCCGGGATCGTCCAGCAGCGCGTCGGCGAGCGGTTCCAGGCCGGCCTCGCGGGCGATCTGCGCGCGGGTGCGGCGCTTGGGCTTGTACGGCAGGTAGAGGTCTTCCAGGCGGGTTTTGGTGTCCGCTTCCTGGATCGCCTTTTCCAGTTCCGGGGTCAGTTTTTCCTGTTCGGCGATGCTTTTGAGGATGGTCTCGCGGCGCTCTTCAAGCTCGCGCAGATAGCGCAGCCGCTCTTCCAGTGTACGCAACTGGGTATCGTCCAGACCGCCGGTCACCTCCTTACGGTAGCGGGCGATGAACGGCACCGTGGCGCCTTCGTCCAGCAGGGCCACGGTGGCCGCCACCTGCCGGGGCTGGGCGTTGATTTCCTGGGCGATCAGTTGTTCGATGCTTTGCATGGAAGAGTCCTGGCTTGCACGGCGGCGCGCGCGGTATGGCGCCGCTTTATAACGAAACGACCGGAATCATAGGGAATGACTCCGGCCGTTCATAGATTGACGTGACGGGGCGGGCTATGGTTGCTGCGGGGAGCGCCGGGCTTCAGCCCAGCACGCGCTTGATCATCGCCGCCAGTTCCGGCTCCTGGGCCGGCTTGACGATGTAGCCGGCGGCGCCCTGGCGCTCACCCCAGACTTTGTCGGTTTCCTGGTCCTTGGTGGTGACCAGAATCACCGGAATCCCGCCCAGCTCGGCGTCCTTATTGATCTTGCGGGTGGCCTGGAAGCCGTTCAGCTCCGGCATCACCACGTCCATCAGGATCAGGTCCGGCTTCTGCGCACGGGCCTGTTCGATGCCCTCCAGGCCGTTGCTGGCGGTGATTGCCTCGTGCCCTTGGTTTTCAACCATCTTGACCAGGTTGGTCAGTTGCGTGGGTGAGTCGTCCACCACGAGAATCTTGGCCATCTTTGTCTCCTTCGGAACCCATCGGCGGGCGCATGATAGCAGGCCCGGGGGCAAAGGTAAGCCGATCCGTTCCGCCACCAAGCGCCGCATGGCGTCACCGGTTCGCGGCGGCCGGTAATCTTTCTATACAATCCAGATTTGCCTGCCGGACGCGCGGCGGGTACACCGGGCCTCCGGGATCCATTCCCGTAGTCCTTTCGGCGAGGAGCACCATGAGCGAACAAGTGGAAAAGATTCTGGTGGTGGACGATGACGCCCGCCTGCGCGGTCTGCTGCAACGGTTCCTGGAAGAGCAGGGCTACGCCGTCAAGGCGGTGGCCGACGCCGACCAGATGGACCGGGCGCTGTCCCGCGAGATCTATTCGCTGATGGTGCTGGACCTGATGCTGCCCGGCGAGGACGGCCTGTCGATCTGCCGCCGCCTGCGCGACGACGACAACCGCCTGCCGATCATCATGCTCACCGCCAAGGGCGACGACGCGGAACGCATCGAGGGCCTGGACGCCGGCGCCGACGACTACCTGCCCAAGCCGTTCAACCCCAAGGAGCTCAGCGCCCGCATTCGCGCCGTGCTGCGCCGCCATGTGCGGGAAGTGCCCGGCGCCCCCAGCAAGGACGAATCCGTGGTGCGTTTCGGCCCCTGGAGCCTGGACCTGGGCAACCGCACCCTGGCCCGCGAGGGCGAGCCGCAGCCGCTCACCACCGGCGAGTTCGCGGTGCTCAAGGCGCTGGTGCAGAACGAGCGGGAACCGCTCACCCGCGACAAGCTGATGAGCCTGGCCCGGGGCCGCGAATGGTCCGCCATGGAACGCTCCATCGACGTGCAGGTGTCGCGCCTGCGCCGCCTGCTCGAGGACGACCCGTCCAAACCGCGCTATATCCAGACCGTCTGGGGCGTGGGCTATGTGTTCGTGCCGGACTGAACGCCGGCGGGTAGAATCCCTCCATGCCCAACTTCCTGCCCAAAAGCTCGTTCGCCCGCTCGGCGCTGATCATCGGTCTGGTGATCGGCCTCAGCCAGGGCATCACCCTGTGGTTTTTTGCCCGCAACGCCTATCTGCCGGGCATCCGGGAATACGCCCGCCTGACCGCCCTGCAGGCGGAGCTGGTGTTCCAGAGCGAGGGCGACGCCAGCCTGTCTCGGCAGCTGGGCGAGACCACCGGCATTAACGCCGGCACGCCGCCGGAACTGCGCCGCCCGGAAAGCCTGATTCTGTCGCGCCCGGTGGTGGAGCGGTTCCGCGACGAAGTCTCCGAGCTGCTCGGCGAGGCCGCCACCGTGCGCCTGGAAGACGAGCGCCAGCCGGTGCTGTGGGTCACCGCGCCGTCGTTCGGCGACCGCTGGCTGCGGGTGCCGATGGCGTTCTTCCGCGACTACGACCGCTATCTGCTGCTGGGGTGGGGTGTGACGGTGCCGCTGCTGGCGGTGATCGGCGGTCTGCTGATCGCGCGCAGCCTCAACCGGCCGCTGCGGCGGCTGGCGCGGGTGGCGCTCAAGGTGGGGCGCGGTGAAGCGGTGCCGGTGCTCGACGACAGCCTCGGCCCCACCGAGATCCAGGCGGTGAACCGCGCCTTCAACCGCATGACCAGCCAGCTTCAGCAGTCCCAGCGCGACCGCGCCCTGCTGCTGGCGGGGGTGTCCCACGATCTGCGCACGCCGCTGACCCGGCTGCGGCTGTCGGCGGAATTCCTCAACGACGAGGAGATGTCCCAGGGCATCATCGCCGACATCGAGGACATGGACGCGATTCTCGATCAGTTCATTTCGTTTATCCGCGACGGCGCCGACGAGCAGCCCGACTACGAAAACCTCAATGACCTGATCGACGAGGTGGCCGCCAAGTACCCCGGGGAGCAGCTGCGCATCCGGCAAAAAGACCTGCCGCGGCTGATGCTCAAGCGGCTCACCGTCAAGCGCATGCTTTCCAACCTGATCACCAACGCGCTCAAGTACGGCGCCGCGCCGGTGGAGATCGACACCGCCCTGGACGACAACGCCCTGGTGCTGGTGGTGCACGACCACGGCAAGGGCGTGCGCGAGGAGGACATTCCCTTGCTGCTGCAGCCGTTCTCCCGGGGCGAGAAGGCGCGCACCCTGAGCGGCAGTGGTCTGGGGCTGGCCATCGTCAAGCGCATCGTCGACATGCACCACGGTGAGATGGCATTGGACAACCACCCCCACGGCGGCCTGCGGGTGACCATCCGCTTCCCGCTCACCGGGCAGCTGGTGCAGCCGGAGACGCTCTCCGCCGGGGTGCGCTAGCTCAGTCCGGGCATTCCGCCGGCGCCGGCTCCAGGGCGCGGCCGGCGAAGAAGATCAGCAGACCGCCGGCGGCCAGCGCCGCCCCCACCAGGCCGCTGCTGGACCAGGGTACGCCCTGGGCGATCACCACGCCGGCCAGCCAGGCGCCCAGCGCATTGGCCATGTTGAAGGCGGCGTGGTTGAGCGACGCGGCCATGGTCTGGGCGTTGCCGGCCACGTCCATCAGCCGGGTCTGAATGGTCGGGCCCAGGGCCATGCTGGTGCCCACCAGGGCGACGAACAGCAGCCCCGTCCACACCTGGTTGGCGGCCACGAAAAACAGCGTCTGCACCACCAGACACCAGATCAGAATCAGCGGAATCGCCTTGAGCAGGTTCCAGTCCGCCACCCGCGCGCCCACCAGGGTGCCGATGATGGTGCCCACCCCGAAGATCGCCAGCACCACCGGCCCCAGGGATTCCGCCATGCCGGCCTGCTGGGTAAGCGTCGGCATCACGTAGCTGAACACCGCGAACATGCCGCCGAAACCGATGCTGGCGATGCCCAGGGTGAACAGCACCTGCTGGTTGACCAGCGCGCCCAGCTCGCGCAGCGGGCTGGCGTCCGGGTCGCGGGGCACGAAGGGTACGAACAGACGCACCATCAGCGCGGTGGCGAGGGCGATGCCGCCCACGGCGGCGAACGCCACCGGCCAGCCGAACTGGTTGCCGGCCCAGGTGCCCAGCGGCGCGCCCAGCAGGATCGCCACGGTCAGCCCCATCATCACCCGGGCCACCGCCCGGGCACGCTGATCGGACGGCACCGCGGCGGCGGCCACCAGCGCCGCCACGCCGAAATAGGCACCGTGGGGCAGCCCGGCGATAAAGCGCAGGCCGACGAACGACCAGAACCCGGGCGCCAGCGCACTGGCCAGATTGCCCAGCGCGAACACCAGCATCAGACCGATCAGCAGTTGCCGTTTCGGCACCTTCGCCGCCAGCGCGGAAATCAACGGGGCACCCACCACCACGCCCAGGGCGTAGCTGCTGATCGCGTAGCCGACCTGCTGCGGCGACACCGACAGGTCGCCGGCGATGCGGTTCATCAACCCCATGATCACAAATTCGGTGGTGCCGATGGCGAAGCCGCCCAGCGCCAGGGCGAGCTCGGCAAGACGGGGGTGTGAGGCGACCGGCCGGGTGGCGGAAACGGACATGCGCGGGCTCCGGATGGGTGGAAAGCCGCGCATTGTCGCAAAGCGGGGTGAACAAACGAAGTCGGTTTTGTCTATCGGTGAAACAGCCCGCCGCGACCCGCGGCCACGGCGGGGCAGGGCTATTGCAGGGCGTCCGCCGGCACCAGCGGGATGTTCACCCGCGACGGCATCGCCGGGGTGCTATACACGGTGAGCAGGCCGAGCAGCCCCTGCAGCAGGTCCGGCAGCGGGCTCAGGCCGTGGGGCAGGTCGCTGGCGCCGACGCTGATGCGCAGCCGGTGGCCGGCGGGGATCACGGCGCTGGTGGGGAACACCTCCACGTCGGCGCGGAACGGCTGCAGCGGCCCCACCGGTTGTTGCGATTCGGCGGTGAACGGGTGCCAGGGTTGTACCAGCTTGCCGTTCATAAAGCGCGAGCGGGTGGCGTCGAAATCACTCATCGAGGCCATCTGGATGCCGTTGCTCAGCTCCCGGGACAGGCCGTTGGGGTCCACCACGCTGACCCGCACCACCACGTTGCTGTCCAGCGCCGTGGTGGAGGCCCAGATCTGCCCGCCGATGGGGCCGTTGATGGCCATGTCCTCTTCCATGGGCTCGCTGGTGTAGACCGCTTCCAGCAGCTCGGTGACGTTGTTCTGCGCCTGGCACGGCGGCGTGATCAGGCCCAGCACGCCGGCGGTCCACTGGCTGGCGCTGGCCGAGCACAGGCCGTTCACCGGGGTTTGCAGCAGCGAGGTGCGGCTGTCACCGGTGGGCGCCTCGCGGCGGATCTCGCCGAACAGCGGCAGGCCCGGTTTGCCGTGCAGATAGAACACCTCGGCGCGCGCTTGCGGGTGGGGCCAGTCCTCGGCGGTGACGTAGCGCTCCGCGCCGGTGTAGTACTGGGTCACCGGCGGGTAGTCGCCGGCGCCGGTGTCCATGCCTTTCAGGTACTGGTCGAACCAGGCCAGGCGGATGTTGGCCAGGGCGGGCACGCCGTCGGCGGGCAGGCCGGCGCCGGAGGAGCCGTCCAGATGTTCCCAGGGGCCGATCAGCAGCTTGCTGGTGGTGCCGTTGTTCTTGAGGCCTTCGTAGATCAGCGGTTCGCCGCGCTGGAAGATGTCGCGCAGGCCGCCGACCACGAAGGTGGGCGCGGTGATCTTGTCGATCTGCTCCAGCGGCGAGCGCTGGCGCCAGAAGTCGTTGTCGTACTTGTTGTCGTCGCCGATCAGGGCGCCGCCCACCACCGGCACCGGGAACTCGGTGAGGGTGCCGGTGAGATGATCCAGCAGGGTGTTCAGGTAGTAACCGGGCTCGTCGTTCTCCAGCCCCACCGGCGTGGGAATGATGCCCAGGCCGGTGACCAGCGCCACCCACAGCGGGATAAAGCCGGCGTTGATCTGGCCGCCGCTGAACACGATGTCCCGGTAGGCGTCGCCCATCGGCACGATGGCGAACACGGCGTCCACGCCGTCCGGGCGCTGGGCGCCGGCCAGCAGCCCGGTGATGCCCATGTAGGAGGCGCCGTTCATGCCGAGGGTGCCGTTGCTCCAGGGCTGGTCGTCGATGTAGTCGAGCAGCTCGCCGATGTCCTGATGGTCCACCTCGCTGAACGCCTGCCAGGTGCCCTCGGAGGCGCCGGTGCCGCGCATATCGACAATGATGTAGGCGTAGCCGCGCTTCACCAGATAGGGATCGGCGGCGCCGATGGCGCCCAGGAACTGGTTGTAGCCGGTGAAGGTGGCCACCACCGGGAAGGGACCGTCGGCGGGCTCGCCATTTTCGTCGGCGGGCAGCGTCACCGTGGCCGACAGCCGGATGCCGTCGCGCAG
>Ga0181379_1001765_pt1 | contig 10113 bp, 13 predicted proteins | sample 2SPOviralmetaG_FD_130115 | JGI IMG/M metagenome (GOLD analysis project Ga0181379, IMG submission 130115) | Marine viral communities from the oligotrophic San Pedro Time Series (SPOT) site, San Pedro Channel, CA, USA - 2 SPOT_SRF_2009-07-10 | ecosystem: Environmental > Aquatic > Marine > Strait... | reverse complement strand
AGACACAGCAGTGTGTGCACAGGTAAGGGCAGATGTGTCAGCCAGGGCACCGTTGTGGGCTGGGTCGTACGGGTGCTGGGACCTGTGTCGACGTCGTCTGGGCCTGGTGCTGGCTTCATCAGGCACGTTTTTTTTTTTTCTGAGAAAAGAGAGAAGATCATCATCATGATGATGGGACAAACAGGGGTGGTTGACAGTGACACAAAAATGAAGGCGGATCAACAGGCAACGAGGTCTGGAAGACAGCTAGCTGGTAGGTGGACGGCTCGGTGGCTAGCTCTTGACGTAGATGATTGAGTAGCACTAGATCTACGGTAGGCAGGATGGTGGTGGGTGAATTGTCGTCGGGAGGGATTGAGGAGGAAACCGAGGTGGCGGCTGCTACTGGACAGTCGCCCTGACACACGACCAGGGGTCGCTCCAGTTCCACGTGGGGACAATTGTTCACGAGGTGGACTTTGAAACTGTCCATCATTTGCTGTACTTCGTGCATCATTTGCCAACGGGTAAACTCAGACAGACACGGATAGCAGAAAGCTACCGCTGCACCCAGGGTATGCTCGTCAAGTTCGGGTGTCCCACTGGGAGAGCGTGGTGGTGGTGGTGGTGGTGATGATGATGGTGGTGGTGGGTTTAAACCGTTAGGTGGTGACTCTAGCGGTGGGGGACTGGAGGATGACGGTGACAGGACAGGGGGGCTGGTGGACGGCTCCAGTCCCAGTGTGTCGTAGCTCTCGCCATCGACGCGGTCGACCAGAACAGGCACAAGAGGACTGTCCGCTGTCCAATGTTGCCCGCCCAGGGCTGCCACTACGACACGAGGTGAGGGGCCGTAAATGTATCGGTGTTGACTCTGCAGCGCCTGCACCCGATCGTGCACAATGTTTTGATACGCCAGCAGGGTGTGAGCGTGGGCCACCGTGTCCGCGTTGAGCATCGGACACAGGTTGGCTTCATCGCCGGGCGCTAGGACAGCCGCTTGCGCTAAAAATGTCCAGTCTGGTGTGGTCGGTCCAGCGACAGTGTCTGGACGCATCGTTTGATAGACGGCCACGGCCCGGGCTGTCACCTCTGTCCAGTCGTGCTGTCGCGGCGGGGGTGCTGACAAGACCAGTTCAACGGTGAGGGGGTGATCGCGTAGAACGGGTCCTAGGTCGCGTATTTGAGGATGCCAGGCCACCAGGGGGTACTCTTTGAGCATCGAGAGCAGGTCCTGCATGGGTGTCCAGAGTGCTTCACCGTCGGCCCCGTGAAGGTGTACTCGCAGCACATCCAGTCGATATAGTCGTCGCATTTGCATCCCCTGGAGTATCAAGGGGAGGAGGGCGTTGGCGAGCAGGCCCCTGGCTCGATTGAAGTTGTAGCTCAGCGGTGACTCGCGCAGCGACAAGCTCTTGAGACCCGGCAGATGATCCACCCAACGACACAGTTGTCGCACCGTCAGCGCGGGTTGACACAAGGAGATACGAGGTCGGGCTGCAAACGGGGCAAAGTGAAGACTGTCGGGACAGGTGCTGATCCCAATGCTGCATGCTCGAATCGAGAGACGGTGGTGGTCCGCCAGCCAGCGTGCGGGGAACATGAGCAGACATCCGTTAAAACTGGGACTTATTTCACGCCAGCCCACACCCACCAGACTGGTCCCGACTCGTCCCCGGTACGCACAGTCACAGTCGAGGGTGAGCTCTACCAGTTCGGGTAACGCATGGTGAGCCAGAAACTGTCCCATCCACTCCGACGGACATAGAGACACTTGCCGCTCTGGTCGTCCCAGTCCCGTGGTAGAACAACACAGTTTCAAATGTTGCACCGTGTTGAACATGTGACGAGCCTCGGGACAGCGGCTGCTACTGGGGGTCTCGAGATAGTCGGCCCAGTGTGACATGTCCAGACAGGTCAGATCAAAGCCTAGCCGTGAGGCTGCCCCGGCAATGTAGCGGTTCCAGCCCCGGGAGACTTGACGACAGGTCCATAGGGTCCTGGACCCCAAGTAGCCCCAGATGTGCACCCAGACCTCCCAAGACAAGTCAGACCAGGGCGGTGGCTGATCCGTGGTGGTGGTGGTGGTGGTGGTGGTGGTGGTGCGGTCCCGTGACATCGATCAGGTGGCTATGTGCACGGCTCTGCACGGGGGGGGCGGCGGCTGCACTTGTAATCTGAAACACAAACCCGTTGAGTTGTTGTGTGTAACTAGTACACGAGGCGAGGCTCGTGGGCTAGGCTCGCGGACGAGGCTCCTGCGCTAGGCCCCCGCCCAAGCTCGTGGTGCGAGGCTCGTGTTTGGACGGGGAACGCTCGAGCGCGCGCGCGCTGAACTCGGACTGGCGCCTGGGCAGGAGCTGTGTCCGGAGCCTCGCCCACACGAGCCTCACTGGAGCCTGGACAGGAGCCAGGCTGGAGCCACGCTGGAGCCTGGCCGCCGCCGCCGCCGCGAGCCTAGCCCGTGAGCCTCGGTGCCCAGCCCAGTGCCCAGCCCAGCCTCCCACCCGGCCCCAGCCTCAGTTGTATCACGACAGTCGGTCAAGTTACACACATACACACACACACACACCTGACCACGCCATCATCATGGCACAACCCCCCGTCCCAGTTCCCCCAGTTCCCCAAGCCGGTTCTGGTCCCCCCGTTTCAGCCTTTTATCCACCTTACTACCACCAGGGAGGTGGTGGTGTTGGTGGTCAGCTGGATCCCCATCTCAACTTGGCCAACGATCTGCGTACCGTCTACCAGCACAATAGCTACAAGGATCGTGTAGCGCGTGCCACACGTAATGTTCTCGATCAGGTAAATATAAATATGTGTATCATCAAGCGAGCGCAAAAATGGTAAAAAGACCCCTGACCTATCATCAAGCGAGCGCAAAAAAAACCCCCCTGACCTATCATCAAACAAGGGCCGCGCAGACGACGACCTATCTCCCTGATGTTTTATCCCACTCGCCTCACCTCCTACTACGCAGAGCCGGGCCACGACGGACGACCTCTCTCCTCGCGCCAGGTTCCATCCCACCCTCATGCCACCTACTAACAACTCTACTTCGCCTAGCGAGCGGCCTGACATACGGCAGCAGCCCTGGCCCTGCCCTGGCTAAAACTCTAACATTTTTTTTCATGTGCTGGCTGCCTTCTCATTGTACCAACATCATCCTCTCAACACTGCTGGTGCTGGTCCCCACGGAGCCCTCCACCAGGTGGACAGCTGTCAAGGACTCCCAGTTGGCGGAAGAGGAGGAAACCTCGTCTCTGTGGCCACCCAGACTCTGCCAGCTCAGTCTCAGCAGACACACCAGACCCCCGAGGTCGGAGCCGTCCAGGAGGCCGGAGCCGTCCAGGAGCAGGCCTCCACTCCAGCCTCCACTCCAGCAGCAGCAGCAGCAGCGGGGAAAAAGGGAAAAAAGGTCAAGCCCGAGAAACCTGGCAAGGCGGCCCCGGGTGAGGTGCTGCAGCCCAGACCTGTGCTGGCTCCACTGGCCATTCCCCCCGGCGGAACCGCTGCTTGCCCTGACCAGGCGGGGGCTGGTGGACACCCTGCTGTACCGCCCACTCCTTCACCTCAACAAGGGGACGCAATGTTTATGTTTCCTCCTGCCTTGGCTCTCTAGGGCCACACACACGCACACAGCCTCCTGACCAGCAGACGTCCCGGCCGGGGATCACTCTACTACGCTTCTTATCATCGTGTCTTTTTGTACATAGTAATACTGTGGTTGTCAACTTGTACTCTATAACTATCTGACTATATTTAAACACAAGAATAAAATAGAGGCCAGGGGGGGAGGGGGGCCAGAGGGAAAAAAAGTCTACTTTATTACTATTGGCACTTAATGTTACACAGAGAGAGAGAGAGAGAGAGAAAGCGAGGTCACAACTACACTATTATATACACTAAGCCGGCGCTGGAGCCAATCTCTATTTTTACCCTGCACACACACATGCGCACAAGCAGCATCAGAGACATGACCAGACTGTGAAGGATTAAAATAGAGAGACACCAGGTGGTCAGGGGGGTCTCAGAGCTCAGGGCTCTCGCGCTCCTCGTCTGTCTCCTTGGTGCTGGGCGGTGGCGGCAGCAGCGGGTCCTGGTGCTCTTTGTTGGTCAGACTCTCGGCCTGCTGTTGCTGCTTCTTCTTGTCTTGGCTGCGGCGAGCACAACGGGACACTCGAGCATGGATCAAAGCCACGCCCAGCACTAGATTCAGGAGCAGACTGAGGAGGACCCCCGGCCACCCAAAGGCTATCAGGTAGGTCATGACCCCGCGCAGTCTCTGTCGCCAAGATAGCTCCAAATCATTGTCCTCATCAGTCTCTAGACGGGGCCAGGCGGGGTCCTGTCCTCCTCCGGGGTGCCGGAGGCTGCCGGTGTCGCCGTGGTGACCTGACCCGGTCCAGCTCCCCAGGCTGCTACCACTTGAGCCCAATTGGCTGGGGTCATGTTGTTCCAGAATGTTCCAGGTTGTGGCTGGGCGGCGGCGGTGACTGAAAATAGCAACACTCAAAGCATGATGAAAGTCAAGTCATAACAGGACAACTGTCATCCGGACAGCAGAACAGGCGGGGAGCGCTCCTTACCTGGGCCGCCCTCCGGGCCGGGGATCGGAGGAGACATGAACTGATGGGCCCAGGGTGGTGGGGGCTGAGTCCAGACCTGAGGCTGACCTCCCTGCTGCTGTGGTGGCCAGACCATCATCTGCTGACCGGGGTCTGTCCCCATCATGGTTGATGTTTGTCCCGGCCCGCTGAGGCTGCTGCTGCTGGTGCTGGCCATTATTGCCAGGGGGGAACAGCTAAAACAAAACACACATCATGACAGAGACACCATTATTATCATGGACTCACATGGGCTGGGCGAGCACTGACGGTGTAGGAACCGGGGCTGTCGTGGTCATGGGGACAGTGGACACAGTCTCCTCTGACGGGGGCAGACTTGAACTGAAAATACACACACCTCAGGTGTCTGACCACCCCGGCCTCGGGGCTCAAGTGTGACCTCACCTCGACTGATGACCCACTGTCACTGTCCCGGACACTGGTGTTTGATGCGAAGGAACTCTATTTTATTATAGTGTGTTTAGGTTCAATATTAGGCCAAACATTGTCCAATGTCTCACCTGATGTTGCTGTGGCTGGTCATGGTGAGCTCCTTGTCCTCCTCTTTCTTCATCACCGGCCTCGGTCCTGTCCCCGTCTCTGACCTGAAAACACAAAAGGTTGCATGTTGCTGCATCAACATAGAGCACAGACTGCCTCCCAGTGTGTCTTACCTGCTGGGTGTTGTCCTCGTTGTTGGTACAGTCTCTGCCACCGGCGGCGCTGACCCACTGCTCTTCTTGTGGCTGATGCGAAGCCGCTCCCTGTGAGCCTCGCCCATTTCTGTGTCCGACTCGGAGGTCAGCTTGCTCAGGTCGGGGGAGGTCTCCGGAGTTGTCTGACTTGAACTCGGAGAGGCTGCCGTGGTGTACGGCAAGCCCAGGGCCGGCTTGATCGCCCCGGTGTGAGGATCCGGAGACACTGGGGACACCGGGGGAGGAGGAGGAGGTGAAGCCGCCTCGTGACCTGGGGCCGGGGGCGGGGGTGGTGGGTCCCATTTGTCCTCCGTCATTGTCCTGTCCACCGAGTCTCTTGTTGGTGACGGACTCAGACCTCTCGGCGGTGTCTGATGGTGGTGACTGGTGGATCCCGGTCTCGTCTCCTCGTCTGAACTCTCGCTGCTCATCCTCCGACTGTCTCGCTTCTTCTTCCGCTTCTTCTTCTTCTTCTGCTCCTGCCCACTGGCTCCTGAACTCTCGCTGCTGCTGGTCTGACTGCTGCTGGTCGGGCTGGTCTGGCTGCTGTCTGTTGACGATTTCTGGCTGTCTGTTGACGATTTCTGACTGTCCGACTCGGAGGCTGACTGACTCATTGTTCGCTGGTGTGTTGTACTCGGAGAACGGCCAGGGGTTGACAGACAGTGTGTTCTCTTCCTCTTGGTCCCAGCTCCAGGTGAACTGCTGCCCCGAGGAGGAGAAGGCGTTCTGCTCAAACTCCGGCCCGCTGTCCCAACTGGGGTTGAACCTGTAACCACAAGAGAAAACATTGATGCTCAGCTTGACTATCTCATAAAAAAAGAAAAATTCATCACAATCCTGTCCATCTCTCGTGTGTATTTTTACCTGTTGCTCACTCCTCGAAGGCCAATGGGAGCAGACCAACTGGGAAGCTGGTGAAGCCAAGTTACAAAGATAATAATCACACCGCTTCTTGTCGTCACCAGGTCCAACATAATGCACACAAAACTTCTCTCTCTTACCCTGGTTGTGGTCTCCGTCCGAGTGTCGGGGATCATGGGGGCTCTCTCCACTGGTGTCTCGCTCAACCCTGAGAGTCCTCTCTGATCCTCCTGCTGACTTGGCGTAATCATGAGAAGGTCTTTGCTTCTCCTCCTGACTTGACTCGCGGCGAGGAGCAGACGGGTGTCCCCTCTCCGGATCTCTGGGGATCTGAGCTGGCGGCTGCAACTGGGTCCCAGTGGACTGTAATCATGCAAAATACACACATAGCACCAGGCAACACAAATTATACAAAAATCACTCACCTGCTGACTGTCTTCTCTTTTAGCCTCTTTCCTGTTGTGAGACTTCTCTTTGTTGTAATCCTTCCTTCTGGCCTTCTCCTCGGACCGGGAACGGTGACGGTGGTGACTTCTGCTTCTTTGGTGGCTCCTCCTCCTGCTCTTGTTGTCACGTCTGTGGCTTCTGCTGCGGTCTCGGTGTCGGGACCGACTCCTTCGTCTTCTTGACAAACTCCTCCTCTTCTTTGACCGGCTCCGACTTCTTCTCTTTTCTTCATCATGGTGTCTCTTCTTTTTATTCTTCTCCTCTTCCTTGTTTCTTTTTGCTTTTGACCTCTCCTCAACAGTCTCCTGTAAATACAGAAAAATTTGTCAACAACTAAGGACAAACTTACTACAACACAAATCAACATGGTTCTTTATGTTTTTGCCAAATAATGAGAAAGAAAGAATTGTTGAGGCTTGCCATTTTACCTTGTGGCGGGAACTTGCTTCGATTATGTTATGAATTTCTGCAGATAAATAGTTCGATTGCGATTTTGACAAAGGGGACTCTAGCAGGCTAGCAGGATGATTCTGAAAAAAAACAAAACACAACATTTCTTTTGGACAATTCTTTGGCAAAAACACTTTTCTCACATATTTACTGTCCTAAGAGAAAATGCACATATCTAGTGTACTCTCTTTTCTTAATCATACACGGCTGCATTTGATTTGCAAACAAAATGTCTCTTTTCAAAATTATGAACACTATAAGTACACATCTTGTTCACAAACCAAACTCACCTGGGACGGTTCAAAATAGGTTCTTATGTCTGCTGTACTGTTTGCCTGCTCAGTTTGTCTGTAAAATTGGAAATCTGCGTTGGCAGACAAGATCAACGGTCCTTTCGGATTCGTTAACCTGACGCCCGTCTGCCTGTCTGTTAAAAATCCCCACTTGGCTGTGTTAATTTTACTTTGTGTCAAAATCTAAGGGGAAAAAAAGAGAAATATATAATGTAAAATAGTCACCATTCACATTGTCTGGTAAGAATCATTATCCCTGACAACTTGGACAGTAACTGTGCAGACTCTATAACCAATAAGGAGTGAGTACCCGCACGGATTGAAATAGCAGTCCTTGTGTTTATATTATATGAGTCCGTGCTGTACCTTCACTTTAGTGGCCAACTTTTTTCCGTTGCCCTTCCCTCCTTTACCCTTCTTCTCTGCTACCTCCTCATCAGCTGTCATCTTATCTGAATCCTCCTGGCCTCCTCGTGCCGTGCCCCGACGCCTGGGCCACAAACGATCAAACATGACCTAGCATGGCATGTCTTTTATTATCATAAAATCTACTAAAAATCTAAATCTATCCTCACCCGATAGTTTTGGTCAAGATATTTGATAAGCTGATTGAGCGTGGCGAGCCAGGGGAAACTAGGCAAGGAGGGATCAGTTTCGAAGGCTTGTATCGCTCCCAGCAACGTGTCCAAAATATACATAATTGCTGGCAAGAAGAGACGCGGAATACCTTAAACAAGACACAGTATTTTAGGCTGTGAATAGTGGACAGACTAACATTGGTACATGTCTGGTGTTTTGTTGAAAAACTGGAGATAAAATTACCTGTTAGGGTTTGGAATGCTTCTTTATTGGTTAAATATTGTTGCTTGAAAGTCAGCTTATCTTTGGTGGTTTTGAGTTTACCAAGTTTCTGACTGAGGTCGAGCAAATCCTAGACACACAAATAAAGTTAGAGAGCAATAAACGGCTGTAAGCCTTAAAATATATTTTTTTAAAGAAGATAAGAATAAGAAGATTGAGAAACTTGAAACTAAAGACTCGAGACTGTAGCACTTCATTCGGAGTCTGTAGTCTAACTTGACTTGTTTGAAATTTGACTGACCCCCTCCTGTCACCTCAAACATTGTGACTTTTGTGTCTGTATAGTGTTTAGCAGGTCATTGGCTCATTTTAAATTAACTGACAAACATCAAGACCGACCCCTACATTCTTTCTTTTGATGCAGACCCCGGCCATGCGGGGGAAAACATAAACTGACTCCGGACAACACTTGCCTCTTGTACCCGGCCCAGTGACACCCGGTGGCTGGTGCCGGAATAATAGCCTTGATCATCGGGTTGGCCCAGATAATTGCTCCATTGACACTCTCTGTTAAACATCAACCTGTTACAAGTGAATAATGGTATTAATGGTCCATAATATCCCTGTTATTATTATTAACCTCCATTCACCGGCCTCCCCTGAATGCAGCTCTGCATCGGCTTCAGTTTCTTGCACTGGATTTAAAATAAAATTCAACGGAGACCCGCGCCGGATCAAAGAAGTGACCATTCCGCCCAACTGACAATCTAAATACAAGCCTCGCGGGAAGAGCTCGGGATACTCCTGGATCAACGTGGGTATTTTATTGAGTTCTTTGACGGAATATTCTTCTTGGAGGTACGGTAATGAGGAGAGGGTCTGTGTGCCCCCGGAGCTGCCTCCGCCGGAGCTGCCACCACTTTTCTTCTTGTTCACCATAGCCCCGGCCCCGGCTGGACAATGCTTGTTACTCATGATGTGTCTGAAAACAACTAAGACAGGGGTCAATTAATGTAATTGTCAATTATATCCTCCCATCATATGACTAGCATTGTTTATCCACAATTATTGACACTTGTCACCCATGAGTGTATCGTAAATGTGTCTCTCCTCGTCTGTCATGGTGTTGATAATACGAGCGGTTACTTGATGGAGATGATAAATTGTTCCCCCAATCATCATCATATCTTCACACTCGTTCTCTGAGGACTCCATGCTCTCATCTGCGCTTGCTTGATCTTCACATTCCCCGTCTTCAAACTCTTGCTGCAGCTCCTCCTCGCTGCAACTCAGTCTGGTTGCAACTCTGTGTGGACACTGCAGGCCAATGACTTGCATAAATTGTTGTTGACTGGCAACAGTATCAAAGGTCAGCTCCTCAAAATTATCCTCCTCACTGCATGCTTCACACCGAGCATTGGTCTCGTCTCTTCGCATTTTACAACGACAAGCAGATTCCTCTCTTGTTGCCATTGTTTTATTTTATCGTCTGCAGATGGGAGTCATATTATTGCAACTTAAATGGCACTCAAAACATATTCAAGTTTTATCTTTGTAGATTTTCATTATTTACTGTTCAAGAGCAACTGGGCAAACTTGAAAGCAATAAAAATATCCGAGTTTTCTCGTCTCGGTCTAAAGTTTCAAACGTAACAAAACTTACTACACAGTTCTACCCAATTTACCGCTGATAAGGGACAGACCTATGTCTGAAAAGCTTTCGGTTACATCCCATTTATTTGTTTTACATTGTAAAGCATGAAACTTTCTGAAGGGCAATGATGTGATGTGATACACATGAAAACTGTTGCAAGCCTCCTCCTATATCTCAATGTTTACAATCCCTTTTAATCTCCCCCCTCGGACACACAATGTACGAATGTAAAACTCTCAAGCGATGAAGGGGGGAATTGCTAGGGACAACATTTTATTCATGTGGGGTGACAAGGCTGATAAAAAGAAACTCCAACAAATCTT
>Ga0181379_1001762_pt1 | contig 10127 bp, 12 predicted proteins | sample 2SPOviralmetaG_FD_130115 | JGI IMG/M metagenome (GOLD analysis project Ga0181379, IMG submission 130115) | Marine viral communities from the oligotrophic San Pedro Time Series (SPOT) site, San Pedro Channel, CA, USA - 2 SPOT_SRF_2009-07-10 | ecosystem: Environmental > Aquatic > Marine > Strait... | reverse complement strand
TCGCTTGACGCATCTACATTAAAATTTGTTAAATCCATTTCTTTCTCCTTTTTTATTTAATCCAACATTTATATTCTGAACACTCATCCTCTTTTGCACCACAGTAATTACAGAAGCCTTCTTCATATTGTGGCTTATCATCACAAAAGTGTTCGTTTACTTCAGCTACTTCACTCATCTCAACATCTGCTCTCTAATAGCCTGCCATTCAAACGGCATCTCATTATCCAGACCAAAACGATTTTTAGCTTGGAAGCCAGGTGTCTCTTGCGTAAAGATAGTTCTATCTCCTTGCTTAAGTTTAGTAGTCATACCACCGCCTTTACCTTTCACTTGGATAGTACCTATCTTGTAGTTAGCAAAGAATACCGCATCGCTGTGTTCTATCACCAGATCAGCGGCTTTCCTGTGGAGCTTTATTTGATGCCGATCATGGGGTTCGCTAGATGGATCTTCGTATCTTCTCACTTCATTATGTGCAATCTGTAAGACAGTAAAGCCTTTGTCTCGCAACTGATTTAGTAAACTTAAATACTCTTTCCATATCTCTAGGCAAGCGGCATAGCCTTTACCATATGCTGGTGAAGATATATCTGGCCATCCATTCTTTTCACACACATAGTCTTGCATCAAAGTTTCTAACCAATCCAAACTATCTACTATGACAGTTTTGTATTCGCTATCTTCTTCAATCAATGACTTTAGGTTATCTTGTAGTTCAACATAAGTTTTAGCTACAGGAAAATGCGGACACTCAATCTTACCTATACCATCCTCTGCTTGTACTATGATTGGTTTATTCATAGTTGCACCAAAAGATGTTTTACCTATGCCACCAGGACCATACAATACTATGATAGGTGGCTTTAGTTTTGCCTTCTGTCTAATATTAGCTAAGGACATTATTGCACCTCAATCTTTGGTTTATCTTCTGGCAGATGACCTTTAAGCTCATTTAAGTAATGCGCTTGTAAGATGTCATTCTTCTCTGCTTCAAAGTTTGCGTTAGCTACAAGTTCATTCTTCTGCGCTTGTAACAGGTTTAGTTTTCTATAAACAGTCTGACCTTCTTCTGATAAGTCATCTAGGTTATAGTCTTTAGTAACATCATCTTCTGTGATGCTAAAAGTTATTGGCTCTTGTTCTGCCATATTATTCTCCCTTTTGGTTTAGTTTATAAGTATCACATTCAGCTTTAGCATTACACCAACGGCATCCGTCTTTGCTATAGTTGTATGTGGGTATTTCTTCGTAGCAAGCTTCAGCAGCTGGCTTCAAAGTTTCATAGGCCCATTCAACCAAGTTAATGGCTGATATGGAATATGATCTGATAGGGCCGTCTTTGTGCCAGCCTCTAGGTTGTACTATTGTGAACTGTACTGTGCAGTCATCTCCGTATCTGGATAAAGCACCAAGTGCATAGATACGCATTTGTGGGTTGTCAGCTTCAACTGCCCACTTACCAGTTTTAAGATCTATTACTTCTATCATATCTTTACCAATGAGAATCGCATCTGCTGTTCCCCATAGGTCTGTATGTATTTCTGGCATATTAACTTTTTCTTCAATCAATGGTCTTGCTACATCCAAGTCCATCATTCTTTGGTCTATGTAATCTACATAGGTATTAGCACAATCAATCATCTCTTGGTCAACTGTGATATCAAAGTCCTCTACATGGTGTGTTGTACCAAGATAGTATTCTTCTAGTGTTAGGTTGTTTAGCCTTCCTTTTAGTAGTGTCTCTACCATTTCGTGAATCAATGTACCTGTCGCTGCTGGTATTCCAACCTTGTATTCTACTTGCATAGAAGCTAAGAGTTGTGGCATACCTGGACAAGCCATCCATATCTTCGCTGCTGAAGGACTTAGTTTAGCGTGTGCCATCTACAGAAATATAAGAATCGTTTTCCATTTTTTGCACATCTTTCAGATCATAAAGTATCTTCCCACCAATCTTAAAATAGCTAGGACCTTGCCCTCTATATCTTCTATTATCAATTGTTTTCTTGCTGACTCCCCAACGCTTAGCTAGTTCATCAACTTCTATGGTGTTTGATATGTCAAAATTCTTTTCTAATATATCCATAAATTTCCCTTTTATTTATATTTTTGTTTATAATAAACCAATATTACTAATTTACAAGTAATACTAATAAAAAAAGCGGAGAATTTTTATGAATAAAACAATATATGCACATACGAATATGGGAACAGAAGAGGAATGGGATCAGGCTATAGACAAGCTTGCTACCAACAACCAAGTAGCTGGAACGCATTACAAGCAATCCAAGATACAACCTATAGACTATATATATGCAAACAAACTATCTTATAATCTAGGTAGTTGTTTAAAGTATATAACCAGAAGCAAAGGCGAGAAGTCTGATAGAGTAACTGACTTGTTAAAAGCGAAACACTTTATAGACTTAGAGTTGCAGATGGTACATGGCGTTGATGCCAAAGGTGCTGACATTGGTAGATATTCTGTAGAGTTCTCGCTAGATAAATGAGGTAACTATGAATCTATATGAGTTTGATGATCGTATCTTAAAAGAAAGAAATGGTAGGAAACCTGTATATATAAACAAGCATCTTGCTAAAAAGTTTAAGGACTTTTGTAAAAGTGAACAGAAAGAACCAGCTAAAGTGGTTGAGTATCTAATATCTTTAGGTATGAACTCTGTGAAACATTACGATAATCCTAAGGTGTCTGTCGACATCGAAGCTCTTTAAATAGATCTTCGGTATTTTTCAGCGAGTCCATCGCCTGTAACTTTTCGTCTGTAATAGTCATCTGCTTCTTGCCGTTTGGAAAAGTAAACAAAACCTTCTGCGGATCTAAAGCAACCAAAGCATAAACATCTAATGCTTCGTCCTCGTAGTATCTATCTTTGGTAAACGCACCACGCCTAAAATCAAACTGCCATGACACTCTATGTGTTTGTATTTTAGATTGTGTTTTAACCTGGCACTTGTATAGCGTATGGTCAACGTCAAAGATGATGTCTGCCTCCGCGCTGTGTGGAACTATCAATACAGTATCAGCGTATAAAGAAAGCAACGAGGCTACTAAGTATTCTCCAGATCGGCCAACTCTTTCAGATTGGCGTGGCATGAGGTTATTGTGGCGTTAGACCTAGCGGCACTTGTGGTTGAGAAAGAGATTGTAGGTATTCTTGCCTTTGCATATTTTCTATTTCTTGTTGTACTTCTGGCATATAGTCTAAGTTATTTGTAAAGGCTAAAATGTTAATTACAGACTTTAGCCCTTCACCTTTACTTATGTCTATTCTTGCAAGCTTTTCTAATTCTTCTACAGAATTTTTATTTACAAATATTTCTGCTAACTGTCTAGATGTTTTTTCTTGTACTCTTTTGCTAAATCTATTAGCAAATTTTACAGTCCACATAAATGCACCTACCTGTGCAGCTTCTTTGGTTAAAACTATTGCATCTGGTGGTTTTTTGGGATTATCTACATTGGCAAGAGTTGCTGTTCTTTTTAGTATTTCATTAAACTTATTAAAACCACGTAAAACTTCATTTTTATTTAAACCTCTAGCTTCAGCAACCCCAGATAAAACTGCGTTAAAATTTTTATCTAAATTTTTTGTACCAGCAAATGCTTTATATAAATCAAAACCTGCTCCGAATGATGGTCTACCGAATTCAGTTGTTTTGTATATTGTTTGATCTATAATTTGATCGAAGTAAGCTCTAGCTAAATTAGGGTAAGCTTGTTTGTCTATTTTGTTTATTCTTGTATATGTTTCTCTAATATCTTTTGGTGTTACATTGGCAATACCAAAAATTTGATTTTTTACTTTACTAGGTGTTACACCTTTACCAATTAAAAATGGTTCTATGGATTCCATAGTAGGGTTTACAATAGTATTTGTAAGTTCTTTGTACTTTTCTGTACCAGATAAATAATTTGTATTGGTTTTAAGAATTTTATCTAATTCATTTAATGCTGGAGCAATTTTTTTAATTTCGCTATTATTAAGAGCTTCTTTAGGATTTGCTTTACCAGCTTTTGATCGAGCAATAATCTCTCTTGTTTCTCTTAAAATTTCACTTAAATTATTTACGCCTGATTCTGGAATAATTTTTGTTTCAGTTGCTTTCATGCCAAGAGGTTTTCCATATTGGTCTAATATATTTACAGTTTCGTCTTTTGGAGTAATTGTTTTTTTAATTAATCTGTTTTTCAGTTGTTTTAACTTGTTCTTAGGTGTTCCTTTAACACTACCTGCTAAGACATTATCAATATTATTAATTAAATTTAAAATTTGTGATTCATCTATAAATTCATTATTAGCAACTGAATAACCAGCCTGTTGTGATTTGAGGGTTCTTTCTGTTTTCGCTTCATCAAATGCTTTTTCCGCTGATATGTTTGCGTCTTTATAAACCTTTCTTAATGACTCTGGGTTTTTTGCAATGTAATTATCAAATAAGTTTTCTGCTATTTTTTGTACTTCTTGTGGTCTATTTTTAATGTATTCATACATTATTCTACCGCCCTCTGGAGAATTATAAACAGCCTCACCAAGCTTAGTAAGAATATCACTTTGTATTAGTTCAGGTGCTGTAAGTTTAACTCCTTGACTTTCAGCATAAGCCTCTACAGTTTTTGCCAAATCAATTTTTTCTTGTGGCACACCTTTTAATGCTTCTGCTGCTAACTTAACAGCTCTGTTCGGATCTGTTAAAGCGCTTGCTATACTACCAGACGCTAAAGTTAATGGTATAGAAACATAAGGTGAGGCTTCAGCTTCCTCTAATCTTTCCCCAACCACACCTGTAGGTGCGCCAACTTTTAATCCTCTGGCTGGACCAAACCCCATTGTTGGTACTGTGTATTCACCAACAGACTGTAAGTATCTAGTGCCACGAGTTTTTGGTTGGTATTCTAATAATTCTTTTGTTTGTGGCTGTTGTCTTAATGCTTGTGTAAGTAAACCCATAGACCTTGCCGTATCACCACCTGGCGCTATTTTTTGCAATTGTTGTAACGCATCAAAATACTTTGAAATTCTTTCTTCTTGTTTTGGTGCTACTCTAGTTGCTAATTGTTTTGCTTTTTTAGCAGCTGCTTGTGTAATCATTTCTGGAAATTCTAATAAACCAGTGGTTCCACGCAAAGGACCAGAAATTGCAGCCTTACCAATATCTTTTATTGTTTCTAGTCTTGTTTGTTTTTTTTCTTCTTGCAAACTTGTTTCTAGTTTTTCCAAAGAGTCTTCTTTTTGTTGTTCTTGTAACATGGATGCAATTCTTTTTGCAGCCTCAACATCACCAGCGCTGTGTGCATTTCTCAATGCTACTTGTAATTCTGCTGTTGTTGCCATGTTATTTGTATAGTTTTAACAACTCTTCATCTGATAAGTTGGTTGTTTGTTGTGCGTAAGGGTTTATATAAGTATTAAACGGCGTGGCTTTTCTCAAAGAATCTAATTGTAAAATTTGCTTGTCAAAATATTCTTTTTGATTTTCCGCGGAGTTATTTCTTAAATATTCTAAAGTTTTTACTCTATTATCTACAGTTTTGCTTACCTCTCCACCAAGTCTATTATAAACACTTTCTATTACTGCAATTTTTCCCCTCTTGCCAACACCGCCAGAAACTATTAATAAAGCATTTTCATAGTCTTTGTCAGAAAGACCTCTTCCTTCTTGTCCTCTTGCCGCTGCAAACAAGTAAGCTAAATCTCTAACCTGTGATTCATTTACACCATATTGATCAGAAACTTTATTTAGTCGTTCCATAAAATCATTACCTTCTACAGTTGTATAAGTATTATTTGCAACTTGATCATTATAGTAAGATTTTGTATCGGAACTTGCTAACTTCAAAAATCCTTTTGTATTTTGTATAACACTTGTTGCAAATTTCGCGCCTGCTCCTACGCCAGTCAACGCGGCCTCATCCATCTTATCAAGCTCATTAGTATAGTTTTGCAAATTATCAAGCAAGGTACTTGTAGCCTGCCACCTATCAGCAAAAGGTTTGTTTTCTGCACTAAACACCTCTGATTGTTTAGATGGCGGAGCTTTTGTATCTGTTGGTATATTAACTATTGTGCTGCCTGGTGGATATACACCAGCTGCCTGACCCTGTACAAATTCGTCATAAGTTCCCAAACCAATACCTGTTCTGTTTGGTCCTACTATCTGATAAATTTTTGGTGCAGCTGTTTTAAGTAATTTGTTTTCATATATTTTTATATTTCTTACATCTGTATCGGTTCTTTGTTGTTCAGGAATGTTTTTTAGTTTAGTAAGTTCTTTAATATTTCTTTCAAATTCAGTTGTCTCGTCTTTATCCGTGTCTTTAGGACCTGATAATGGAGCAACTATATAACCTTCCGCCTCTGCTTGTGCAATACCTGCAAAATCTGATTCTAAGATAGTAGCAACTGGTTGTCTTGTTTTTGGATCAAAAACACTAAGCCTTTTAGAAGAACCAGTCTTAGGCGTAGTTTGCATAGCCTTTTCTCTTTCTTGTGCTAGTGCTATTTGTCTAGGATCTCCTGTTAAATAAGCTGCCCTGATTGACATTTTATCTGATAACTTTCTTAAACCTTGTAATCTTCTTTTTTTTCTTTCTGCTTCAGATACTGGCTCTGACGCATCATAACCAGCATAACCAATTAAATTATTGCTTACTCTTGTTCCATAGGTTTCTTTTGGTTGCGGAACTGTTGGTGCTTTAAAAGATTTTATATCTTGCATCAATTGACTTGTTGAATTTGTCAAAGGTGTTGGTTGCGCAGTTGACATATTACCTAGTACTTTGTTGATATTGCTTAAGTCGTATACAGCCATGTGTTATCCAAATATTCCTGATTCTTCTAAGTCTGAAAATAAACCAAGACCACTACTAATTGCACCCATTGTGCTTGGTCTTGTGCTTGTAGTTCTGGAAACTAAAGGTTGTGTTGCAGTTGCTCCAGCTCCAAGTATACCTAGCTGTTGCGGAGCATATGCAAGCGCTCTGTCAAACTCGCTTCTTGCAACGCCAAGTCCTTGTTGTTGTAGTCCTTGTTGCTGTACACCTATACCGCTTAAAAGTCCTAGTCCTTGCAATTGCTGTCCTTGTAAATCTCCAAGCAAGCCTGCTCTCTGCGCACGCGCTTGAATATCTAATGATGGTTGTGCTAATGCTGCTCTTCCAGCTATATCTAAACCACCAATCTGTCTTTGCTGTTCCATCTGTGCTTGTTGCATCCTTCTTTGTTGTCCAAGCTCTGCACCAAAGATGCCAGCCTGTTGACCAAACTGTGCTTGTTGTAATGCTCTTTGTTGTTCTTGTTCTGAACCAAACATTCCTAACTGTTGTTGTCTTGCTAAGTCTGCTTGTGCTGCTTGTTGCGCCTGCTCAAAACCAGACTGTCTTAGTCCAGCGGCTGTTTTTGCCATGGCTTCTGCGTAAGGTGTTTGCGATTCAGATTCTAATATTGCTGATCTTGAACCGCCAAAAGCGCCTGCTCTAATTGCTCTATCCTGCGCACTGCCACGCGCTATGTCAGCTTGCTTTTGTATGTCGCCCATTGCAAGGTCTATAACCTGTTGCTGATACGGAGATTGATATGCGCCTATGTCTTGACTTAATAAACCTCTGAATTGTGGAGTAGATACTGGACCTATTTGTGCTGCGCCTGGAGCTTGAGTAGCTTCTATAGTTGGCGCTTGAAAACCAGTTACAGGTTGTATAGTAGGCTTGAACTGTTCTTGCGCCATACCTTGTAAAGCTTTGGTTGGGTCATAACCCATACCAGATTCAAATATACCTCTAGTAGCTTGGAATTGTCGTAACTGATCTGGATTAAATCCAGCCACCTGTGGACCTGTGTAGGGTATAAAAGGTTGTTGTGAAACGCTTTTAGCTCTATTGTAATAGTCTTGATATTGTTGCTGTTGCCATGCTGGCATGGTAGCTGTTTCTGTTGAACCGCCACCTCCATCGCCTTTTACTGCGGAGTATACCGATCCTAATGCTGTTAATCCTGATGCCATTTATAAATCCTTTTTTACTATATAATCTTGTTCAAATCCTAGATGTTTTAGTTTCCTAGTCCATCCTTTTCTGCCACCGCCGTAAAGCCTTTGTATGCCAGCTTTCTTAGCGAACTCCTCTATGTGAGGTAGCATTTCTTCTAGTTCTTTATAATCGCCACCACAAAACAAAAGGTTCATGGCATTTAGCTGTGGAAACATTACAAACTCTGTTATGTATGCAGACTTTTTGCCTGGCCATAAATGGAATATTCCACCTCTTATTTTATCCTCTATGTCATCAATTGTATAGGAATCTTGATGTTTTACAGCCTTTGCTATATAAGGCTTACACCTTTCCCATTCAACTTCCCAAGGTTCTTGTACAACCTCTGGGTGTAATTCAACTACTGTATTAGTCGCCTTTTGCATACTCAACAATACTTGCATAAACAGTTAAATTACCAGCACGATCTGCTTGTATCTTTACAACATCGCCTTGATGTAATACTAAACTTCTAGTTAATAATTCTTCAGTATTGTAAGCAGTAATAGTAAATTCTTTAAATAAGGTATAAGTAGTAGCATCATGCGTTACAGTAACTGTTATATTGGTTTGTTGATTATCATGGTCACAAACCAAAATAGATTCAATGATTGCAAAAGTAAAATCATCACCGCTTGGAGATGTATATAATGTTGTTAAATCTGTAGTGGTAAGTATTTCATGCGCTGTTTCAGCTCTTTGTATATATTGTCTTTGTGAGGATAGATCCATTATCTTCTACCTCTGTTTCTTAAATTAAGTCTTATATTACCAACTTGAAAATCTTGTGTTGTGCTACCTGTTACAGTCATCTGTACTTGTCGTGCTGTAAACCTAGCATCAGTATATCCATCATTCTCAAAGGTAAAACTACCAAAGTCTGTCTCGCTACCTAATGGGGTAAACTTACCTTTAAAACTTATTGTTACACCTGGCAATGTGTTTGCTTCTTCGTCTGGAATAATTTGGTTACATTGCACATAGTTATCACCATTACCTAATTCTATTGGACCACTTGTACAAAATGGTACATCACTATTTAGGTTTGGAGAGTTAGATAATGTTGTTGATTCATGTTCGTAAATAAAGCCAGCTGAGTCACCAGCTATAGGGAAATCAAACGCACCTTGGTCAATCCAGCAACCTCTATCCATTGTTCCTACAGACCAAGTGTTTGCTAGATAGTTCCAGATAACATATTTGTTTGGTTTATATTGACTTGCGCCACTTGGAAAACCCCACCATATTTCGTTGAAGTTAGAGTTATGTCCACCCCAACACGCTTTCCTTCCTGGTACGTTTAGTTGGTCATATACATAATCATGCACATCACATGGTATTTCACGCACAACGCCATCATAAACAAAGAAGGAGTTTTCTCCCATCCACGCTAGGAAGTTACCAGTTTGTACTACTGATCTTCTGCTGACTGCTTTACAGTTTGCACCTGCTGCGGTTATACCATAAACAAAAGGAGAGCCTACATAGCTCATTCTATCTATACCAGTATCACTAAAGATAATGACATCGTTTTGGTATTTAACTGCTAGTAATGCTCTACCACCTGTAGGTATTTGTACATCGCCTGCTGTGTTGGTAGCTTTAGATGTCCAAGTGTTTCTATCTTCTCTATCACTCCAAGATATCTTCCTAGGATCTCCACCAGAACCAATAGCAACTAAATGCCTTTCATTAGTTACTAGGACAGCCTGACAGCCTGTAGGTGCGTTAGTTACAACTGTACCTATGGTATCAGCTGTTCCGCCTGAAACAGGTCGCCACTTGTATATTTTACCATCGCCAGAAAAACAAAAGATTAAATCCTCTCCCCAGTTATCAAAGGAGAAATGACCTGTATCAAGAGGTAATCCAGATTGACTTCTAGCATCGCCATAATCTTCTACATCATAGTGGTATGCACCATAACCAAGAGGATCATTAGAGGCATCATTTACAAAACCAGATGGTGTTATATCAGTCCAAGTGTTGTCGTATAAAACATAAACCTTTTGTCTTGTACCAACAGCTAAAATAGAAGCACCTAGGTTGTCCTTATAGGCATACATACCTATAGGTT
>Ga0181379_1001760_pt1 | contig 10128 bp, 8 predicted proteins | sample 2SPOviralmetaG_FD_130115 | JGI IMG/M metagenome (GOLD analysis project Ga0181379, IMG submission 130115) | Marine viral communities from the oligotrophic San Pedro Time Series (SPOT) site, San Pedro Channel, CA, USA - 2 SPOT_SRF_2009-07-10 | ecosystem: Environmental > Aquatic > Marine > Strait... | reverse complement strand
TTTGTCATACTACACGCATCCGCATTTCTTGTGACGGATGAGCCTGAAGTATTTATTAGGGTTGTGGCGTATGATTCGTTTAACTCAACTTGCGAACCATATACCTCTATCCCACTTGTTCCATCACCTTGAAATAAACCTTGAGTACTTGAATTTATTGCAGTTGTACCACAAGAAATTCTAAAATAACTTGCGAAGGAATTTTGAGCCTGACCAATTAATTCACACCTATACCAACCATCCCCAAACAATTCTATTGATGCACTATGGTTGTTGAAGTCAGTTCCGTTTGAATTGTTATAAATTACTAACCCTTGTTGTAAATCATATACCGCATATAGCCTTGATGCTGAATTGCTTAAATATAAAAAATTATACCCACTTGCTTTTGCATAAACTGTATGCGTTATGTATTGACCGCTTGTTCTTGAAAACCCCCCTTTATCTAAATATTTATCTGTATTTGATGTTGACGGTACTATTTTAGTTCCATTTGTAATGCCTTCAGGACTTGTAACAGAATTGCTATTTATTGTGAATTGTGTATTACTCCATTGCGTATAATCATTTGAATGATTAATTGCGTTCGTCCTCTGTGGCTCCAAAATTAGTGAGCCATTGGAGTTGTTAAGGTAGTCAACTCTTGGCATATTTAACCTCGTTGTCGTTGGAAAATATGTCTTTGCGGATGTGCCTTTGACGAGTTGTGCGCCATATATATATAATCCACTTGACCCATCTCCCTGATAGGCAAAGTCTCCTAAATTGTTCGCTATATTTATATTAAAATACTCGTCATTTACACTTGTAGTATTATAAGTTATTATACACCTATACCAGCCGTTTCCAAAACTAACCATACTTGCAGACACACCAGCTTCGTCAGATATAGTTGCATTTGACAAATTAAAAGTTGCCTTACGTGAAGTTGTTCCGTTTGTTATTCTAACTTTGCTTCTTTCGGCAGACTTTGCAAACATTGATATGGTAAAGTCTCCAATCCCATTAACTACATTATTATACATCGAATGAGTTGAATTAGCATTATTTTCAACAAACTTAAAAGCATTGTTTGTGTTGTTTGGAGACGTAAAGCCACTTGTAACACTTGTATTATTTTTAACGTAGACACCTTGACTAAAATCCTCCGAATACTGAAGTAGGTTATAAGGCATATCTTGAATATAGCCGTCTGAATCTGTATATGTTCCAGTTGTGCTTCTTGAGAATGTGAAGTCTTGCTTATAGAATCTCTCACCCTCTTTATAGTATCCGAGTAGGTTGTCGGTCTTTCCCGCCCAGTTACCGCCTCCTAAATTTATCGTTGGTTCTGCCATAATTATAATATTGTATATCCGTAGAATGTTGCTAAATTATTAAAACTCAAGTTTACCTGACCAGTCAAATCCGATAGTTCCTCGTCACTTAATGCTTCGTTAAAGGTCATTAGTTGTTTTGTTTTGCCGTAGAAATCTAATGCTCCGTCACCTCTATCAAATGCTAACTCTGACAAGCCAACTGGAGCGAGTCCACTTGTGTCAGTTGCAACCTCAACACCATTCACCCACAAAGCGAAATCATTTATTTTGTATTTTACCGCAACTTTTAAATAGTTAGCTATTGTTTGACTGCTTGTCATTAATGCTTGGTTTGACGCTCCAGACCTTATAATTGTTCTTAATGTGTTTGTCGCTGAATACCCAATTGTAATGTTATTATCTTGACTTCCATCTGATATTGAAAGTCTTGTTGTTCCATCACCAACCTCCGTCAACGCTGCTATCTCCGCAAACAACACACCCTCTGTACTATTAAACGTCGCTGAAGTTCCCGCATTGTTGCAGATATCTGCGGTTCGAGTTGCGGTTGCTCCGCTTGTGTAAATTAGCGAAGTGCTAAAACTTCCAACCTCAACTTGGAATCCAAATACAGATACGTCAGCACCACTTGAACCAGCTAAACCTACATAGCTACTATTTGTTGAAGTATATGTAAATTCAAATCTTTTCCAATCGCTTGTTAACGACATTGCACTATTAACCGCACCACTTCCATTTGTAAAAAATCCAAACGATTGAGTATTTGTATCATTTCTTTTTGCATAGCAAGAAACAGTATATTCAGTTCCACTTACTTGAAAAGTATTGCCAAGAAATCCGCTGCTCGTAAATTGCAATCTTGTTGCGTTACTTGTTCCGTCTGGAGAGGTTATGTAGTTTGCAGTTCTTGTAACATTACTTGCTAACGACCAACCATTTATATCAGTGCTTTTAGTTTCTATATTTGTTCTTTGTCCTTCCAGTAATAAACTCGCACAACTTGCACCATCGCTATAATCCAAGCGAGGTACATCGTTTTCAATATATTCAATTACTGATATGCTATTAAATACAGAGCCACTACCCGAAGAATATCCATTGTTAAAACCTACAAAAGTATTTCCAGTGCCACCAACCAACTCAAGTGTTTGTACACCTACTGATAATGTGTATTGATTGCCACCAAAGTATAATGTTGTTGCTCCGTCTAAACTTGCAACATCAACAACAACCTTGTAATATTTATTTGCAGTAACTACACCACTTTGATAAGCAAGTCCACCGCTTGTTTTGGTTAGTTGTCCACTAGATACACTTGCAGAGCCATTCCAATGCGCACCACTTGAAAAATCACCATCAATAACCTCCTCCGTTGTGCCTATAACTTTTGCAACCTCTATCAACCCCTCACTATTTACCCTCGTTCCGCTTGATGAACGAGAGAAAGTGAAGTCTCCTATGTTTGTAATTTCTTTTACTGATACGTTGTCGATTGAGCCACTAAAATTAGCATCAGCTTGTACATATATTCTTTGGTCAAAGCTTTGTACTAAAATAAATGTTTTTTCACCATTACCATTAACCCATTCTCCAAAAGTACTTCCACCCATCAGTATCCTTATATTTCCAACAGAATAATTAGATATAGTAACAATAACTTTATATTTAGCACCAATTGTAAGTCCCGCATTCTGATATAGGCTTGAAGTGCTTGTCTGACTTCCATCGCAATTTGCTTTACCCCCACTTATTGACCATCCAGTCCCCTTTGTCCAATCACTATCTGTTGCAAAATCTCCATTAGTAACTTCCTCACTCCCATACGTTGGAGTAGGTTTTACCGAGTATAGCTTTCCGTTTTTATATCCGCTTGGTATTTGGATTAAACTTGCCTTGTCTATCGTACTCATATTAATTTATTTAAATCTCTAATTACACAACTTCTGTTTTCTACTACTCCTCCGTCGGCTTCTACACGCACCTCGTATTCTTCAAATATCAGTTGTCCTTCCGATATCCGTTTAGTCTTGCTTCCGTATTGGTATCCGTAGCTATACACTTATCCAAATATAGCTAATACAGACCCAGACGATACGTTAACTCTTTTCATAAGTCCACCATTTTTAGCAGATATAATCATACCAGTAGATAGCGTTACGCCACCCAAGGCACTTTCTGTTAGTATATTATTGTCAGCTTGGTCGGTTAGATTACTAAAGGTAGCATCCGCATTTACTACGATATAAGCTACTTTGTCGTTAGCAGTAAAGGTAACATCTCCAGTTACGCATTTCTGTCCATTTCTTGATAATTGTAGTTCAGTTGTTGTCATTTTTTTATGTTGGTATTTTACATCTTGCGTAGCCATAAGCCGAGCTTAACGACATACTAATCGCTGCTCCAGAATATAGACTATCGAATCTTTCGGTGAATGGTTGTATGCTCCAGTTCTTATTTAAAACTAAAGCTAAATCTTTGTCGGCATAACTTGCCTTGTTATAGTTCTCAAATATGCTCATAATATCCAGAGCGATTAAGCAGCACTCATTTTGTACGCTTACTTCATTTGACTCTGTGTTTATCTCGGTGACATTATCGCATAAAAATATATCTAAGGAATAATCTATTCCGTTAAACCCATTAGGAGTAATATTGACAACGTCATATATAAGGTAGCTTCCAGTAACATCCTTTGTTAAATCTACGTCCCAAATATTACCTTTTAGGATTGTGTTGATTTGTGGATGTTCTGACTTTATACCCTCCATTATTGTCCTTATGTTCTTTATGGTTAAACTTTTTGACATATTTCTCTAATTTCTCCTCTTTCTTTATAGTATAAATTGGCTTCTCCATTTAGTGTCGTGTTCTGGGTGTACCACATCTAATCCAGCAGGTGGGGTTTTATAGAGTGGGTAGCTATCCTCATTTTCTTTCAAATATAGTTGCAATTTTCTACGATAAAAATCTGCATTGTCTTTATATATATTTTTAGCCACTACAAGCTCACCCTCGCTTAGTGGTGTAAAGTTATCTCCAGACTTAGTCCCAGCACCTTTATTGCGTAGTTTGTATGTACCTATTCTGGTGTATTTATGGCATACCTCCCATTTAAGTGCATCTCTCATATACTCTTTAATTAGAGTTTCATTTAAAGTAGTAACTGTATTAGTTTTAATTTGATTTTGTATCTCATCAAATAAAGCACTACCCACAATAGGACGTATAAACGTATTTTGTATACTATCAATTAACGGCTTTAGGTAGCCATCGTCTACATTATAGTGCAGTACGGTATTTTCTTTTATAAATGCTGGGCTAACTATTAATATCATTTCTTTCTAACGATTACTTGTTTCCATATATGACGACAATAAGGTACAGATACATCTGTGTTAGGCTTTCTATACCAACCACCTCTAGCTAACCAAACATCTGTAACGTCTGCTATGCCACTAGATTTCATATCATTCCTTAAAACATCAATTTCTTTCTTTGAGTATAGCTTCTTTTTAGCCATCATCTTCTTACAGAAGTCTCTTGATTTACCTCCAGCCTTTAACGGTGGTGCGTCTGGTCTTAATTGATATCTATATTTAACTTCTGTTTCTGGTACGTCTATTGTCTTGGCTACTCTTTCTCCAACATCAGTTAATCCTATATCGCTACCCTCTATTGTAATTAAATCAGAAGTGCTTAGTATGTTTATTGCACCTACTAGCTGCTCAAAGTTAAGACCTAGTGCTTGAGATATACCAGTTGCAGCTATTAATGGATTATTAAGTACAGTTTTTAAAACTCTTTGTAATATCCCTTGCTCTTCGGTAGCAAACTCAATAGGGCTTCCGTCAGAATCAAAATTGATATTAAAATTCTCAACTATTTCGTAGTCTTTCTCTAATACTCCTATATTATCAAATAAATCACTTATATCATCATCATTAGAAAAGCAGCTACAAGCAGACATTTTTTCTTTGTCTATTTGTTTTAGCTTTCTTATTGCCCATTCTATTCCAGAAGTTCCACCCCAAGCATCCCACATTAATCCACCACATCCTTCTGAATATGGAACATCTTTATGCTGTTGATGTCTTTTAAAAGATGCCATTCTTGCAATCGTATCCCTTGAAAGATTTTGTTTTTTAGCGATTTGGTTGGCTCTTTTTTTTCCAGTTGCCTCGCCACAAGACCCCCAACCATTCTCATCTACCCATTTTAAAGCCCTTTTAGCGTTGTTTACGGCACTTTCTGGGTAATCGTTATATGTTTCAAACTCCTCTAAGTTTTTATCGCTTATATCAGAATGTTTAGAGCAAGGCATATACCATATCTGTCCATCTATATCGTGTTCGTGATAACCTTCACAACCTATTTGCTTAGCTACGCTTTCAGCCTCCTCTATTGTGTCAAATAATGGCTTGTCATCTCTTACAATTTTAGCAAGGTCTTGAGACATCTTTTCTGGTACGCAATTAGGTACTAAAACTCCATTCTTTAGTTTCATCCCTATCATCTCGTATCCATTCCAGCAAGGCTCTTTAAACTCCTCACAACCGCAATCTTCAGACATTTCTACTGGTTCTTCAATAGCTTCTTTAAGCTCTAACCCAGTTTGGTCTGTAATAAGCTCTCTAATCTCTTCTCTATCAAGGTTAGCTAAGATAATATCAGAAGTTAAATCTATAACATCAATAGGTTTAAGAGGTATAATCTCAATATCTGTTCTTTGTATTTCGTAAAATGCTAACTTTTTAATAGTTCTAAGCAGCGTATTTTGTCTTTCAGCTATATAAGTATTAGTAAATATTTCATAGGCTAAATCAAGTTCGTTTCTTGCTCCTAATTGTCCCTCTTCTTTTACACCAAACAATATAGGATTAGTAACTCGATGCCCAATAAAGATAGACTCTTTAACCCTTTTAGACATCTCTATGTATCTTTCGTGTAAATCATTACCATTAAGGCTCGTAATCTCGCTACTATTGTCTTTAGCTGGGCTAAATAAGTGAACTATTTTAGTTCCAGTAGCTTTGCCAAACTTTTCTTGGAATGCTTTCTCAAAAGTTTCTGCTTCTTCTTTAGTTTCTGGTACTCCGTTATTATGTTGTATTAACGTACCACCTACAAAGCCATTCTCTACCTCATTAAGCCAGTAATCGCCAATTTGTACGTCTGTTTTTATCTCTGCCAAAGACCCTACATAAACTGGCAAAGGATAGTATTTTAAATTTGGTCTATAATCAACGTGGTAAATAACCCCTCTTTTTTGTTCTGGGTCTCTTGGATTATATCTCTCTAAGTGTTGAATATGTGGTTTAGAGTTTTTTAAACCTTTATCAGTAATCCAATCGTCTGCATATTGTATGCTTCCATCTAATCCAACTCTAATATTAGCAAAATCTATGTGATGGTATTGGTTTCCTACCTTAGTTCTAATAACTTCAATAGCATATCCGTTAAATATCTCGTAATCTAACGACAAACTCTTCATTAAAGAAGTCCAGTCTTGGTCTATATTAGCTTGGCTTAACCATTTTTTAGTCTCTAAATCTTCGCCCTCTAATCCGTTGCCTACTGTATAGCCTACCTTACCATTAATAATAGCATTGTGTGTACTACTATCGTTGTACAAATCTATAAGCTCGTAAGGGTACATATTATCTACCCCAAACCAAACTATATTCTTATTCTTTTTCTCTAAAAACTTAGGTACTTCTTGTGAAGCAAACTCAGTAACTATTGGAAACTTATTCATAAATATATGTATTCTGTTCGTCTGTGTACGAATATACTGTTTCTTGTGGTTGTTTTAACCTTAATATGCCTCTGTGTATCTCAATTCCCTCTGTTCCTCCCAATGTAGTGGCATTTACTATCTTATAGGGATAATCTCCATTGTTAGGTAGTTCTATTGTAGCGTTAGGAAGGTCTTGTGTTCCCTCTATTAGCGTAAACTTTACATACCTATTATTTACTCCTATTGGAGCTGCAAGAGTAGCGTTTACTTCGTACTCAGCACTTTGGATAGACATAGTATAATAAGTGTTCTCAACTTCGTTAGAGATGTTGCAATAAACGTAATTAGTAGTATCTTTTTCTATTATGTCCATTTTTGTATTAAAAAAAACCCACCACCGCTAAGTAGTGGGCTTGTTGTTTCTATTTAGAGTTAGATTCTCTTATGATGTTGGGATAGTAGCAGTTACTATCGGCATTGGGTCTGATTCTTGAGCTTGGAAAGAAAGGCTATAACCATTTCTATCTCCTAAAGCTGTACCAGTACCATTATCACCACTAACTAATCTTACTCCGTTAGTAGCTCCCATTAGCCAGTATGTACCATTATTATCAAGGACAATAATAGACATCTTGGCTCTTGCTATCATTTTAACCTCATTACGCTTAGCTTTCTCCATTTTATTGAGAATATAAGTCGCAGTTTGGTCAAAGAAACTTGTTCCGTTCGCATCGTTTACGGTTGGATTGTCATTCATTACTGAAGATGCCCCTTGAGCTGAAGTACACTCGAACTTGTGATAATCAAGTCCAGTTCCTACAAGTCCAGTTACCTCTCCACTTCCATCAGTATTAGCAGCAAAATCTGTCGGCATATTTGCTATCCAGAATTCTGCTACACCACCGATTGAATCATTACATCCTACCGTAAAACCAGTTGTTAAATTACACGCCATAATCTTTATTCTATTTTAAAGGGTTATGCTAATGTAAATTCAACTATCTCGTCTGGGTATGCTACTTGTAATCCTCTTTTAAATTTAACTCGGTAATATACCTTATCGTCTTTCTTATCATACCACATATCGAATTCCTCTTCATCGTTTTGTAAATCAAAACCTAAGAAGAAGTTTTCTTGAGTACCTAAGAACATTCTGTTAGTTCCGTCTAATCCAGCTACACCTACTAAAGTAACGTTTTTGCCTGGTATTGAAACTGTATAGTTTGCCCAGTCAGTAGCGTTAACGTGATATAGGTTTTTAGCGTTTAAAGTATCAACGTATTTGTCAAAAGTATCTTGACCTACGAATAATACTTGGTTAGCAGCAGACTTAACTTTTGCTGGTCTTGCATTAGCCATATCGCTAACTAAAGTATCTATGTTACCAGAAGCTCCAGAAGTGATAGCAGTAGCAGAAGAAGTATTACCAGCAACAACTCCAGTTGCAGCGTCAATAATCTTAATAAGACCGTCATATCTTTTGATATAAACATTAGCAGAAGCAGTATCTCCTTGCCAGTCAGCAGTCTCGTTATGCTCCATAATTGTTTTAATTACAGAATCAGCAACTTCAGTTTCAAAAGCCATATCCTCAGTTTCACCATTTCCAGCTCTAAGCAAGATTTGAGTGTACTTTGGGATAAGGTCTTTCATACAAAAACCAGAGAAGTAAGTGATTTGTCCTACTGTTAAGTTTCTGTCGCTGAAAGTAACATCACCAGAAGCACTAACTGCACAAGATGAACCATCTTGAGGGAAAGCACTAACTGCTAATAAATGCAAAGCATCAGTTTTCTTTACTCCAGATTGCAGCGTGAAGTAGTCGCTGGACGTTTTCTCAAAGTATAGTCTTGAGATTAGGTCTGTCGATTGTTCGTTGACATAATTTGTCAAACTTGATACATCAAAACTCATAATATATTATTCTATTTATTTATTTGCTCTTAAAATAGCACCCATTTGAGCAGCTCTTTCAGCTCTACTAAGTGCTTTAAATTCCTTTGGCTTAGAAGCAGTTGATGGCTCAGATTTAGCTATCTCTTCTAATTCCTCTCCTACTTTGTTGAGTGTAGCAGAAAACTCATTTTTTAACTCTTCTTTTGAATCCTTAACTTTAGCTAATTCAGCTTTCAAAGTTTCGTTCTCAGATTTTACAAGTTCTAAAGAAGCAGTAAAAGCCTCAGCATATTTAGCCACAGCTTTCTCGATTAACTCATTTACCATTTCAGTAGTAAACTCATTGTCATACATTTCCTCTTCTTCTTCTTTCTTTTCTTGGTCAGCAGCAGCCTCGATATTTACAACAAGTCCACCAGCAGTCTCAATTAAAGTTCCATCTGATAATTCGTGAATTCCGTCTGGTGCAGCAACTTCACCCTCTGGCATAACTACTACTAAAGCAGTTCCATCAGCTAATTCGCCTTCCCATTTTACAATAGTTCCATCAACTAAAGTAGCTTCTGCGAAGTTATCCTCCGTAGTTTCTTCTACCTCAGTCTCTGCGAACACAGATTTTAGCGTTGATATTACGCTCTCTAAGTTTAATTTATTCATTTGTTTAAATTTATACGGTTCCAAATCAAATACACCCTCAACGCTAAAGCCTTTTAATATACCCTCCTCTTTAACCTTTGCCCAAGCCTCGTCATTCTCTACTTTAGCAGCGATAAACCAAGTACCGTCTGCTACATTCTCAAAACCAGAGGGGGCTGAAATGCCTAACTCTGCATCAGTTATAAAGGATTGATAGATATATACTCCATCAAGTATCTTAAAAGCGTTATGCTCTTCGTTAAATACATTATGCTTATTCTCTTTGAATAGCTTTTGTACAAGTGCTTTGATAGTTTCTTTTTTGAAAATAGCGTAATATTCTCCTCTCTCGTCTCTACGATATATAGGTAGGTCTGGAATCATTGCAGCACCCATAACAATACGCTTATCTTCATTTATTACCTCAAATTTATGTGGAGCAAATGCTTGGTAGTTTAATCCTATTGCTGGTGTATCTACTAAAGCTATCGCTTGAAGCCCTTCGACTTCGTCAGTTAACTTAAATTCTATAAAAGGTAA
>Ga0181379_1001758_pt1 | contig 10134 bp, 13 predicted proteins | sample 2SPOviralmetaG_FD_130115 | JGI IMG/M metagenome (GOLD analysis project Ga0181379, IMG submission 130115) | Marine viral communities from the oligotrophic San Pedro Time Series (SPOT) site, San Pedro Channel, CA, USA - 2 SPOT_SRF_2009-07-10 | ecosystem: Environmental > Aquatic > Marine > Strait... | reverse complement strand
TACTGAATCAGTAGGTGATTTCTTACTAACGGGAAAAAATACTGTAACATTTGGTGGTGCTAATAGATTTATTATGCGCGGTCAAACTAACGTGGAATTGGCATTTTATAGTAATAATACGGAGCGGATGACGATAGACGCTGCGGGTGTCGTCACCATCGGTGGAAACACTGCATGGCACGGGGGTAATGATGGCACTGGTTCGGGGCTAGACGCTGATTTACTTGATGGACAACAACGAGATAACTTAGGGGCAACTTTAGCCACATATGGAACAACGGGTGCTTCCACGGGAAGAGTTAGATGCACTGCTCCATTTAATACTAACAGTGCCCACATGTTTCAGATTACCATTTCACTTTATGGTTCTTATAAGATAGAAACATACGTGGTTGGTGGATATATGTATGCATCAACTAACCAATGGTATTCTCCAACTTGCATTTATACGGGTGATGGAAACAGTTCTCCAGACATAAAAGTTGGTAGAGATTCTAATGGTAAAGCTTACATTAGTGTGGCTAATAGAAATTATATGGGTGTACGTGTCCATAATATGACCAGAGGATACCAGACATCAGTAAGCGATACATATGATCCTTGGACTATAACAATAGACGCCGGAACTGAAGACTCCGTAACTCCAACAACTTACAAGACCTACCACACAGGAAACGACGGTAGTGGTTCAGGACTAGATGCTGATTTACTTGATGGTGTTCAAGGAGCGTCTATAACTCAGTCGCTTGCAAGATTTTCAGGATGGGTTCCAACTTATACAACTTCAGACGAGTCGGCAGTAACATGGAACTACACTGAAAATACTGTTGAGATAAAAGATCCTAGTGGTGATGCTAGCATAGGTGCGGCTTACAAGGCTGTAAAATTAAAATCTGGTGATAAGGTCCGTATTAACGTGCAAGCAAAGGGATCTGTAGCAGATACAGATGGATTCTATCTTAGATTATATTTCTATAATGGAACATCGCTTCCTGACGGAAAAACTCATGTATCTCATAATGCAACTCATCCTTTAGTCCAAGAAGACTCATCTGGTGACAATGGTTGGCATGAAAATAGTTCGATTTCAACTTCTTACGTCAGTTATTCTCGTGATTACACAGCTTCGGCCGATGGGTATCTAAGTTTTGTCATCCTAAACTGGACCGGTTATACCGGATCTATCTACGTCAAAGAACCTATAATTCACTTTGAAAATAATGCTATTGATGGTATTGGCAGTGCTAGTTTCTTAAGGTCTGATGCTGCTGATACATCAACTGCAACTTACACTTTTACAAATACTAGCACCACTATAAAACTTGACTGTTCCGGTCATCCAGGTGCCAGTAGTTACAATTATTTTTTACGTGCCAAAAACGACACTGGTAGTAAAGCAGTGCATTTCGTCAATGGATCAACTCGAACAGGAGACGGAGGCTCAAATACTTATACAATTAGAAACGACGGAGGATCGCTAAGGCTAGGAAAACCAAGTTATTCTACGCTATTAGAAGGGAACGGGGATTTAACTTATAACGCAAACGAGGTTTGGCATGCTGGAAACGACGGTTCAGGTTCGGGGCTAGACGCTGATACATTAGATGGTATTGGTAGTGGCAGTTTCTTAAGATCTAATTCTACTGATGATTATGGTGGAGGAACGTTAACAATTAATAGTCATAGTGTATCTGGAGCTTATCAGGGGTGGGGAGTTAAATATTCCAGTTCTAATTGGCGACATACTAATAATAATAGTTACGGGTACGCATTCAGAAATAATGCAACTACTATGTCAATTAAAGTCTCCAAAGAAGCGGGGACAACCGACAGTGTTGCTACTTTTAATGAATATCATTTCTCAGGAGAATCTACTGCTTATATTAAAGTTGGTTCAAATACTGTTTGGCACGCCGGTAATGACGGTTCAGGTTCAGGACTAGATGCCGATCTGCTTGATGGAATCCAAAGTGTAGATATCGCCAAGTATAATGACTATGCTGCGTATGACACAGTACTTCAAGACTCTGGTTTTATTTCTTACTACGCCCTGACCTCAGGAGCTAGACCAACCACTGGAAGTGCTTACTGGTCTGGGATCCAGTCAGTTTTGTATGACGATAAGAAATATGGTTGGCAGTTAGTTGGAAACTCGCAAAACAACCATACAGAAGATCTATATGTTAGAAAGATCAACAATAATACATACGGATCTTGGTCTAGGATCTGGACTGCTGCATCTGACGGATCAGGTTCAGGATTGGATGCTGATACTGTTGATGGTATTGGTAGTGGTAGTTTTATAAGATCTGATGCAGATGATAATGTAACTGGTCATACTGAATGGCAAGACAATAAACACATTAGATTGGGTAATAGTGCTGATTTCCGAATGTACTTCAATGGTGCAGATACGGTCTTTAGAAATTACGCTCATGCTAATGGTGATATAATCTTCCAAGGTGAGACTAGTGCTGGAAGTAATCAAAACATCCTTATAATGAAGACGGATAGTACAAGAACTTATAACATCTTATATGAGAATAGTGCAGAACGTTTTAGAACTACTTCAGCTGGTGTAACAGTCACAGGACTAATGGAATCTACTGGTTCAGTCACTCTCGCTGGTGAACTTAATATGATTGGGACATCAGATGCAAACAAGTATATAGATTGCAGAGTTGGTAGTAATTCTCTCAGCATTAGAAAAACCACAGGTGGGGATGCTGGTCATGAAACCATGGCAAAATTTGTAGGCGACGGAGGAGTAGAGCTCTATCATAATAATGTCAAGAAATTTGAAACAACATCTACGGGTGCGACCATTGATAACATATTAACAATTAGTGGCAATGGCACTCAAATGTTATTGCATCCAGTAGGCACTCAAGAAACAGCAATTCATAGAAATGATGGTAGTAATTACTACATCTTACTTTCTGATCCAGGTGCGGAACCTAGCGGAACTTGGAACACTCTAAGACCGTTTTATATCAATACCACCACTGGAATGTTGCATTCAAATAATGGTCAAAGCTTTACTGGAGGTTTGACTACGACGGGTGCGTTAACCATTGACGTTGATAACCAGGTAGATGGTGCATTACGTATTCTTGCTAACCAAACAAATCCTGAGCAGGACTTCTACTTCGCCCAAGAGATTGTATCGACTCTATCTGGTTCAACTACCACAACTGGTGACCGAGAACAGGGTGGAATATACATGGATATTAACTCTACTGCTACTGGTGGAGGTACCTCCCATGAACACCGTGCATATGGAATGTACATTGACCTTGATGTCACAGGTGATGCTGATCTTGCTTACGGAATATTTGCTGACTCTACTGTTACCCCTAGTACAGGAACAGTTACAAATGTATATGGAATTTATGGTCGTGCGGAAGATAACGGAGGTGCTGGTTCTGTAAGTACTATTATTGGTGTAAGAGGTGAAGCTTATTCTGATAATTCTACTTCAGACATTAATACTATGTACGGAGGTTACTTTAGATCTACCAATGCTTCTGATACAGGAAATATTGGTGAAGCCATAGCAGTTTATGGTGAAATAGAAATACCTGCTAGCACTGGAGATCATTACGGAACTAGTTATGTATTCCGAGCAGAATATGATAATAATGATACTGTAACTGCACAAACAAATACAACATACTTATATTATGGCAATTATGCAGGAATTTTACCCACCACTGCTTATGGTATCCATATAGCTGATGATATTACAAATTATTTTGGTGGCGATGTCGGCATCGGAACGGTTACTCCATCATCAAAATTACATACCGTCGGTACTAGAGACTATACCGGCAGCACACCAAACTCATCTCACTATGATAATAATTTTCAGAGCGGCACAGCAGTCCTTGCAATTGGTCAAAGCAACGGTATTCCCGCAATTCAAGGGTTTGGAACAGGAACCGCTTATCACTTAGTTCTTGCACCAAATAACGGCAACGTGGGAATTGGCACGTCAGGATCACCATCTGCAAAACTTGACGTAAATGGAAACATCCATGGCACAAAACTTGCTGTTGGAACATCTGCTAACCCAGGAACTAACGTAGATATTTGTTTAGGCGCTGATAACGATACAGGGTTTGCTTGTCCTTCTGACGGTGTATTAGAGTTTTGGTGTAACAATGCCGAAGTTGCCCAATTTACTAATACAGGGATTAATTTTTACGAAACTATCGATAGTAATCAAACTATCCAAACATCAGCAGGTCTTATTGAATGTGGTGAAGGAAGTGGCAGTGTTGCAATGACCATTAATGATAGTCAAGGTAATGCTAATCTTACTTTTAATCATGCCTATGGTGTTCCTGATGTGAGTGGTAGTTCTGCTCGTATTGAAAGCCCTGTTGATGGTACAAATGCCCAAATGATCTTTGAACTAAAGGATAGTGTCACTGCAAATACAAGCACAACATTGACTAATATAATGACAATGGACATTGGTGCTGTAAGTGTCACAGGATCTATTAGTGCTACTGGTAATATCACTGCATATTCATCTGATAGACGTTTGAAGGAAAACTTCAGAAGTATTGAAGACCCGATTGATAAAATTAAAAAACTAAATGGTTATATATTTGATTGGAACGACAAATCTGAAGAAGTAGGTTTTAATCCTAGACGTAAAAAAGATGAAGTTGGCTTGATCGCTCAAGAGGTTCAAGATGTAATACCACAGGCGGTAGCACCCGCACCCTTTGATTCCGAACTTAACCATGAAGGTACGGAATTTATTTCACTCTCTGGTGAAAATTATCTTACTGTTCAATATGAAAAGTTAGTGCCACTTTTAATCGAATCAATTAAAGAACAACAAAAACAAATCGACGAACTAAGACAAGAAATTAAAAACATAAGAGGTGACAAGTAATGACATTACCACAATCAGGAAACCCAATTAGTTTATTAAATATTCAACTGGAGTATGACGACACTGCGCCGTCTTCTCTAAGTGAATTTTATGGACAAGGACAAGCTCCATCATCTGGTACTATTGATTTTGCAGATTTTTACCAACCTGCCTCAACTAACGCTGTAACTAGCGGATTATTATTTGAACTGGATGCTAGAGATAGTTACTCTTGGCCCGGTAGTGGAAGTAATTGGGCTGATCTCTCAGACGATCTTAATGACTTTACTTTAGTAAATGGTCCCAGTAACGCAACTAATGCTATTGCATTTGACGGGACTAACGACTATGCACAAATTGCAGATGCATCGTGGATACCCGATGATCATGACCCTTTCTCATTTGAATGTTATGCTAAAATTCATGATATGAGTCCTAGTTCTCATAATGCCTCTCTTAGATGTCTTATTTCTAAAACTTCACCAAGTAATACTCATTTTCAATGTGGACTTGATGAGACTAGTAGCGGTATAGAAATGTGTTTCTCAGGTTCGGCGGGAGCTAATGCGGACGAAAAAGTTGTGATTGAAAGTTCTGCAGCTAATTTTGAGGGGTATTATCATCACTTTGTTTATACTTATGATGGAAATAGATGTAGAATGTATTATGATGGGAGTTTAGTTTATACTAGTGGTACTGGAAAAGATTTTGGAGATAATACTGCTCCATTACGTCTTATGGCACTTGACCCATCAAATGGTAGTTGGGGACTTTGGACTGATGGTGAAATGAGAGTTGCTAGAATGTATAATACTGCTCTTAGCGCAGCTAATGTAACTACCAATTATGCTAATTGCACAGGAGGAATTTCTCCGTCTGACTCTACATTATCTGTTACTCCATCTGCACATACTGGCAGCGCATTTACAGCAACATTTACATTTGATCAAAATGTTGGAGATTTTGTAACGGGAGACATAACAGTGTCTGGAGGATCAAAAGGTACTTTTACAGCAGTTAGTAAACAAGTTTACACTCTTTCTATTACGCCATCATCATCCACTAGCACCGTGAGTATATCTGTAGGAACAGGAGCTTCTATTAACGCCGGAAATCTTGGTAATAATTCTGTTAGTACATCGGTAGTCTATAGCACCTACCCAACATCTGGTCTGTATATGGACCTGAATGCTAATGATTCGTCTTCTTACGGCGGTAGTGGAACAACATGGTCTGACTTAACTTCTAATAATAATGACTGGACATTACAGAATGGAATGAACTATGTATCTTCTAGTCCGAAACATTTTAATTTAGATGGAAGTAATGATTGGGCAACTAGATCTTTTAGTGTTTCAAGTACAGCTAATACTACTTGGATAGTTTGGCATAGACCAGATGGAAACCAGAATAGTTGGTCTGCATTACTTGGTTTTAGATATGGAACAGGTGGTACTAATATTCTTGGATTTAAGAATAGTAATGAATACCAATATCACTGGAATGGTAGTTTTTGGGGAACTAGTACTGGTTTGACTATATCTGCTAATAGGTGGGAAATGATTTCTTTAAGAATTAATTCTACTAGTTCTCGATGGGATCAGAAATATAGTACCACTACAAATACTTTTACTAACACAGCATCTCATGGTACTTTTTCCCATAGTAGTTCTTCTGGTTATATAGGAAGAGACCCTGAAAGTTCGGGAAGAATATATGGTGGTGATATTGCTAGGATCTCTGTTTGGACGAGAAGACTAAGTAACACCGAAGTTAACTCAGTTTACACATCTACTAAAGGAACTTTTGGATATTAATCTCCTGGATTAGAACTATCTACCCATTCATCAGTTTTTAATATTTCCATAAATTCATCTTTATCGTAGGGACCCCAAAAAGTCCCACTGCTTGTAATATCAGTAACAGAATCTGGAGTGTCTCCGTCCCACTTAATAAACGTTTTTGAATTGTCGTTATTGTACCTAACATACGCAGGTCCTGTCTCTTTCACTTGAGCAAATTGAACTTCAGGGACTCTAGATGCAGGTATAATTAAATATTTCATTTTTAAATATTTATAACTTAAGTACCTAATAATATATAAAGCTTCTCTTTTGAACCCCGACAGAGTTATTCTATTAGGTAATGCATAAACTCTATTTAATATTGTGTTAAGTTCATATAAATATTTTTAGTATTTTTTAAAAAAACATGTCAATTACATATGTTGCACCAGCAACTACAGATATTTCTGCAGAAGACACATCTGTTGAGGTAATTTACACTAATGATGCTGGATTTACTCATACTCGTAATATTAACGTTCCACGACTAGAAAATGGTTCTGTTGATGAAGAGTACTACCAAGAGATCCTAGAAGGTCAGCTTCGTGGTGTAGAGAATAAAATAAGAGTTGGTGCTGTTACTTTTATCGATCCTAACGCCGTGTCAGAAGATGACGAAACCACTGACGAAGAATCTCCTGCAGAATAATACTAAGTATAAAGCTTCTCTTTTGAACCCTGGCAGAGTTATTATACTGAGTTCGGTTATCACTGTCAAGCCTCTTGACAAAACTCACTAAATATTCTATGATAATCACGTTATCATTCTATAGGTAAATCAAATGACTACAGAAAATCAAGCAACTCCTGAACAATTACTTGTTAGTTTTAAAGAACAACAAAAAACAGTTGGTGAGGAACTACAGAAACTTGAAATTGAAATTAACAAGAGAAGAGAACTTTTTGTTAAACTTCAGGGTGCAATCGAAGGCATTACTATTCTTGCCCCAGAAACAGAAGTACCAGAAGCATCTCCAGAAGCTGTAGCTGAAGTTCTTGGTTGATGTCTTTAAGAGATGACATAAAAAAAGATATACTTTTAAAATTAAAAGGTCTTTCTGAAACTATTACTGATTCTGTTGGTGAAATTTCAAAAGGTAACTCTGCCTTTTGCTCACCTTCAGATACAGCTAATAGAATTAATCTCTGTAAATCTTGTCCAGAATTTATTGCATCCACAACTCAATGTAAACGTTGTGGATGTTTTATGTCTGCAAAAACAAGATTAAAACATGGTTCATGTCCCATTGGAAAATGGGGTAAAATATTATGATTACCAATCAACACATCAAAGAAATTCTAAAAGAAAGAACAGATCGTTTAGAATATCTCATCAGTCAAGGTAAATTTGAAGATGCTATTTCTATTGGAGAAGAATTTGATGAGTGGATAAGAACTTTAATAATTGACTAAATATTAATTACCGTAAGCCACTTGACAAATGTCTATGGTTCTGGTATATTAAACAAGTTCATCAGAGGAATCTGAAATGGTCTCATTACCCATTCACAATCGATCAATCATTGACGAGATTAGGAATGATATCCAACTAGATAATTATTATCGAAAATTGGATGTTAACAAGGACAAAGACTGTGATTTTTATGATGATGCACAGTCTGAAAATGACTATGCTTTTGAAACCTACTACGAGTAAATTAACTAGGATTACCATTAACAATGGCACGAACTCATCGCAAGTATTCCGCTAAAAAGTGTAATACTATTAGGGAAGAAAAAATTAATTATGCTATGAACAGTGACTATGAATATGAAGAACTTTTCAGTGGTTATACAATCTCTGGGAAAAAAAGGTGGACTCGTAAATCAGATCCAGATTTTAATGATGACTGGGGTTGATTCCAGCGAGTGGTGTAATTACCCAAATGTTCGCATGAACGTTCTATACTAATTGGTTTTTGATATTAAAGATCAACCCCAAGAACCACCCGAAAGGGTGGTTTTTTATAGCTATTTTGTAATGTGACTATGATAACATGTATAATTTTGATGATTATGATATCGAATTAAGAAAATTTGAAATGTCAGTAACAACTGCTGTTAATATGGAAATATCTGATAAGATAAATTCAGAAGAAGCATACCAACGAATCAAAGAGGCATATTCAAATCTAAAGAAATACAGAAAAAAAACAAAAAAAGACCATATATAAGTTATAATATCAACACTTGACTAAACCACATGAATTGGAACTTACCTAAACACGAAAAACGTAAAGATGCATTTCATATTTTTTATGAAAGTGTTCTGAAAGCAGATCATCAGTTACGTCAAGATGCTCATGATCAAAAATGTTATTATGAACTTATGGAATGGAGAGAAGAGATTATTGATTATCTAAAATCTAGGAGAATTGAGGAATTTAAGTGATGACACATGAAGAAATGGTTGACGAAGCACAACGTAGAGAAAAAGTAAACGAACATCCTGAAATTGCAGAATATGAATGGATTGATGATGCATTTCGAGTTTGGGAAACTAGATATGGTTTGTGGTCAAGTGAAACAAAAGAGGGTAGAAAGATGCTTACTGGACTTTACAAAGATAATGTAATCATAATGACACGTTGGCATCTTAAGTGTGAACAAGAAGGTTGGCCAGAAGGATCAGTTCGTGTGTGTAATATTACTTCTGGAGTAAAATTATGAGCAATGTTGATACACTACAAGTAAAAGAAAATGAAGATGGAACTTTTACTATGGAGTGGGATCCAAAAGACCCATTATGGTCGTGGTTAAATGTCATGACAGAAGAAGAAATTTCCAAAATCATTTCAGATTATTCTCAACAGGTTATCAACGATGAAACAATCAATTCTATTATTGCTGACGATTCTCTTACTCCCGAATAATGTTTTTGCACAATCACGTTCTGGATACTCTAGAGACGTAAATTGTTACAAAGATGTATACCGAGAGGAGTATATTCCAGGTACTAAAGAAAGACCTGGTTATGTCCGCAGATATACATCAAAGAAACAAATTCCTTGCGGTAATCGTAGAAGACCAAGATTTATACAACCACATAATCACTCTAATAATAGTGTAGATGATAATTCATGTATTGAAGGATCTATTTTAGGTGGGATTCTTGGAGGTGGTGCTGGCGCAATTGCATCCCGTGGTGATGGAAGATTATGGGCGATACCTTTGGGCGTTGTTAGTGGTGCTTTGGTAGGTTGTCAGGTAGACGGTGGTTGAAATGTCCTGTAGACGCTTGCAGACCCCTCTCACATGATGTATATTAGCCATGTTGAGAGGAACACCACCCATGCAAGTCACCACAAACGTCACCACTGTTGATTTCTTTCCTGAAGCATTCATCGCTGAAGAAGATGGTGTGATCGTCAAACGTTTCCAGAAACGTGTTACATTCAACTC
>Ga0181379_1001755_pt1 | contig 10142 bp, 9 predicted proteins | sample 2SPOviralmetaG_FD_130115 | JGI IMG/M metagenome (GOLD analysis project Ga0181379, IMG submission 130115) | Marine viral communities from the oligotrophic San Pedro Time Series (SPOT) site, San Pedro Channel, CA, USA - 2 SPOT_SRF_2009-07-10 | ecosystem: Environmental > Aquatic > Marine > Strait... | reverse complement strand
TGTACCGTCACCAGTTGGGTCAGCACCGCTTGTACCTGTGTTGGTGATGTTTGAAGTCAACCATGCAGGCGCACCAGCAAGTTCACGTGCTGTTGATGAGTTACCAGCTGCACGAGCATTGTTGTCGAAAAGTGCTTTTTCGATGTCCAATTTTTGCTCTTTGGCAATTTTTAGCGTTTGGTAAGCAACTTCGCGTGCGCGACCTGCTTTGTCCAAACCTTCGTCTGTGTCTGGAACGACAACTGCGTTTTTGAAGATTTGTGTGTAATTGCCCAAGCGAGTTGTCGCGGATGCTGCGTTTGCAGTTGTTGCGTCACCTTCAATGTGCGCGTTCGCTGCAGATGCGCGTAGGCTGTCTGTTTGCCATTCATGCAAAGTGTTACGTGCGCGAGATTTCGCGGCCTTTGTCATAAATGGTGTTTCTTCTGGTGAGATATTTGTGATGACATCTGATAAGTCTTCACGAATGCCGACTGCATCATAGCTGTCGAATGTGTTGGTTGGTTGTGCCATTGGTCACGTCCTTTACTAAAGTTTACTGTCTATAATCAAGTTCATCGCATCTTGGATTGAACCTGACTTACGCAGACGATCCTGCGCTTTCTTGCGAGTTACAGCTTGACCATCTTGAGTACGCTTAGCACCAGCTTTGACGACTGGCTTAGCTTGCTTAGCCTTTGCGTCAACGTTTTTGCGATTGGCCTGTAGTCTGCGATAACGAACCGCATCATACAGTATTTCAATCTCTACAGCATCAGTAAGTTGCATTAGGGCTTCCTGCGGAACACCATAAAACTCCGTACCGCCACGCAGCATATCCTGAGCCGCCTTCTCATATTTCTGAGGGTCAGCGAAGTCAGGGATGCGTTGGTGCAGTAGCTGCATTTGCTCTTGTCTATGAGCCGCCTTTTGCGCCTCAGACTGTTGCGCACGCTGCTGTTGCATTTGCTGCATTTGTTGCATCTTGACGTTATACTCACCCATTGCCGTTTCGTAGGCTTCCTTCTCTTGCATGTACCCAATCGGGTCACTCTCAAGAAGTTCCTTTGATGGCGGCGTAGGCTGCGTAAAATCGCCTTGTTGCATCTGGTTATACATATTCAAGACAGCTTCTTGCTGCTGAGCTAATTGCGCTTTTGCCGCTTCTAACTGCTGCACTTCCGTTTGGACTTGCTTTGCAGCTTCCGCGTTGTCACGCATTTTTTGCTGAATATAGCCCTGACCCGCTGCAGACTGCTTTAGTTGGGAAAGGGTCCAGCGCTCTGGCTTACCATCAATAGTGATGTCATACAGAGTTTCTTCGCTGTCATCCTCAACGGCTTCCACCTCGTCAGTATATTCAGTTGCGTCATCTTCATATTCATCGTCAGACGCTTCGATGGCATCTTGATCTTCTTCTGTATCTTCTATGATTTCGCTCTGATCGTCATCAGTTGGCTCAACCATAGCATCAACTGCTTGATCAAGATTATTGTCTTGGCTTTCGCCTTGTGGGGCAAGTAGACTATCTACTGCGCTTTCAAGTGTAGTCGCTTCCACGGTACTACTCCTATTTGTTGCGATCCAATATGCGCTCCGCAGCGATTGCTGCATCAAGCTGCATTTCGATCTGGTTTAATGCACGCATGATTGCGTGCGCCTCTTCGCGCAACTTTGTTTCCTCTGCTGCACTGTTAGTGAACGCGCCGATCTGCACGTCACGAACATCCTGCATGAACTGCTGAAACGCAGTGTCATTCTTTAACCGTCTGGCTTCGTTGGCCTGTAATCGTATGCTATCCATTATCCTCTAGCCGCGTTCTGTGCTGCCTTGATTGCTGCAACATCAACCTGAGTGCCATACTGACCCAGCACCTTCGCAGTATCAACCAACAAGTCTTGGTCCATTTGATCGCGCTTACGGTCATCTTCCATCATTAGCTTTTGTTGCTCCATTTGCAGCTTAGCCATGTCAGACTGCATCTGCGCCTGAGCTTTCATTTGCTCTGCAGCCAAGAATGCTTGATTTGGATCAGTGCCTTGCGCCTGCTGTGACTGAGCCTGCTGCTGCATTGCTAGAAGCTGTTGCTCAACCTCTGGCGTAATTGGTGCAAAGTAGCGGTCAGAATTGCGAACGCCAGCCGCAGCCAACATGTCAGACAGTGTGTTGCGGATGTTGGTAAGGGAAACCATACCATTGTAAGGACCGTACTGCGTATAAATCTGCTGCTGGATTTGGAACGCTTGCTGTAGGGCCATCATCTTTTCTTCTTCGCGACCTGTACCCAAACCAACATTGATACCAATATCCATATCAGCACGCCAGACACGTGGATCGACCTGTACAAACTGACCATTCATCTGCATGGCCTGTTCTTCGTCTGTGTGCTTAATTGATGTGCGTAACATTATTCCAAAAAGGCGCTTCATACCATCTGCTAAGTTGCGCACCATAACCTCAACCTGACCCGCTTGGGCTTGGATTGTGGCTTGGACTGCTGCTTTAGTTGTAGACTGCATAGCGTCTGGGTCTAGCCCCATTGATGCGCGGGAAACGCCAGTCTTGTTCTCGACTAGCTGATCCATGTATGTAAGCGCACCAAGTGTCTGACCCGCAGTAAATGGAACAGCCAAGTCTTGGATTGACCCAGCTTGGCGCATACGCACAATCGCGCCGATCTCATTGTTCAGCACATCGTCAATATTAACCGCACCATCAACAATACCAATGCGAGGGTTGTTCGTCATCGCTACATTATCAAGAATGCCGCGCAAGATCGCTGTGCTTGCGTCCTGATCGTCCATGACAATCTCAGCTAAACTGCGACCATAAAATGTGTGCGGCTCAGGATCGACCTCAAACACTGCAAATGGAACTTCATCCCAAGGCTCTAGGTCTAGCAATTTGTAGTTTGTGCCGCCGCAGATAAAGCGATGTAGGACTGGTACACCTGTGCCATCCACGTCAATCTTCATGTAGGCTTCTGTGACTGCAACTTGACGCATTGCAGGATCGCCTTCTTGATCCTCGTAGTCGTCTTGTGAGTATCCTTGACGCTCAATGGTTTCCGCTTCAGAGATGTCGGATGCGCCATACAGCCCATCTAGGTCATACACGTCTTCAAATGCGTAGCCCATCTCAACCAAGTCGCCCACACGCATCTCTGTGCGATGCGCCACGATGTACGCATCGTCAATACTACGAGCCTGTGAGTTTACGAAAAACTCCTCTGGCGGTACGCTTTCGATGCGCAAGCATCCATTAGGCATTTGCTTGCTGATCTTTAGAGAGTGCTGTGGCGCTTCTACCTCTGCGCCAAACTCATCCATGCTCATGGACATTTCAACTCCATGCTCAAGCACTGTCACATCATCATCCGACACAATTAGCATGTACTCTTCGTCTGTCAGATTGTCATATGTGAAGATTTCCGCAGTATAGCTGTCTTCCCAGTACGCCTTAACAATGCCACATTTCTTGATAAGCGCGTCATGGAACGCATCATTCAATACACGGTAGCCGTTGTTTTTGTTAAACACGTAATGCATGTACTGCGTTGCTTGCTCTGCTGCCGCAACATCTTCTGGTCCACGGGGCGTGTACTCGACAGGCTTTGCTGTGGACATAAAAACGCGCATTAGGCTTGGCTTTACAGCGCGCACCGTATCACGCACCTTTGTCGCTACAACTTTGCTGCGCCCATCCTCGTAGCCAATGTCAACCTCACCATCAAAGTAACGCTGAGCCTTGATGCGCTCATCTGTGATCTCGCTTTCAACAAAGTCTACAGCCTGCGCAATAGCGTCCTGCAGGATACCTTCAATCTCGCGTCTGTCTTTTGCTTGTGGCTGCATGTTATTGTCCTTGTGTTTCCATTGCGGTTAGACCGCCAATGCGCGCTACCATATCCTCAACAATCTCTTTGGTAACAATCTTAGAAGGCTCCTTTACACCGCCAGAACGAACCAAATCCTCAAGAGCCTTACGTGATGCCTTAACCTTCGCATTGTAGCCCAGCTTAGCGAATGTTGTTGCAGTCATCCCAATGACATCAAGGGCGTTAATTGGATTTACGGCTGCAAACGCAATGTTCAATCCAGCCATAAGGCCACCAGATGTAGGCGACAACTTACCAATCGCCCCCAAGAAACGAGTGGGGACAGACCCCTGCGCGACAGCCCGTAAGGATGCAAGCTCATCTGGGGACCAGAATGGCAAATTCTTCTCATTACGCAAAATTCTAGCTGCTGTGGCCTGAAGCGCCTCACCTGTACTTGGTACAATCTTTCCACGACCTGCACCTTCCATTGCAGATGTAAAATAGCGGTCAAGCATCTGAGCCTTCATGTACTTGGCGTTTGCTGCCTTTGCGGCAGTCATCAACCCCTGATCTGTCACGTTTGATACAAGTGCATCGTCCATCTTCTTAATCATAGAAAGAACTTCTGGCGCGTCAGTTGCTCTGCGGTAAATTTTATTCAAGCCTTTCTGTAGCTCATTGAACTTAGCTAGGTTCATTGCTCCAGCATCTTCAACTTCGTCAAGGAGTTTAAGGGCTTTTTCTACAGACGGCTTTGCAGAAAGAATAATGTCGTCCATGTTTAAAACATTACGCATGTCATCAACAAGGTACGCTGTCTGCGTACCTGTAAGACCCACGCCCTCTGTTTTTAACGACTGATACGCAGCATTCTTTTCCGCTTTAAGCGTTGGTATGGTTGGCGCAGTCATGTTTTTCTTCTGAAGGGCAGACAGCGTTTTATTGCCAGCATATGGGGTGGCTAGTGCGCCCGCAATTCTAGCATAAGGCTCTAATGCAGTACCCTCTGTCGCTTGACCCGCAGCTTCGCTTCCAAGTCCCGCCGCAGTTGCAACGCCAGCCCTACGCGCAAGCCCCGCTGGGCCGCCAATAGCAGCAGGAAGAAACTCGCCAACTGTACCTGCATATTTACCCGCAGTAGTCTGAGGTTGATACTCTTCTAACGTGGTTGCTTCGCGCAAAGCACGACCCGTCGCTGTGTCAAAAATTGGCGTTTCCTGCTCAACTTCACCGCCAAGTAACTGCTTAGCCTCCTGATAACCACGCTTGATTGCACGACCTGCCATCTCTGGTGTTTCTGCTAGGCCAATAGCACCACGCACCATTCCACTGCCCAGCGATCTAAACACATCTTCTGTGGTTGAGATTTCAGGCTGCGCTACTTGCTGCCTTCTTTCCCTTTCGCGCTTGGCTCTTTCTAGCAGAGCTGCTTTTAGCTGGTCATTGCTCATTATGAGTTTTCCTCAATCCATGCATTCAGCTCTGCGTCTGACATTGTAGAAAAATCAGGCTGAGAACCTTGATTATTGGAGGGCTTAGTGCCTAATATCTCGGATATTTCATTTTGTGTGAAATATTCTGAACTACCTTCTGTTTCTAAAATTCTGCGCATTGACTGCTGATACTGCTTCTCAAGTCGCTCAAGATTTCTAATAAGCTGGTCATCAGATTGTGATGTCTTTAGGCTTCCTAGACTTGCCTGCAATGCGTTAAGTTCTTGCACAGCAACTTGACCAAGCGCGCCTCCTGTAGGGCTTTCTTCGCGCATTCTTTGCAGCCTGTCGAAGCCAATATTTGAACGTATTGTTTCTCCAAGCTCGTTTACATCAACCGCAGTTGTAAAGCCCATTCTGAGCAATAAGCTACCGATCATGCCAGTAGTCAATGTCGGATTAGCCTCAATCTTTCTTTTCATCTCGGTAATGTCACCAAGGACAGTTGTGCCAGATGTAACCTTTGCCTCTGTTTGCTTTGTTACTATCTCTGCAGCCTTTTTAGCATCCAGCTCAGCCTGAGAGCCTGATATTGGTTGTACCTGATAAGTAATATTACCCTGCTCATCCCTACCCTGAATAAGCATCGTTCCCTTTTCAAGCGGACCAAACTCAACTGGCGCACCTGCGCCGTAGATGTCACCTCCGCTAAGAATGTACTTTCTAAATTCAGGAGTATTGGGCTTGAGGCCAGCCGCAATGGCCTGCCGAATAAGAGCAGTGTCTTTCCCACCAGCGGAAAGAGCCGTCTTTGCATCAACTCCACCCTGACGAAGCAAGTTCGCCAAGTCAGCTTGGCCCATTCTCTCCAAATAATCTGCAGTAGCATTCGCCTGCGCAGTTGTGCGCGCCATCGCTCTACGCTCTTTTGCTGCTTGCTGCATTCCAGAAACCATAGGTGCAAACGCACGCGGATCAGAGCCAAGCAACAAGCCCATCTTTAGTCGATCACGAAAATCATCACTTAACCCAAGCGCACCGCCTACGCCCTGCCCACCAAGTAAGTCACCTAGTAAGCCTTGTGGCTCTTGCCGTGACTGCTGGGGTTGAGCCATTTGTGCTGGTTTATTATCCATAGACGCACCGCCTTTTCCATAACCTTCCCAAGCACCTGTACCTTGGGTTTTGAGAATGTATTGACCAATCTTGTCCTGAGTGGCCTTGTCAAATTTCTGATTTGGGTCAAGTCCCAGCGCATCTACCGCCTTACGCAACGTTGACCCTACAACCTGATACGCACCTACTGGTGTTGCAACACCCATTTCTGGGTCTGGTCTGTTTTTCGCAACATACTGACCATACTTACCAGTTGGACTGGTGAAGCGGATAACATCGCCAATAGGCATCTCAGAAACTTTAATCCCAGCAAAGGCACCGTTTGGGCGGTTCTGATAGCCAAAGAGGGCGTCATAGTCACCCCCGCTTTCACCTCCAAAAATGTTCTTTTGATGCTGTTCCCAAGTAAGTGCCATGCTAAATAAACGCCGTTAGTAGACCCATAGGATTGAAAGGTGTGCTCTGAGTTCCTGTAGTGCTTGTCGGCTGAGGAACGGAACCCAGAACGCCAGTCATCGCGCCAAGCCCAGCAAGGGGAGCGCCTGCTGCGCCGTAATATTGCTGCTTAGCCAAATCCATAAGCTGCTGCTGCATTTGACGCTGGAATGCGCCCTGTGCTCCGATGGCTGCTTGTGTTTGCTGACCCATGCCAAATAACTGACCGCCAAGCCCTGCTAAGCCGCCTGCACCTGCCTGCTGCATGCCTGCCGTGCGGAAGGCTGTGTCCATAGCTTGCTCGTAGCCACGCTGACGCTGCTGCGCAGCAATGTCACCAGCCATGCGACCATATTCGCCAGCCATAACACCCTCTGCAACGCCATGGCGTGAGCCGCCAAAAGCACCTGCTTGCGTAGCTTGAGCGCCAAGTTGATTTTGCGCAAGCTGCTGCTGCCGCATAATGTCTTGCTGAGTGCGGTCAATAACTTCGCTTGTGTATGGCGACATGTATTGCTGTGCGCTAGGCTGGAAGCCAGCCAGATTACCGTATGTCTGCCCCGCTTGCTGCATCGCTGCGGATGAGCCTTGGAAAACATTTTTGATCGGTTGATTTGCTGATGCACCCATGATTATGCCCTATTAGTTATTGCGCCAAACAATTTGCCGATTGGCGAACTGTTAAATGCGCTGCTGATCGCTACGTCTGCGGAACTTGGTGGACGGATGGTTGGAGCTGAGGGGCGCGCCTCTGGGAAAATACTATAGTGACGCTCAATAGCTTCCGATGTGCTCATACCTCCATCATCGCCCCCGCCACCATATGAGACAGGAACACCGTATGAAGTAGGTTGTGGCGCGACTGGCACGGGTGGAGCAATGGCTACACCTGTGATCGGATCAAAGCCAGTCATCTTGGCAAAGTATTCATACTGATCTGGGCGCAACTCTTTCAAGCGCTCCATAGAAGCCATGTAAGCAGGATAAGAACTGTATCCTGTCAGGCCGCCTTGCGTGACTGTCTCCATGCCGCCCATATCTAACGCCGCAGGTGCCTCTAAACCAAAAGCTGATGCCATACCGCCAACATTGCGGGCTAACGCTTGCTCGTATGGATTAACCGCTGCAAGCTCTGGACCCATAAAAGGAAGTTTACCAAGAGCGTCGATTTGCTTAGCTTTTTCCAGCGCAAACTTGCTGGCTTCTTCCATGTACGCAGGTATTTCAGTTTTCTGCGAAGTGGTGCTGCTACTTCCACCCATTTTAAAACTCCAAGTGCATCGTGATAGAGTGTGGCTTCCAGCCTACAGTCTCTAAAGGTTTCTGCCATCCAAAACGACCGTCAAAAGTTGCAAACGAACAGCCCATAAGTTTCGCCCATTCTTTCACACTTTCAGTCATTTGTAAAATTTCGCCTAACTTACCGCCTGCAAGGAAAACATGCAGAGCCTTTCTGTTATGATATACCACTAATTCGGTAACAATGCACCCCTCAGCTTCAGGCCAAAGTTGCATACGACCAGAATGAATGCCATCAACAACCTCATCCCAAGTATTTAGATCGCCAGATCGCTTTATCGCCGCCTCAATCCAAGGACGGCAACGCTCTAGTTCACTGATTGGCGTCATATCATTCATCCATGTAACCTCGTAATCGCAATCGTTGACGCAGGCGCTGCTGGCGCAAATGCCGTTGCAGTCGTCGCATCTAAAAACCCGCTTGTACTATCCACCGCCCACATCGCTTCCAAGTAATCCCCAGCATTTACGTCAAAGATCGCAGAGCGTGATACAACCAAAACAGAACCGTTTTGATGCAGCGCGTTTTTCATAGTTGAACCTGTAACGTCGGTGCCGTTGATCCGAGGCCAAAACCAGAAGTTGACTGTGCTGCTGGACGTTGACGCAATCTGCGCGGAAAAGCTAATCATATATTGACCAGCTTCAGCAAACACAATGCGACTTGCAGGTGTTCCATTTGTGACACCCTCAGCAATGCTTGCCGTGTACGTTAAAGCGTACGCTGTGTTTGTGGCTGCTGCGGTCTGGTCTGTCGTCACCGCGCCAGCGTATTGACCATCCTCAAGAACAATCTGCACAAACTCGCCATCCTTAGAGACAACAGGGTATTTGTTTTCACGATCCCACAGGATAACGCCATCCTCTGATGGGTTGTCATCCGCTGTCTTTTGTCCCAGCTTTGCAAGGTTACGCTGCAAATACGATGATAGCTGCCGCCCCCACTGGCGTAGGTCTGGGCCGAGAGGGGGTAGAATAGGACTTGGCACTAGCGACGACCCCCAGCATTTGCATCAATACGCATGTTGCCGACCTTCCATTGCGCTGCACGTTGTCCCTCAACACGCATTCGCAGCTGACGACCAGAGAAACGAACACTTGTCGGATTGGCAGGTGTAAACGGCCCGTGAGTAGTTTCAGTCGCGTTTGGATAAAACCGCGTCTTGAATGTTACGTCTACATCGCCCTGCGTAATTTCGTCTGGGATCAGCTTAGTAACCCGCGCAATCTGATCGCCAACACCAATGCTGATTGGCCCTGTTTCTGCGAATGTCGTTGCGCTGTCAAAGTTATAGCCAACTTCGTGATCGTAAATGTCGCTGTCTGCGTTATGACCCGCCATGAATGGATAACGGAATACGCCGCGCTGCACACCTGATGTGCGAGATAGCTCACCGATTAGCCAATGATTTTCCTTGTAGTCAAACGCCACATACCGATCAATTTCTGTGCTGCCTGATGAACAGTAGAACCACCAGATTTCGCCATACTGACCGTTTGCAACCGACCAAACCTTGGATTGCTGCGCTACGTTGAAGTCGCCAAACACATAATCGTGAACATCGCACTGAACTTCTTGAACGCTGTTTCCATCAAAACGGAAAAACCCGCGCTGACCCATCCAGAAAACACCAATATCAACGTCTGAAGCTGACTTGCGTGAAATCGCCCCACAAGCCGTTCCGACGCGCTCAAAGCCATAAACGTATGGTGGGCCGAGATAACGCGCTGTATGCGCATCTGTGTCCGTTATAATGAGCGTCTGACCGCGTGTACGGATGCCCTGCATAATCTGACCAGACGTTTGCAGTTCGATGTCGCCAGCTTCGTTATTAGCTGCCGCTGTCCATGTCGTATTGTCTTCTCGGTCACACCATTGCACTTTACGGCTATTCCCACCTGCACCCAAAGCAAAGATAAACCGTTCTTCGGTCACAACTAGGCTAAGATTATCTGTTGGTGCGTTGCTGATCGCCGCTGCATTTGTTGCTGTGTTTAGCTGCCATTCTAACAAGCGACCGTCATCGTAGTGACAAGCAACTAGGTATTCACCCCAGTT
>Ga0181379_1001754_pt1 | contig 10145 bp, 4 predicted proteins | sample 2SPOviralmetaG_FD_130115 | JGI IMG/M metagenome (GOLD analysis project Ga0181379, IMG submission 130115) | Marine viral communities from the oligotrophic San Pedro Time Series (SPOT) site, San Pedro Channel, CA, USA - 2 SPOT_SRF_2009-07-10 | ecosystem: Environmental > Aquatic > Marine > Strait... | reverse complement strand
TCAAATAAATTATTCCAATCCAATCACACTCCAAATGTGCCATAACACCAGGAGTGTCTCCACCTTCATTTGATGCATGAGTAATATTGATTGGATGTCCTAATATTTGAGATATTTTACCGGCAGTTTCATCAGTGATTAGACACTCTCCACCATCAAAACTTTTATGATACTGAAATGGAATATCATAAAAGTCATCAACTAATATAATCTCAGAATTCATTCTTCCTTAAATCCCTGTCCAGAAATTTTCTTCTCCTCTTCTGCTGGTTTGATTGCGGCACCATAACCCAAATCAGTTCCAGTCAGTTCTTCATAACCCTTCATAACTTTACCTTGAAGATCATTGATAAACTCCATGCGTCCTTGTGGATCAAGAAGTTTGTTCATAGAAAGATAACCTTCCTTAAAGGTATTACGATCATCAACAATAGATGGTGCTGATGCACGACGCATTGCTTGCAGGTTAGCACCAGAGATACCAGTCTGTGATGCCATCAGGTCATCAAGTGCTTGCTCTGCAAGTCGTCTATCCCAATACTGTTGATTCTCTTCCAGGAACTGCTCTCTTGTAGGTGCAATACCACCATTCTGTTGCACCAGTTTATCAAGCATCTTATCCAGATGCTCCATCTGATGAAGACGATCACGGATCTCCATTTCACTATCTTTGAGATAGTGAGTCAATTGGAGTTCATCCATATCGTGCCAGCAGAGTTTCTTTCCTCCACCAGGACCACCAGATTCCCACATCAGTGGTTCAGACTTATCTTTGTCCTGCCACTTGTAATTAAACTCACGAACTCTTTCTTTCATTTCAATGAGTTTATACATATAGTTCGTAGCCATAATACGACGTTCTTTGAGAATATGTTCAAAAGAAACTGAAATATTATGAGTGTTCAGACCAATAAACTTTTCTAGTTGGAAGTTAGTCCTTCCTTGTGCCATTTGTTTATCACTTTCTTCCCAAACAAAAACATTCCGTGATGCTTGATTTAAATAATCTTCATTAAATACTGCTTCTTCAGCATTAATTGGATTGTAAGAAAGTGCAGAAGAATTTTCTGAAGTCATAGTCTCTTTGCTCATTTTTGATTGATGTTTTGCAACAGATGTCCCTTCATCACAGGGTGCATCAGATATATTATGTATAATGAATTCTTCCCACTGTTTTGCAATTTTCTTCCAGTCATACTTATCTACAACATAGTCAGAGATAATTTTAGAAACTTCCTTAAAATATTCTGGTTGACTATCATAATAACTAAGTGCTGAACAACATGCATCGGCAAAATTAGTATAGAAATTTCTTGTTACTTCATAACCCTTTGATGTAGGTGTTCCTTCAATGGGGACCACACTTGCATTCTTTTCTCCTGCAACCTCAGATAGTGCTCCTATATCAGTGATAATTGGATATGCACCACATCGCATTGCTTCTACCATTGAAACACAGAATGTTTCTTCCCAAATATTTGGATGAATAAAGAATGCAGATTCTTGATAATGTTTTACCAACTCCTCACGATCAATAGCAGGAGAATACTCAACATTAGGCAGAGTTTTCAAATGATCATAGACGTGAAGATATTGATCAGTAGATGGACCATACAGAGACATCGAAGAAAAGATTTTAAACTTCGTATCTGGATGATGCTCATGAATCATAGGAATGATTCTTGCCAAAACTTCAAGACCCTTATAGGGAATTGAAGTAAAAATCATAGTCTTTGTCTTCTTATCTGAATAAGTAAACATATCAGCAACTCCATTTGGAATTACTACAATCTTGTTCTCAGGGACTTCAAGATATTTAATAAATTGATCTTTATTCCACTGAGATGGTGAGACAATATAGTCTACTATGTTGTGATCAAAGTTGTTGAATACTTGTTGATCATAAGCATGATGAGCCCATAAAATTTTATATTGATGGTTTGATTTTTTAATTTCTTCTGGAAGATGTGATACAAAAACATTTTCAGGGAATTGATAATGTTCTTGCAAATATTGATACGAAGTTTCAGTTGCACCTGATTTCATAATTTACCCCTGATAGATGTGATATCCTGTATGATTAAGTCTAATTGATGTATCTAAAAATATATTATATCCAACTTTTTGTGCTCTGTAAAAGAAACTTTTATCTTCCGACATAAACCCATTCTCTGATTGTTGTTCGGCAAAGAAGTGAAAAGAATTATTCATTTCTTCAGGAGAATGTGGAGTATCAGAATGATAGTCTGATGGAAGATATTTTAAATTTGGATGGTGTCTTGCAATATCCAAAAATACTTGACGATGAATGAGAACAAATCCCATTCCATTTCCATTAATTTTTAATAGATCACCATGCCTTTCTTCTGGTTGAACAACATCAACACAGTATCGTTCTGGGATAATTTTCATTGGATAGGCACCAGACACGATGGGAATCTGATGTGACATTAATTTTAGCACATCATCTGGATTAAATCCAATGTCACTATCCAAGAAAAAGAGATATTCGTGTTCTGTGTTATTGATGAAAAAATTTGCAATCTTAGACCTTGCCTGAGTAATCAAGGAAGAGTTAGTAAGAGTCAAAAGTCCGTGATGAATGTTATTACGAACAAGTGTCTTTCCTAGATTAAAAAGTCCAAGAGTTGTTTTTTCACTTACAATACCTCCCGCACAAGGGAGACCAATCATCAAAGTCATATCATGTTTTTTATTATTATAGCACTAATTATAAGATGTTGGGAACACCACCTGTGGTTGATGGTGATGGTGTTGCTGTTGGAGGATCAATAGCAAGTCCGTTAGCTCTGGCACCTGTTGCTGCCACAAACCTACGTGCAACACTCAATGCTGCACCAGGAACTTGTGCTGTGGTGTCAGATGCATAAGTAACCTTATCCATTGTTGAATATACAGGGAAACCACCACCACCAAAATAACCAAAAGATGAATTACCAGTTGCTCCCATTGAACTTCTAGTTGAACTTAATGCCGCACCAGGAACTGCAGCAGTCGTATCAGATGCATAAGTGGTCTTATCCATTGTTGATACCCTACTAGGATAACGACCACCACCAAAGTATCCGTGTGTGGAGTTTCCTGTTGCTCCTACGTAAGTTCTAGCAAGACTTAATGCGGCACCAGGAACTTGTGCTGTTGTATCAGATGCATAAGTAGTCTTATCCATTGTTGATACTGGACCGGGAGTACCACCACCGAAGTAACCGTGTGTTGAGTTTCCTGTTGCTCCCATACCATAACGTGCTCCACTTAAGTTTGCACCTGGAACTACTGCTGTCGTATCAGATGCATAAGTAACCTTCTCCATTGATGATACTGCAGGATCACCACCACCAAAGTAACCTGCTGTTAAGTTTCCTGTTGCTCTAAGATTATATCTAGCAAGATTTAATGCGGCACCTGGAACTGCTGCTGTCGTATCAGATGCATAAGTGACCTTATCCATTGTTGATTTTGGACCTGGAGATCCACCACCAAAGTAACCTGCAGTAGCGCTACTTGTTGCTGCATAATTATTACGCGCAACACTTAATGACGCACCAGGAACTTGTGCTGTTGTATCAGATGCATAAGTGGTCTTATCCATTCTAGCATCTAATGATGGAATTCCATCACCAAAGTATCCAGTATTAGGAGATGGTCCGGAACCATCAGTAAAACGAGTAGCAGGACTACTTGGTGCTGACGGAAGTGCATTTGCTCTGGCACTTGTTGCTGCTAATTGAGAACGAGCAACACTTAATGCCGCACCAGGAACTGCTGCTGTTGTATCAGATGCATAAGTGGTCTTATCCATTGTTGATGCAGCAGCAGGAATACGACCACCACCAAAGTAACCGTGTGTTGAGTTTCCTGTTGCTCCCATAGCAAAACGAGCAACACTTAATGCGGCACCAGGAACAGCTGCTGTTGTATCATTAGTAAAGTCGGTCTTATCCATCTGGTTATTACTAGCACTAGGACTAAAGTAACCAGTATTTGGTCCTTCAGGACCTCCAGATGGATAATGCCATACTTGATCTAAGGCAACATAATCTCCCTCTGCTTTCTGTTCTATAACATCTTCTAACGAAAAAACACCTCTTGTTTCAGACATAATTATCTAACCTCAGGATATTTTCTTAGCTGACACTTGAACATCTATTGAACCACCCTCATCTAATTGAACTTTTATAGTATCGTTTGTTTCTATTCTCTTCAATTGATCCAAAACCTCTATTGAAGCATATTTAGGGACAATCAAATTGTCAACCAAATATCTATCACCAACAAGAACTGAAACTGCTTTTCCTCCAGTATCTTTTCTATTTGCAAGTCTAATTGATTGAACAACACTTGGATTTGAAGTTGATGTATAAACTGTCGTTGCCGATGTGGCAGCAAGTCCAACCGCACCAAGACCAACTCCAACCAAGTCTGTTGATGTCTTCTCTTCATAACTGATATAGACATCTATAATGTCATCTGCACCATTCCTATCAATATCGGTCGATCTAATTATGATCTTATCAGAAGGATTTAGAACCTGCGGTTGTTTCAACATTTCTACAGCCATTCCAGTCTGAACAGGAACTTGATATCCAAAATAACTTGTCTCTCCACCATTAAACTCAAATGCTCCGACGAAGTTAACATCTGTATTACCGGATGCTACATTTGTCGCAAGTATAGAATGAACAATATACTTTTTACCAGATGTTGATGGAAGTGTCAATGCCGTTGTTCCAATTCCTGTGGCAACCTGATTAACACTATTGGAAACTGAAGTATTAAACAAGTAAGATGCAGCTTCAATTCCTGTTAAACCAGCACCATCACCAACAAATGATGTTGCAGTAACAATACCAGCAACCTCAACACCATCACTAGAGAACGTTGATGCGGTTGATACCGTTACATTCATATTACTATCACCACTGATCCAATAATCCGTAATTGCAGAATTATATGCTTGAGCAATACCAATTGCTAACTGATTATCACCATCTAGAATAGGAGCATTGACTCGACAACCTAAAATAATATTTCTAGAACCACCTGTCATACAGTATGCTGCCTTACATCCTATGGCAATATTAAAATGCTCCGTTGAAGAAATATTACATCCTGCACCTGATCCAATATAAATGTTGTTAGCGGCACCCGTATTTTTATATCCTGCTTCATGACCTATGAAGATATTCTGCTGACCAGTTGTATTACAAAAACCAGCATTTAGACCAATCATGATGCCGTAATTACCAGTGTTACATGCTCCTCCACCAGCACACATACCAAGCAATACTTTACATTCTCCACCGGTGTTTTTGTATCCTGCCTGATTACCAAGGAATACATTATCGTCATCACTTGTGCCACATTTACCAGCACATTTCCCAATTGCAATATTATGAGAACCAGTGGTGTTACACTGTCCTGCATATTGACCAAAGAAGTTATTGTGGTTACCTTCAGTGTTACGTCTTCCTGCAAGAGAACCCATGAAGTTATTGCAACTTCCGGAAGTGTTGTCTGATCCAGCACTAATACCAAAGAAGTTATTGCGCTCTCCAGTGCTGGTCAGTCGTCCCGCATAATAACCAAAGAAGTTATTATAAGCTCCAGAAGTAAGACACTCCCCAGATTTTAATCCAATAGTATTATTATTACTACCAGTAATACCACCAGAAGCACCATTTCCTGCACATTTACCTAAGAATACATTATTTGTACCACTAGTGAGACACATTCCTGCTTGGCAACCAAGAGAAATATTATTAGAACCAGTTACTGTTCCACTACAAGCACTCTTATTACCAAGGAAGATATTACTGGCACCAGAAGTTATGTTCTTACCGGCATTGGATCCCATTACAATATTATCATCACCAGTTACTACTCCAGCACCAGCAGAATTCTGACCCAAGAAAATATTATCTGCACCAGAAGTTAGTGACTTACCAGCTTTACAACCGATAATAACATTCCTATTACCAGATGTAAACGAACAACCGGCATTTAACCCCAAAGAGATATTACAACCTCCAGTGTTGCTGGAAACAGTAGGACTACCGTAACCGGCGCAAGTTCCAAAGGCAATATTATACGCACCATCATTGTTTCTACCAGCATATGTTCCAATAAAAACACTTGATGAACAAGTTGTGTTATTTTCCCCAGATTTATTACCCAAGAAGATATTACAACCTCCGGAAGTGTTGTCTAATCCAGCCTCAGTTCCCATCATTATATTTTTATCAGAAGTGGTAGCACATCCTGCCTGCATTCCAACAAAAATGTTACAACCACCATCACTAGTAGCACATCTACCAGCACTAACTCCAAGGAAAACATTATGTTCTCCGGTTGTAGTTGAACACTGACCAGCATATGCTCCAACAAAAGTATTACATTTTCCTGTTACATTAGCAAGTCCACTGTTCACACCAATGAAGGTATTTTTTGTTCCCGATGTTGTCTTAAACCCAGCCGTACGACCGAGGAAAATATTATCAGCACCAGTTACTGCGGAATTACCACCAGCTCCATTACCTATGAAAGTATTATTGGCTCCAGTTTGTGATTCCTTACCAGCTTCATGTCCAAGGAAGATATTACAAGCACCACTGGTTAATTCTTTACCAGCTTCCTTACCTAAGGCAATATTATGACTGCCAGTTACTGTTCCACCACCACCGGCACATGATCCCATGAAGACATTGTCACACCCAGTAGTGTTTCTTATGCCCGCACAGGCACCAATAAAAACATTGCAGCACGCAGTAGTACTATAATATCCTGCCTTATTGCCAATGAAAGTATTGAAATTTCCGGTAACGTTTCTTCCTGTACTACATCCCATGGCTATATTCATGAGACCAGTGGAATTGCAGTATCCCGTCTGATTACCTATGAAAATATTGTCAGATCCAGTAGTGTTACTATATCCTGATTGATTGCCAATATTTACATTATCATTTCCCTCAGTGGTAGCAAATCCTGAGGCTCTGCCAAAGAAGTTATTACTACTTCCAGTAGTGATGTTGCATCCAGCATACTTACCAAAGAAGTTATTATAATCCCCACTAGTAATAGCTTTACCAGCATTACATCCAAGGAAAATATTAAAGCAAGCAGATCCAGATGATGGATCATAGGAACCACCAGCACCACCACCAGCAATCAGGTTTTGGTCTGCGTCTGGGTCAAATCCAGCAGCAATATTAGTTAAATTGCTTCCATCACCATAAAGCGTAGTAGCACACATGCTACCAGTAACAGTCACACCATTACTGGTAGTTGCAAACTTCTGAACGTTGTCATAGTTAAGAGTTACTGCCCCGTTTTCTTCACCCTGTAAATAAGTCTCAGTAGTACCAGAGTTTCCGAACCTAATAGTAGGAGCTCCAATCCTTAACTCACCCGTGAGGGCCGTAACATAACTATAAGATCCACCTCCGTAAATCTGTAAGTCATCACTTTCACCAGCAGTGAACTTATTATTATCATCTTTAATAGCAATATTACCAGTGGCAGTTAATGCACTAATGCCAGTTATATTAGTAGAATTATCACCAACGATATTTCCATTCGCATTTATATTACCAGAAACTGTTAATGCACTTAATGTTCCAAGTGATGTAATATTAGTTTGAGCAGCAGTATTAACAGTACCTGTCAAAGTGGTAGCAGCAACTGTGCCGGTAACAGATACACCAGAAGAGGTGGTTTCAAATTTCTTATTATTAGCGTGATATAGCTCTACAGATCCAGCATTATTAAATATTGCCCACTTATATTGGTTTCCAGAATCATAGTAAAAATTTAATTCTCCAGTACCCTGAGTTATAGAAGCACTAGTTCCTGCTTCCTGAATTTGGAATCCACTAGCTCCCCCCATTCTGAGGATTTTACTGGTTCCAAAAAATTGAACATCATCTGCATCAGCACCAAATGTAACAGTGCCAGCAGCAGTTAATGCACTAATACCACTTATATTTGTGGCACTATCACCTACGATATTTCCATTCGCATTTATATTACCAGAAACAGTTAGAGCACTTAATGTTCCAACTGATGTAATGTTAGTTTGTGCTGCTGTTTGTAATGTTCCCGTTAAAGTTGATGCAGTAACACCAGCAATACCAGTTATATTTGTGGCACTATCACCTACGATATTTCCATTCGCATTTATGTTATTAGTGACAGTTAGGGCACTAACAGTACTTACACCCGCATTTACTATACCTCTACTATCATCAATAATAGTAGAACCTGATATCTTAATTGCCATCTACCGTCCTCGTATACACTGGGTAGTATTATTACAAGTATTTAGACAATCATTCGAGTTGAGACAATCTTTCGTTGAGAGAATTTATTTGTGTTTGTTGTTCTTTGACAACCTCAATCAGAAGACCAATAAGACCATTGTAATTAACAGTTTTATAATCTGCTGTGCTAGTCCTAACTAATTCTGGCAATACTTCTTGAATATTATCAGCAATAACACCCATTGTAGATGTATTATCACTTGTCCAATCAAACGATACACCATTAATTCTGACAATTTTATCTAATGGATCCGAAATCACCTGAATATTGGTCTTCAGTCTTGCATCAGATGTAGAGTTGAAGTCTGTTGCCGTGACAATACCAGTGAGACTAATATTACCAGTTCCGGTAATATCCTTATTATTGACATCTAAGTTACCACCTAATTGTGGTGTTGTATCAGATACAATATCGGCAATAGCACCTACCTGACTTGCAGTAAGACCAGTTATTCCGACACCTCCACCAGAAAACTCAGTGGCAGTTAAGGTTCCATTAGCAGAATTAAATGTAAGATTAGTTCCACTCTTAGGTCCTAAGTTTCCTGTAGATCCAGTTGTAAATAATACATTACATGTAATATCAGAACTTTCATCGGCAACTGTTACATTAGTTGCAGTGGTTGCAGATGTTGCATTACCACTGAAAGTTGTGGCAGTGACTATTCCAGTCACATTAATACCACCCGAATTTATTGTTACGCCAGTTCCAACATTGATAGAATCTCCACTATTTCCAATGTAAATCTTACCAACCATGCCTGCATGAGCAGTACACTGATAGTAAAGAACATTGGGAGCATCCATCTGGATATCCCAAGTCAGTGTACCATTTGACACTCCATTATTTGTAACACCATCGTTATATGCAGATCCATTGATAGCAGTTCTAATCTGGAATGGGTGAGCACCCATATTATTAGTAAATTTATATTCTTGTCCTCTTATCAAATAGATTGTCGGATCAAGCTCTGTACCATCAAATCCTGGACCAGTAAATTTATAATCAGAACTTCCGTTAGAAGTAATAATCCATTCTGAAGTATAAGTTGCTACTCCTGTAATATTACCATCAAATGAACTAGCAGTTACTATACCAGTTACATTAATTCCACCAGTTCCATTAATTAACTTACTGTTGAGATCCAAATTACCACCAAGTTGTGGTGTTGTATCAGATACAATATCGGCAATAGCACCTACCTGACTTGCAGTAAGACCAGTTATTCCAGCACCTCCACCAACAAAATTTGTTGCCGTAATAATACCAGTAAGATTAATATTACCCGTTCCAGTAATATCCTTATTGTTGACATCAAGATTACCACCAAGTTGTGGTGTTGTATCAGATACAACATCGGCAATTGCACCTACTTGACCTGCAGTAAGACCAGTTATTCCAGCACCACTACCATGGAATGATGTAGCAGTTACTGAGTTGATACCAGAAATATTAGTGGCACTATCACCTATAATATTGCCATTTGCATTCACATTCGCAGAGACTGTAAGTGCTCCTAATGTCCCTATACTTGTCAGTGAAGAATTGACGACACCACTTCCTAATGTGGTTGATGTTAGAACATCAGTTCCATTAATCTCATAATGCTTTCCGGACGCAAGATTCCAATTCTCACTGGACATCAATGCTGAAGTCGCATTATTCCAAGTGATTGTTTTCTCAATTGACTCAGAACCAATACCAAGTCCTGCTCCATCTAGAAGAGCATTTGTTCCGGCAGTAGTTGCAATACCAATTCTAAAATCACCAAGTTGAACTTTATCTACATCTACAATAAATTCTGTGCC
>Ga0181379_1001752_pt1 | contig 10146 bp, 14 predicted proteins | sample 2SPOviralmetaG_FD_130115 | JGI IMG/M metagenome (GOLD analysis project Ga0181379, IMG submission 130115) | Marine viral communities from the oligotrophic San Pedro Time Series (SPOT) site, San Pedro Channel, CA, USA - 2 SPOT_SRF_2009-07-10 | ecosystem: Environmental > Aquatic > Marine > Strait... | reverse complement strand
TGCTTGGGGCATGCTCAAACCCAACGATATTCATTGCAGGCGATGTCAGTAGAAGCTGCAATTCATTGTTTTCTTGAACAAGAGCAAGGGTCGCGTGACCGTGCTCGTGAGCACCATGCTCTTCAAACGCATGCGTAGCTGAGGCGACAAAAAAAGCGACCGAGGTATAAGCAAATTTTGATAGATAATTCTTCATAAAAACTCCAAATAAAACGTTGACGCAGATTGCGCCTAGAAAACATAAAGTATTGATTTACCGTGTATTTATGCTTCTGGTGGCGGAGCACGTGATTGATAGCTACGAAAAGTGTTTTGCTGAGTGATCAGCGCGTATTGCGGTGATCCGTTTTGTGCTTTATTGCTTTCAATGTCAAAAATGAGGCTATGGATCGCTACGGTCAGGTTTGATAGCACCAAACACGTTGTACAGAGTTGCTCTATGCCTTCATGCTGATTGTCATGAGTGCGGTTTGGTTTTTGCGCCCGATCGACATGCGAAGCATGATGATTATGTTCGCTATGGACTTTGGTGTGGTGATCTGCGAAGTTGGTGTGGCTAAGTGTTTTCTTTGCCTTAGCGACGATACCGTTAAGCGCACCGTGACTATTCGGTGTCGAACTGCCTGAGTTGACGTGTTCGCTGCTATGAAAAGCAGTGAAACTTGATGCAAAGACCAGGGAAGCAACGAGTAGATAGTAGGCCAAGACGTGGTATGTCATAGTCGCATTCTAACCGAACACCTCCTCAAATCAACAGAGCCAGACGCTTTATACCGTTATTAATTCGGTCGTTTGTTGTTCGCTACTATGCCCGCCAGATTGCATAAATACAGTTGACGTATTCTTAGTAACGTTGCCGCTGTTTTTGCCGTTAATTCGCGCTTGGTAAGTGTTATTCGCAATAACAAACTGCAATTAAGAAATTCTTTTCTATACTGCTTATTAAGGTTGGGGCGTAACTCATGGCTTGTCAGCCACTACCAAAGCAATTTTTGATACGAAAAATTGAGACGATAAAAAATGGAACAACTGGAGAATAACTATGCACATGAAAAAACTGATGGCTTCTGCTGGGATTGTTGCTCTGACGCTTTCATCTAATGTACTTTCTGACGCTGTCGAAACATTATCGATACAGCAAAAAGGTGTGGAAGGAACGATTCAGGAAGCGTTTACGCGACGAGATATAGATGCTGAGCCCGTTGCTGGTGAGTACGTTGCCAAGATCAAAATGGTCAATGCGACAGAGTCCGATATTTTCAGAGTGCATCATACCGTCTCGAAAATAAAGACACTTGCTGCTGAAGCTGGTTGTAAGGTCTACTCGAAGAGCACTGAAGGTAAGTCGAGTAGCAATCCATCGCTTGATGAGCTTCAAATAGAATGCTTTGGTGATACATCAAAGTAAGTGTTCGAGAATGACAATAAAAAAGAAGGCCTTGGCCTCCTTTTTTATTGTCTGTTCTTGCTCGTTTTTTAGAGTTTAGTCTTCGTGCAGTACTTCGAACTCTGGCTTGCGTGGCTCTCTGAATATATCCGATACGTGTGTACTAAATTCGCCTCGTTGTCTGTCTTCAAAGTAGAGTTTGAGTGTTCGCTTTACGGTAGGGAATGAAAGCTCATCCCATGGAACATCTTCTTCTTCGAATAGTTCGCATTCAAGGCTCTCAACACCTACACCAAATTTACCGTCGATAAGGCTTGCCAAAAAGTACATGTGGACTTGATCTATTTGCGGCACATTTATAACGGTAAATAGGGAGTGCATTTTGACGCGGGCTTCTGCTTCTTCCCATGTCTCTCTCGCTGCAGCTTCCATGGTCGTTTCTTGGTTTTCCATAAAGCCCGCAGGTAACGTCCAAAAGCCATGGCGTGGTTCAATTGCACGACGGCATAACAGTATTTTGCCTTCATACACAGGGATAGTGCCCGCAACGATGTTGGGGTTTTGATAATGAATGGTGTCGCAGCTGTCGCAAACGTAGCGATGACGAGTGTCGTCCTCGGGTATCTTCTGCTCGACTTTTTCGCCGCAACCACTGCAATATTTCATTTAGTCTCATCCTGTTTAGTGGGTTCGCTAGCTTAACAAAAACCAAGTTAGATACGAACGTTTACTCTGAATCAGCTCATTAACAATTTTGCCTGCCTATGCTAAAGTTCACAGCCTCAAATTTGTAGTGTTTTTCGATGAGTCTGATCAATCAATTTGTACAGCGTGTTGGCTCCTATAAGCCGCGCACCATGGGTGAGGATATGCCTCAAGCTGGTGTGCTGGTGCCCATTACGCGGAATACTCTAACGCCGGAAGTGATTTTAACCCGTCGCGCTGCAGCGTTATCGACGCATAGTGGCCAAGTTGCTTTCCCAGGCGGTAAGTTTGATGACGAAGACCTAACGCTTGAAAATACTGCGCTGCGTGAAACACACGAAGAAATTGGTATCGCTCCCGAGCATGTCGAGTTGGTCGGTCCGCTCAGTCAAGTTGTGTCACTGCATGGCATTCAAGTAAGTCCTTTCGTTGGACTCGTGCCTGAAAATATTTCACTTACGCCAAATCCATATGAGCTTGATAGCGTATTCAAGGTGCCCTTGGATTTTTTCCTGACTACAGAGCCAACAAGGCGCGACAAAATGACGTACAAAGGCGTATCGCTACAGGTACCTTCTTATCAGTACGCGGATCGAGGTGAGTCCTATGAAATATGGGGGCTGACGGCGATTGTCCTTGTTGAATTTCTAAATTTAGCGATGGACGCAAACATAACTATTTTCGATGACTATCAGCGAGACAGACCGTGATTTATAGCTTAAAAGAAAAAGAGCCGAAGCATGTAGGCAAGCCAGGATTTATAGCTCCTAATGCAACATTAGTTGGTGACATCGAGCTACATGACGACTGCAGTGTTTGGTTCAATGTGGTCATTCGCGCCGACAACGACAAAGTTATTATCGGCCCGCAGAGCAATATTCAAGATGCTTCGGTCCTACACATCGATCCTGGATATCCGTTGACCATCGGTAAAGGTGTGACCGTAGGCCACAAAGCAATGTTGCATGGGTGTACGATTGGTGACTTCAGCTTAATCGGTATTAATGCAGTGGTGCTCAATGGTGCGAAAATTGGCAAACATTGTTTGATTGGAGCCAATGCGCTCGTGACCGAGAACATGGAAATACCGGATGGATCAATGGTTGTGGGTAGTCCAGCAAAAGTTAAGCGAGCGTTGAGCGATGCTCAAATGAAGATGCTTGAAATGAGCGCGGGTCACTACGTTTCCAATAGTCAGCGATACACCAAACATTTGAAGAACTTAGAAGATCAACACGCATGAATAGTTATAAAACAAAGGCCGTTGTAAATAACGGCGAGGCTGCCATGTCACAGTCTTTAGCTGAGCCTGTAGCGTCCCCCTGCGTAAGTATTTGTGCACTCGATGAAAACGACATTTGCGTTGGTTGCCAACGGAGTGGCGCTGAAATTACCGTCTGGTCTACGAGTAGTGAAGAACAAAAAGCAGCGATAATGGAAAAGGTGCGAGAGCGAGAGAAGGCTTCCTATATTTAAGGAAATAACTTAGGTAAAGAGTCTAGGAAAATCTAAGCAACGGTTTGTTGGATGTAAAGAGTCGCTAACCTCAACCTAGATGCTCCATAACTAAGTCGATCGTGGACTTGCTCACCATCCACACCTTTGCTTGTCACGAAAAAGACGCAAAAAATAGAATCATACGCGTATAGCACTTTTGCAACCCGCATATATAAGGCTCGAAGCAGCATTAACGGAGAAAGGATATGACGATGTTAGGAACGGCATTAACCACAAACGCTACAAAAGTTTTGTTTTGTGGTGCCGGTGAGTTAGGAAAAGAAGTCGTCATTGAGCTACAACGCTTAGGTGTTGAGGTCGTTGCTGTTGATCGCTATGAAAATGCTCCGGGCATGCAAGTTGCGCATCGGCACTACGTTGTTGATATGTTGGATGCGAGCGCATTGCGACAAGTTATTGAGCAAGAGAAGCCAGATTATATCGTCCCAGAAATCGAAGCTATCGCAACGGCCGAGTTAGTCGCATTAGAGGGTGAGGGCTTTAATGTTGTGCCTTCGGCGCGTGCGGTCAACTTAACGATGAATCGCGAAGGCATTCGTTGTCTCGCCGCTGAAGAGTTAGGTGTACCAACGTCGACATTTGAGTTCGCAAGTAACTTCGACGATTTCTCTGCAGCGATTGAAAGGATCGGTTACCCGTGTTTTGTTAAGCCTATCATGAGCTCATCCGGTAAGGGGCAAAGCTGCTTAACCGATGCGTCACAAATTCAAGCTGCATGGGATTATGCTCAGTCAGGCGGCCGCGCCGGGCAGGGTAAAGTTATTATTGAGGGGAGTGTTGATTTCGATTACGAGATTACACTGCTCACGATACGCCACGCCGCTCTTGATGGAAGCATTACAACAAGCTTCTGTGCGCCAATCGGCCATGTTCAAAAAGACGGTGATTATCAGCAATCATGGCAGCCTCAGGTAATGTCTGAGCTTGCGCTTCAGCGCTCCAAAGACATCGCAGAGAAAGTAACCACCAGCCTTGGTGGTAAAGGCTTGTTTGGTGTTGAATTGTTTGTGAAAGGTGATGACGTTTATTTCAGCGAGGTCTCCCCAAGACCCCATGACACTGGCCTCGTTACCTTAATCTCTCAGAATTTATCTGAGTTTGCGCTTCATGCTAGAGCGTTCTTAGGTTTGCCGATTCCTAACGTTGAGCAGCTCGGTCACTCAGCGTCCTCAGTGATATTGGTGGAGGGCGAGAGCGACAATGTACGTTTTTCTGGTCTTGATACCGCGCTAGCTGAGCCGAATACGAGTATTCGTTTGTTTGGTAAACCGGAGGTGTCTGGTAAACGCCGAATGGGTGTTTCGCTGTCACGTGCTGATAATTTAGAGCTTGCGCTTGACCGCGCCAAAGCGTCGTCGGCAGCCGTAATTCCTCATTGTGATGCTTAATGGTGATCAGCAAAAGCAATGTGCGCGCTTGATCAGAAAAAACAACTAGATACGGCATTCTCTGCCGTATCAGACAGTCAAATTCACACCCTTGTGCTAGGCAGTATGCCTAGCCAGCTTTCGCTTCAAAATAACCAGTATTACGGCAACCCCCAAAATGCTTTTTGGAAAATCATGGCAATGCTTTTCGAGTTCAGCGACCAGCTTCCATATCACGAACGAACTGCGCTTTTACTTAGGCGCGGTGTCGGTATCTGGGACGTGATCGCTGAGTGCCACCGGCCGGGTAGTATGGACTCTGCTATCGATACGAGCAGTGTGCAGGTCAATGACTTCGGTATTTTTTTTGCGCAGCATCGTCTAATCAGAAAGGTGTTGTTTAATGGCCAAGCCGCATACAAAACGTTCAATAAGCACTTGGGTAAAACATATCTCGTAGAGAAATCCATAGATGCTCACGTCTTACCCTCAACCAGTCCTGCATATGCAGCGTTAAGTTTTGAAGGGAAGTGCGATGTGTGGCGAGAAGCGCTTTCCGCCTAATGGTTTTTGCGGGTAACATGCCTATTTAAGTTATCGAATTGTGTCTACCTCGAGTTAGGTCTGAGTATGAAATATAAACGTGCTGTGGTGCTTACGGGTGCCGGTATCTCGGCAGAGTCGGGTATTCAAACTTTTCGAGCGAGTGATGGGCTTTGGGAAAATCATCGCATTGAAGATGTTGCATCACCAGAAGGTTTTGCTCGCGATAGAGCCTTAGTGCTTGACTTTTACAATCAACGTCGTACTCAATTGTTGTCGCCAAGTATTGCCGAAAACGATGCGCATAAAGCACTTGCGACGCTCGAAGGCGCGATGGCGCAATATGACTTTGAATTTTTGCTCGTGACGCAAAATATTGACGACCTTCATGAGCGAGCTGGCTCAGAAAAACTTCTACACATGCACGGAGAGCTTCTAAAAGCGCGATGTGAACGTTGTGAACATGTTCAGCCAGAACTCAACTCAACCACGTCCGATTCTCAGTGTCTTGGCTGTGGAGCGTTTAATACAATGCGGCCACATATTGTGTGGTTTGGTGAGATGCCAATGTATATGGATGAGATTTACCAAGCCTTATCAAGCTGCGATTTGTTTTTATCGATAGGCACCTCTGGGCATGTATATCCAGCGGCAGGGTTTGTTGAAATCGCTAATCAAGCGGGCGCAGAGACTATTGAAATCAATCTAGAGCCCTCCGCAGTTCATTCTAGTTTCGATCGACATATTGAAGGTAAAGCAGGAGAAATGCTGCCAAGTTTTGTTGAGATGCTAATGCAGAGCTAAGGTTTAGTCGCTTTGATATATGCGTTAGACGAAAAATTTTCCTCAGATTCTAAGCCGGTAAAACAAACCTGGTCAACGCGGCTACTATTGCCTAGGTTTGAAATCTGAGAACCATACTTCAAGGGCTTGATTGATAGTCTTTCTCATAGCCTCATAGCCTCAAAGGCGGTTCTGAATACCTCGAGTAAGTCGTTTCGTCGGTAGCTAAACACTTGAAGTAGGGGGCTTCAAATTCCTATCTAGGGCTACACTGCTTAGATTAGGCGCAAGTAATATTGCCGATGATGATAATGTTATCTTTTATCTTTTATCTTTTATCTGAATCACTAGGACCAATGAAGCGTTGTTCGAGCATCTCGTATTCTGCTCTCAGGCGTTCTATTGCATCTCGCAACTCTTTATTTGATTGAGAACTTTTTTCAAGTTCTACGTAGTTGTTTTCGAGAAGCTCTCTCTCAGCTTCTGAACGTTTAAGTAACTGCTGCACCTCATCAAGCGCCTGCTTTAGTTCAAAGGTATCGCTATTGTCAGCTCTTAATTCGTTGAGTTCTTTCGACATCAAAGTTGAGTTGACACGAATTTTTTTGAGTTCTTTATCTTTTTTTATAAGCTCATTACTAAGTCGCTGTGTTTCTATCGTTAGTTTTTCTCTGTGACTTTTTTTCATGTCAATGGTATCAGTAACTAGTTTTTGACTCGTAACCTTGTTTATTCCTTTCTTAAAGTGACGATCAGTCTGTCCGTACTCGATTCGTATCGGAATGACCTGTCCATCGAATTTCTGCAAGAATTTTTCAAACTCTTCTATGTGTAACAGCAAACGCTGACGCTCGCCATTACTCAAACATTTTGAATCACTGGTGGAAGTCACTGCTTTGAGTTTTGCACTTAACCTGAGTTGCTGGCCTAGCAATTCAGCGAGTTCGTCTACACGCGCTGCAGAAGAGTTTGACTCAGCGTCTACTGAAGCTCTCTTGTTAACCCTTGTACTGTCAAAAGCAAATTCGAATTTATGCTTACTCCTTTTGAGCTTTGTGAGTTTCTTGATTTTGATCTTTAAAAAACACACATAAGCTAAGCTCAAGCATCCGAACATAGCTATCAAAAGTTCGATAGTAATAAAAGTTGAATCTATCGCCATATTGTCTCTTTTGAACTTTCTCGCTGACTCATTGCTCTAGCGGACTCACCTGGAGGTGACTTAGCCACACAACCCATTTGAATATAGGCTTGAAAAACGCAACTTGCTGTTGCTACAAACACAGTTTTTATAATAAAACATAGCTGATGTGTAATATTTGGTTATTGTTGCCTTTAATTTCGCGCAAAGACGCAAAGTCTTACTATTATAAGCTGATTAGCTCCTTAAGTTTCCAGTCGAGAGCCAATTATGCGCAGAGATCATTGGATGACTCCCTAGTGAACAAGCAAAAATTTTTTAGTTTACTCTCGGATGTGTGGGCTAAGCTTTTTAAAAGTAAGCTATGGTTTATTGATCCTCAACCCCGGCAGCAAGAATGTATTCTTGAATGCTTCGTAGAAATCCCCATTGTCGGTAGTAACAGCTTCATGCTTGTACTCGCGATGCCGGTACATCTTAGCTATAAAGCTGCTGCAACTTTATTTCAGTTAACAATTGATGAACTCGACCAGGACGATTCTAATGATGCACTTAATGAGTTTGGAAATATTCTTGCTGGTCAGGTGCAGAGAACGTTGAATGAGGAAACTCAATTAGAAGTTCCTATTCAAATCCCCAAAGAGCAAGCTGAGTCCTTGATAGAGAATATACACCCGGATTGGGAAATTTTTGCAGAAGATGAAGAAGGTACTAGGTTATATGCAGGTGTTTTCGTGGGTAAAGATTAAGGTAATCGATAAAATGTTGTTTAGAAGAACGTGTAAACTAGTTTTTTTAACTACGATACGACAAGGGATAGCGCCTCTATGAAATTTCTCATTGTTGACGACAGTCGTGCTATGCAGGTGATAGTTAAGCGTGGCCTTGAGCAGCTTGGTTATAGTGACAATGAATATAAGACTGCGAATAACGGTAAAGATGCACTCAATATCGCGAAAGATTGGCTGCCCGACTTGATTCTTTGCGATTGGCATATGCCTGAAATGACAGGTATTCAACTTCTCCAACTGTTAAATAAATTAGAGTTACCTTGTAATATCGGTTTTGTAACTTCAGAAACGTCTCATAGCCGTCTTAAAGAAGCTAAAGAGATGGGCGCTCGTTTTATTGTCAACAAGCCCTTCACCGATGAAGATTTACACAAAGCTGTTCTCCCTATTCTACAGGGTGCCATAGAAGGTGAGGACGCTTTAGAGCAGGACACAAATATAAAAGATGGTAAAGGTGTAACGTTACCATCAGCGGAAGCTTTTGATAAAGCGATCAACGCCGTAACAAGTGCTAAAGTTAAACTCACCTCAAAAGATGTTAATTCTCTTAATTACGAGCACCTACCTTTCATTACGGGCCTTTACGCGATTTCCGGTACTTCGTCAATTCGGACTATTTGCGTCTTGGATTTGGAAGCAAGCTGTTTTTTGGGTTCAGCGTTGCATTTGCTCCCCTTAGAAGATGCCTTAGATTCGATTCAACAAAAAGCCATTCCCAAACAACTACTTGAGAGTTGCGGAATGATACTGAAAGTAATCTCTGTTTTGTTTTTTGATCAAAAAAGTAATTTAGACCTAAGACTTGAAAATTATCACTTGATTGCAAAACCTTTTGATAAGCTTGATGCTTTGAGTCGAAAGGGAGGCAATCAACGGATGGACTTCGATTTGGAAATTAATGGTTACGGTGAGGGCCATATGTCAGTCATTGCTGTTAATCACTAATTATTCTCCTATATGTCTATCTGAGCCGTATCGCTTCAAAACATTATTTGCCTTTGATAAGTACAACGCCCACTTGATGGGGGCCTTCATCTTCGATCAAATTTTCTCGTTTTTCTTATACTCGGTAGAGAGCGCCTGTATTTTTGCAAGTTCGCTTACCGCGTTTAGACTGCGGTTCATGTATCAAACTGCTGCAAAGTAAGGCTAATCTTATTATTTTTACCGTTTGAAATCATCTGTACGGTCGCGTACTTTGAAGCCGCTTTCCATTTCAACGATCAAAGGTTTTTCTAAGCTCTTAAACACCTTTTTGACGTCAATCGATTCAATCGCTTGCGTAATATATGTCTTGTAGTAATAAACGGCGTTCAAGGTATCTGCCGCCGATGTCCAAAGAGTATAATCGGTAAAAGGTTCGTCGGGATTCGCCTCACGAATAGCTCCTTTAGGTATATCGAAAGAATTGAGTATATGGAACGCTTTAAAGATGGCGTCATGCACTGTCTCTGATGGTAGTGAGGTATTGGTAAACGCGACCGCGCGAACAAATCGAGTGGGCGATGTCATATCGCCAGGCAAGCCGAGCATACCACTGCCTTGACCAAACGGAGTAATTTTCTGTGAACCGACTTTAATTGATTCAACGTTGCGTGGCTGAAGCCCAACATAATTGCTTAAGTTGGTTAAATGCCAATCATAGGTTGGATTATTAGTGATAGTGTTAACCGTGTTTTCGTGAATTTTTAAGCCGTCTTTTGTATATTCAATGACTACAGACGCACCGCTTCTGTCAGTAACTGCATAATGAAAAGGCACTCGCCCCTTTATTTCCTCAACATATGTGCCAACTACCTCAATTGTGGGCAGCGCAGCAACCAACTCTTTAACTGTGGCGAACTGACCGAGAATCCAGTTACCCATCTCTTCAGAAGAGACTGCACGATGATTATTCTTTTTGTTTACGGT
>Ga0181379_1001751_pt1 | contig 10146 bp, 7 predicted proteins | sample 2SPOviralmetaG_FD_130115 | JGI IMG/M metagenome (GOLD analysis project Ga0181379, IMG submission 130115) | Marine viral communities from the oligotrophic San Pedro Time Series (SPOT) site, San Pedro Channel, CA, USA - 2 SPOT_SRF_2009-07-10 | ecosystem: Environmental > Aquatic > Marine > Strait... | reverse complement strand
GAATAAGCGGTGACCCTGTGGTGCCCGAGGCGATGCGTGAACGTCGCTTTCATGGAGAACGCCGCTGATCGGAACCGAAGGGTCCGGAATAAGGCTCCCGTATCCGATTGGAACATGCCCTACATCTTCTTCTCGATACCCTGCAGCGAACACACTGAGCCGATGCTGCACGTCGTCCTGTTCAATTGGTCCGGTCCATATCACGCTGTGAAGAGGGACCCCCTGGTCCTTCGCAGCCGCTTGCGGGGCCGTCATCTCTTTGTTCAACAAAATCGAAACATTCGGGAGGTTCGAAACCTTTTCTCCTAAGCGAGCGATCAGCGATTCCATGCCCCCTTTGAGCGATGCAATTGATCCGCGTCGCGGCGTGAACAAGGGATACGTTGCTCGCATGGACCGTTTGATGGCCGACCATTTTTGAGGAGGGGAGGGGCCAAAACGGGTCATTGATGGAAACAAGAAATCAGCGTCCACGAGGTCAGAAGGAGCGTTGACAATGCCCAATGTCATGGCGTCGGCGATTTGTGGGTGGGGCAGAACGGAGCGCACCGACTGCCCGCCCTCTCTTCCTCGCCTCATCGAACGCCACAGTTTGAATGGCCCAATTTTCAGTGCGGTGGTGGCTGAGAGGCGATGCTGGCGTCCGTTCAATCGAATCCATCGGGATTTAGCATCGGTGTTGGACGGCCGGAAGTCCTGCTCAAGGCCAAGGTCAGAAATCAAACGCCAAAAAGCGGGATGGGGGCGTGTGGCGTTAACGGCTAAATCACACACCCAGCCCTCATGGTTCCATGTCGAGATGACTCCACCCAGACGATCAGAGGCTTCCACAAGGACGATTTCGATGTCTGGGCGTTTGGTAGCGATCCGATAAGCGACGCAAAGTCCCGAGAGCCCCCCTCCAACAATCACCAATTTGGTTGACTCAGGCGCCTTTTGAGCCAGCCCGAGAGGACGTCGAAGTTCGTCTCCATAGCGAATCCAATCGTCAACGTCGTGCAAAGGACCACCCTATGGTTCTACCCAGTTCACCGGGGCACGTAAAACTCCGAGGAGACGTTCCTCTTCGCTTCCTGGTTCAACTTCATGGCAATAAATCCATGAAGCCGTTTGAGGCAGCGACATGAGGATGCTCTCAATGCGCCCGTTGGTCCTTAACCCAAAGGTCGTGCCGCGGTCGTAGACAAGATTGAATTCAACATACCGCCCACGTCGTACTTGTTGCCACGCTTTTTGTTCTGGAGTATAGGGCAAATCTTTGCGACGCTCAAGGATGGGAAGGTAGGATGGAAGAAATGCAGAGGCGCAATCTGAAATAAACTGAAAGCACGATTCCTGCCCTTCATCCCTGACGTCATCAAAGAAAATACCGCCCACACCTCGTCGCTCGCCTCGGTGAGGGATGTGGAAATAGTCGTCGCACCAAGTTTTGAAACGCCCATAATCCGCCACAGAATGGCGATCACAGACCTCTTTGAGCGTACGATGGAAATGCTCGGCATCTTCCTCAAACAAATAACTGGGCGTCAAATCAGCACCTCCTCCAAACCACCAACTGCCTTCCTTTTCGCCGGTACCTCTCTCGAAATATCGGTAATTCGCATGCACCGTCGGCGCCATAGGATTGTGCGGATGAAGAACTAGGCTGACACCCGTTGCGAAGAAATCAAGATCGTCTTCACCAAGCGATTGGCCGCCGCCCATGGCTTGTGCGGCGGTGGGTTCGAGGGTGCCATAGACGACGCTTACATTGACGCCGGCTTTCTCGAACACCTGACCTCCAGAGAAAACGCGACTACGCCCCCCTCCGCCTTCCTCTCGCTCCCAAACATCTTCTCGAAACGGAACGCCATCGAGTTCAGCGAGAGCGAGGCATATCTCATCTTGGATGCGATGAACGAAATCGATCATCTGTTGGCGCATTACTTCCCCTCACAGATGGTTCGGAGGACGGCTTCAACGCATTCAATCCGAGCCGAAGGTGCAAAGCCATGCCCGAGGTTGAAAATATGTCCAGGTTGGTCTCCAGCAGCCTCCAGGACCTTGCTCGCTGCCTTTTGTGCAGCATCGACTGAACCGTGCATGTGAGATGGGTCGAGGTTTCCTTGGAAGGCGAATCGGTCGCCAAATTGGGCCCGGTTTTGTGCTAGGTCATCCCGCCAGTCAAGGGAAATGGCGTTCAAGTCCATCTCCCGAATATCGGCATGGAGATGACCTGAGCCTTTCGCATAATGAATGACGGGCACATCGTCCCCCACTCGGTCTTTGAACACCTGAATCGCACGCTCAGTGGCTGGCTTGGCCAATTCCCTGTAGGTGGTTGGCGACAGCAACCCCGCCCATGTATCGAACAATTGGACGGCATGGGCTCCACCATGGACCACTTGATCAGCGAGCAAATCTCCGACGATTTCGCCCATTGTCATCAGCATGCGTTGAGCTTGGTCGGTGTTTGAGAACACCTGGGCACGAGCGTTATGGAAGTCTTTGTCGCCTGTTCCACCGGAAAGGAGGTACATGCAAATGGTCCAAGGTGCACCGCCAAAGCCCAACCGAGCCGTCGATTCACCGAGTGCTTCGCCAACTGACTTCAATCCATCAGCGGCCCATGGCGCATGCTTTCGGGCATTGAAGGTTGTCCAGTCATCCACGTCGTCAAGGGAGAAGTCGGAGATTCGGATACCTCCGCCGTATTCAACATCGTAGCCAAGACTTGGAAGTGGAGTGAGGATGTCGCTGAAGATGATAGCAGCATCCAGGTGTTTGTACCGTTCCAGCGGCTGGAGGGTGATGTTTGTGCAAAGGTCGACATCTTGACATCGCTCCCAAAAAGAATGGTCTTTGGCGAGCGCACGGTATTCGGGAAGGTGACGCCCTGCCTGACGCATGAACCAGACTGGGGTCCGATCCACTCGGTCAAGATTCAATGCTCCGACGATGCGCTCTTTGCTGTTCATGAACTCAACCCCAAATTCGTCAGCACGTCATCAAGGGCTTGCGCCATCCCCTTCACGTGCTCTTCTTTGTGTGCGGTGGCCAAGAAGCCGATCTCGTAAGCAGATGGGGCGAGCATGTAGCCGCGCTCGAGAAGACCGTGGTGAACATCGGCATACAACTTTCCAGCATCGCTGGGGATTTGATCCGCTCTCGAAGGAGGCGATTGGTCTCCAGGCGAAAACCAAAACAGGCTTCCAAGACGAACAAATTGCATCGGATGTCCGTGGCGTTCAAGGACGGATTCAACGGATGCTTGAAGCAAAGAACCCAATTCCTCCAAGTAATCGTATGCTGCATCATCAAGCATTTCCAGCGTCGTGAGGCCTGCGGCCATAGCGAGAGGGTTTCCAGAGAGCGTGCCCGCTTGATAGACTGGCCCAATCGGAGAGAGGTGGTTCATGATTTCGTTGCGGGCACCGTAAGCACCCACTGGTAGACCTCCACCGATGACCTTGCCCAGGGCCGTAAGATCGGGTTGCACCCCGCACAGGTCGCCATAACTTCCGTCTTTGAAACGGAAACCGCTGATGACTTCATCGAAAATCAAAAGCGAACCGTGTTCATCACACAAGGTACGAAGACGCTGAAGGAAGGCTGGGGATTGCACCAAAAGCCCGTTGTTGGCAGGCAAAGGCTCGATGACGATGGCCGCAATTTCATCGCCGTGTTCATCAAAAAGAAATTCCACCGCTTCAATATCGTTGAGAGGTGCGATGAGTGTTGTCGCTACGGTTTGTTGAGGAATGCCCGGACTGCTCGCAAGGCCAAACGTTGCCAAGCCGCTTCCTGAATTGACCATCAGAGAGTCGACATGACCGTGGTAGCAGCCTTCAAATTTGATCAAAATATCTCGGTTTGTGAACCCTCTCGCAAGACGAACTGCGCTCATGACGGCTTCTGTTCCGGAGGATACAAAACGAACTTTATCCATGTGAGAAAATCGCTTTTTGACGTGCTTGGCAAGTTCAATTTCACCGAGGTGGGGGGCTCCAAACGAGGTCCCGTTTTTCATTTTTTCAAACACATTGGCCAGAATCTCGGGGTGAGCATGACCGTGGATAAGGGGCCCCCATGACTGGACGAAGTCGACGAGCTCGTTACCATCTGCGTCAGTGACGATAGCACCCGATGCACGTTTGAAGTAAATGGGGTCTCCGTGGACTGATTTGAAAGCCCGCACAGGAGAATTTACACCACCGACGAGGTGAGCCAAGGCTTCTTGGTGAAGTTGGTTTGACGCTGTCCGTTGCATGCTAACTCCTCAGTGCGTCCAACCGTGTTGCGCCGCTTCACGGGCATGATAGGTTACGATAATGTCGGCTCCCGCCCTTTTGAAGGCATGCAAAAGCTCCTGCACCATAGGGCGTCGGTTTTCTCGTTCAGGGTTGGCATTCATCACCATGCTGTATTCCCCACTTACGTTGTAAACAGCGACTGGTCGCACCACCGCATCAGCGACTTGTCGAACAACATCCAAGTACGGAAGTCCTGGTTTCACCATGATGATGTCGGCACCTTCATTCTCGTCTGAAACCGCCTCAAGGATGGCTTCACTGTAGCCCGAACGGAAGTCCATTTGGTGACTGCCACGATCGCCAAACGTCGGAGACGAAGAGGCAGCATCACGGAATGGGCCATAAAAGGAAGAGGCAAATTTAACCGAATAGGAGAGGATTCCTGCATCCGTCATCCCGGAGTCCTCAAAGGCGGTCCGGATAGCACCCACTCGGCCATCCATCATGTCTGAAACAGCGATGTAGTCCGCCCCTGCCTCAGCATTGGCTAGGGCGATTTCAACCAAACGTTCGACGGTGGCGTCGTTGTCGATGTCCTCTCCAACGAGAAGCCCGCAGTGGCCATGGTCTGTGGCCGTGCACAGACACACATCAGTCATCACAACAATCTCGTTGCCAAACCGTTCTCTCAAGCGACGCACCGCTTCCAATCCATGCATGGAAGGTTCGGAGGCTACACTGGCTCGATGGTCTTTCTCTCCGTCTTCAACTACGGCGAAAAGCATGTGCGCACGAACGCCATTCTTGACGTCCACTTCGATGGTTTCCAGAAGGACATCAACCGATTGACGGTGAATCCCCGGCATGGAAGAAATAGGCTCGTCGACACCGGTTCCAGCCACGACAAAATGGGGTTGAACGAGCGACTCCAACATGGTGGTCCCAAAAACGAGGTTACGCCTCGCTTCCGTCCACCTGTTGATTCGCGGGCGGGACTGCATGCTCATGGTCTCATTCGGTCGTCCCACCATGCTGCAATAAAGTCTGCCGTTGGGCCTTGAAGGACTTCAATCGTGGATTTCGAAAATTCCGGCAGGCCCGTCAAGCGTTCTTTGGTTGCGGCACCCATGCAAAGAATGCTCTCGGGCACAGGCAGACCGTTCTCCACCCAGGCCTCTGCCGACGAGGGCGATGAGACCAACAAGACATCCTGCTGATCAACAGGAACCGAGTCGATGGACAACGGTTGGTTTTGATATCCTTCCCAAGAGGTCACATCGTATCCGTGGGAAGTGAGCGCATCAACGAGGAATGCAGGTGCAAGGTTGGACCGGGGAATCAACAGCGGGATGTCAAGGGGGATTTTTTCGATGATAAAGGCCGCCAAAGCCTCTGAGTTTCGGGCTTGAGCGCTCATCGAAACGGTGACACCTTGACGAAAGCAGGCTCGAGCCGTTCCTTCTCCGATGGCCAACCATTGTATTCGTTGGATGTCTTGGTTGGTTTTGGCTACTTCAACAGCACACCTTGCAGCAAACGGTGAAGTGAGAACAAGATAGGGCCATTGCGAACGTTGTGATGAGGAAGGAAGGAAATCTTGGGGCCATGCATCTGGCTGGGGTTTGAGTTGAACCACTGGTTGATTCAAGACTGGAATGCCTCGGTTTTGAAGAACGGTTGACAAACGATCGGAATTGAGGGTCGAGACAATTTTCCGTGATTCATCAAGGTTGACGGAGGCCGGTTCAGGGATTTCTGGCAGGGCAAACACGGCGTCTTCCACGAGGCCTGCAAAGTGAGTGAGGGGGAACGCTCGCCCTTGGCAAAACACTGCGCGCCATTCTTGAGGAGCGATTTTGAGGGTGAGATTCTGTCCACTCACGAGGATACCGGCGGGGTAGAGGCAACCGCCGCCTACATCCCGCAGCAACCTTCGTTCCTCACAGACATCCTTCTCTGTTGGCTTGTCGTTAAGCAAGGCACGGAGGGGTGCAAATTGGGTCGCTTCATCGATTCTGCAATGAACGCTGATGGCCCCCTGCCCGGGTGCTGTTGGCCATTGCGACTCATCCAAACGGTATGCACCCAGGTCAAGCATCCATGGCGCCAACACGCCAGAATCGTGGAGGCGTTGGAGGCCGACTTCGGCGAGAATCAGCCCGTCAACGCGCCCCTCCTTGAGCCGGGAAAGGCGGGTTTCCACTCGTCCACGAACTGCGAGCGGCACCAAATCTGGACGTTGACTGAGCATGAAGGATTGACGTCTTCCAGAGACAGTCCCCACCGTACTGCCCCGAAGGAAACGTGCGAAGGCATCATTCACGGCGGTTGTTGCATCGGACTGCAAGAGCCCAGAAAGAGACGTTTCATCCGATGTGCGATTGAACAGAAGAACATCTGCGGTTGTGCCGCGCTTGAGGTAGGCCAGATTGGTGAGTTGAGGGTGGGTGTCTACAGGGACGTCTTTGCTTGAGTGGACGGCAAGATCAATCGTTCCGTTGACAAGTTCCTTGTCAAGGGCGTGTATGAATTGTCCAACTGAGGTTGAGAGGTCGCCTCCCATGGAGCGGTCTCCCGATGAGGTGATGGGCACAATTTCTGTCGAATACCCTTCGGATTCAAGCAGGTTCACCACCTGACGTGTTTGCCAAAGGGCCAATTCTGAAGTTCGGGTTCCAATGCGCACGGTCTTCAACCGATGACCTCCGAAAGGGACGTTTTGGCGTTGATTCGAAGGGCTTCTGAACGTACATCTGACGCTACAGTGTTGAGAAGAGCCGGCTTGATGTTCCGGGAGGAAGAACGGATCATCTCGTCCATTGATGCTGTGGTAAAGGCTGTGTCTTGGTTACACATCCAAGTCGCAATCTCCCTCGAAAAAGCGGCCATGTTCGAAGCATCATTTTGTGAGGCAGCTTCGTGTTGCTCCCATGCTTTGGAAAGTTCTTCTAGGCGCTGGTAGAGGTAAGCCCTAAACTTCGACTGGGTACGTTGTGTCAAGGCTTCCATGAATTTCGTTTCAATGGTGTTGATGACAGATTCGCTTTTTTGGACCGTCGCCTCATAATCCCATTCAATACCGAGTTTGTGAGCCACGCGAATCCAGTGTTCCATGCCATAGAAGACTTGTTGATCGTGAAACGCTCCTTGTTCAAAGGATGGAGGCCAAGAAAAGTCCATCACAGTGGTCGGTGAAGAGAAGGGCAGAGGATGGTTTGCAGCATACGTCGCAGTGGTGTTCCGTATTGTGGAGATCACAAGGTCAGAGGCGTGAGCCCCAGTGTTCCATTCTTCAAACGACATGGTGGATACAGAGCCTGCTAAATCGGGGTGCCGTGCGGTGGATTTTGATGGCGAACGAGAAACAACGGTGATGTCTGATTGGCCTAGTTCCAACAGCGACTCAACTGCTTTTCTGCCCATATCGCCATATCCAAGAACGGCCGTTGAACACTTTGGTTGTTCTTCAAAAATGGATTCGAGTGCGTTTGTTGCGAGGTTGAGCATCGACTCGGTGGTTTGTGTGAAACCGAACTCTCGACGCAAAACCCTGTTTGCGGAGACCACATGGTCAAAGAACGAGCCGTTCGCAGTGTCCACAAATCCATGGTCGCGGTGCCATGTAACGGCCTCTCGGAATTGACCCATGATTTGCAGTTCACCCAGCATGAAAGAATCCAAACCGCTGCAAATCTTGACAAGATGCCGCCAGCATTCCATCCCTGTTGAGCGAACAAATGGAAGAGAAGCCATCTCAGTGGCGGCGAGAACGGCTTTCTCAAGTTGGCTCGGATCGACTGAGAAGCCGACGTAGACCACACGATTGCACGTTGACAATTCAAACACATCGCTCCCGACATGGGATCGAATGACGCTGAGGTATGCGATACGCTGATCTTCCGTCATGCCTTCTGTTGTCATGTTTTTGACGAAATCGACATTCTCTGAATTGAGTTTCATCGAAATCATTGACACACCGTCAATCAGAGCTTTGGCATCAACCTGCCGACCGTTGATTTCGTGAACAGGTGCGGCGCGAAGGAACCTTTGAAAGTCAATTTTAGGGTCTCCTAAATTTGACATAGTTCTATCGCCTTTAACGCTCTTGGGTTAGGAGTATAGGAACCTTTGTCAGTGAAATGTTGGAGATGATACGAAGGCATTTCGAAATCTATCTCATCCGGAACGAGGATGTTGCAAAGCGTTGGCGTAGAGGTCTTTCAATCCAGGAGCCTCGCTTTTTTTCCTAGCGAATGCTCCATCAAAGGGTTGAGTGAAACGTGATTTCCCGTTCAACGATCCAATCGTACATCGACTGGATGGAGGGTGCAAGTGCATGGCCGTCATCCGATAACTCATAGGAAATTGAACCCTGCTCTTCTTTCTCTTGATTCCGGTGAATCAAACCATTGGAGAGCAGTTCATTCAAACGACGGGTGAGGGTGGTCGAAGAAGAACCGATGTTCTGCTTGAGTTCAGTGAACCGCATGCTCCTCTTTTTCTGGTGAAGAATGTAGAGAATGTGGAGCAGTTTTGACTTGGTTAACAAACGCAGCAACTCGTCAACTTGTGAAAAGACTGGGTCACAGACGCGGGAATTCTCCATCATGAGTCCCCCATCATTTGCACATGTATTTCAGTTCTATCGCCGGATGACTCACCTTGGTTGAAGGGAATAGGTTACATTCCTGTAACTCAACAATTATACAAGTCCAACTTCACGGAATTACATGCGTAATGCAATTGTTGCTCTCATGATTTTTGCAGCCCTAAGTCCGATGGTCAGCGATAGCGCCACCCCTTTAGATGAACCAATCACGTGGTTTGCTGAAGGTAGCGGGGTGGAGATTCTCAATGAAGTTGAACCCAACAACGCCAACACCTCTGGCCAGGAAGTCTATCCGGGTGATGTGGTGCGGGGCTCAGTGGACATGTGGGCTGACGAACACGACTGGTTTTCTGTTTGGCTTGAGCCCGGTCAAACCCTCCTCCTCACCCTTTCCCACGCCTCTGGCGATGGCGTTTCAATGTCCGTTTGGGATGAAGAAAACACCCACTACAACACCAGCAACCCCTCAAAGACCCGAGATACTATTTTCCTCGGGGAGGATGAAACGAGTGTCGGTGGTGTCTACAGCGTCTCCATCAATGCAACGATGACCGAAGCAGGCGGCGGCGCTTACGTGCTTGAAATCGATGCTGGCTACGAGGTCCAGTGGTACTCGCCCGCTGCAGGCTGGTACGTCGCGGCCGACACCTACAACGCAAAGGGTGAGATCATGTACACCTCCGAGTTGTCGTCGTATCAATTCGCCAATGCCGACTCCACCAACGACCAGACGGCTCCAGTATGGACCAACGGCGACTACTGGAATGCCTCCATTTCGATGCCAGAATTCTTCGGCATGACCTACGACGAATACCATCAAATGACCGTCACCGGCACCGATACCGTCTCCGGCAAAGAATGCTACAGGGTGTCCATCGCAGGAAAATCCACGCTCACTGTCAACATGATGGGAATGGAAACAAAGACCATCACTGAGGAAACCGGCGAGGCCTGCTACGCCGTCGACACTCTTTCACTGGTTCATGAGAACCTGACCATCAGCAACAGCATGGAAACGAGCGGCGGTTTTGGTTCAAGCAGCGACACCTCTGGCCGTTCCTGTACGGATGACCAAGACTGCGATGGGGTTGAAGATTTCTTTGATGATTGTCCAAACACGGCACTCGGCGCAGAAGTGGATTGGAATGGATGTTCTGATGAACAACTGAACGGCGGCGGTGGTGGCGGTAGCGGCAGCGACGACACCGACGGCGACGGCATTCCAGATTCTAACGATAATTGCCCCAATGAAGCCGCCACGGCAGAAAACGATGCGGATAGCGACGGTTGCCCCGATGAAAACGG
>Ga0181379_1001750_pt1 | contig 10157 bp, 12 predicted proteins | sample 2SPOviralmetaG_FD_130115 | JGI IMG/M metagenome (GOLD analysis project Ga0181379, IMG submission 130115) | Marine viral communities from the oligotrophic San Pedro Time Series (SPOT) site, San Pedro Channel, CA, USA - 2 SPOT_SRF_2009-07-10 | ecosystem: Environmental > Aquatic > Marine > Strait... | reverse complement strand
TGATAATGAATTATTTATGGAAAGTCATTTAAAATATAAAGAAATATGTGATAAAAATAATTATAAATATAAATTATGGAATAAAAATGATTGTGATGAATTAGTTGATAAATATGAGTTTGTTAAAAAATATTATCACAATGTTAGATATAAAATTATGAAAGTTGATATAATAAGATTTTTAATATTATTTGAATATGGAGGATTATATTCAGATTTAGATGTAATACCTAATATTGATAATTTTGATTTTATAATGGATCAACCTGATAAAATATTTGTATCACATTATTATTCAACTCCACAATATAATTGTGATAAAACTGTTATGGATATGGAAGTTATATCGACAGTTAAACCATTAAATTTACATTTATTAAATTACTTGATCTATATACCTACACAAATAGAAGATAAAAATAATAAAAGTATATATGAACAATGGAAAATAAGATATGTATTTCAAACAACTGGTCCTCAATCATTTAGAAGATTTTTAAGAAATGAGCCAAATTGTGATATAAACCATTTAAGAACTATTCAATTTAAAGAAGGAATATCATTTAAGGATGAAGAATATAAAAATAAATATTATCAATTTTTATCATATTTTTCCGTAAGTTATAAAAAAGATATACATGGATCTAATAAGATAGTATCTTATCAAAATAAAAAAAAAAATAAAAAAACTAAATTATATACATAATATATAAAATGGTTATGTCTGAAGCTGGAAAAGAGAAAATAAGAAAAGGTGTAAAAGCATATCACAAATGTGCAAAAGATTGTGGTTGTGGAAAAGATAAAAAAAAACCTATGAAAAAAGAACCACCAAAACCTAAACCCAAAGTTGTATTAACACCTTTGAAACCTAAAGCAAAAGCAAAAAAAGAAAAAAAAGAACAAAAAAAAGTTGAAACTAAAAAAGAACCTAAAAAAGTAAAAACACCTATTTTAGCTATTGAAGATATTAAAAAACAAACAGCACCAAAAAAAGTAAAGAAAAATTATTCTGTAGATCAAAGAAAAAGAAAAGAAGCAAATAAAGAAACTCAACAATTATATGGGAAACCAACACATAAAATATTAGGTGTTAATGCTAGAGCATCACCTGATGAGATAAAAAAAGCATATAGAGGATTTTTAAAATTTCATCCTGATAAACCAACAGGAGATAAGGAAAAGTTTCAGATGTATGCTACAGCATATCGTGGGATGATAAATAGTATTGATATAAAAAATTAATTAATTGCTTCCATAATTAATTGTTTATCATATTCAGATATACACTCACCAACACCAAGATCTTCTCTATCTTGGAATCTATCTTTATTAATTGTGTTACCATTCCAACAAACACAAACAATAACATGTTGTGATTCAGTTAATCCAACAGTTTTTTCATTCATATTATCAATCATTTTAGTTCCCTCACCTTGAGAACTTTTTCCAAATCCACCCATAGCTTTATGATGTTTTTTTGTAAATAACATACCTGCTTCGTGGATCATTCTTTTAGTTGTACATTGAATACCAGTAGTTTTCCAATCATTATGTGGATATAAAAATATCATTTGATTTGTTCCTACTAATCCATATTTATTTTTATTCATAATACTTAAAGAATGTTTCAACCAATTACTAACCATTAAATCATCTGAATCCATATTTGCAATTAATTTATTATTTGATAATTTAACAAGATTATTTCTCTTTTCACCTATAGTTCTTTTTTTATTATAATGTTTATATATAAAATGTATGGGATATATAGCTTCTTTAAATTCTTTCATTTCTTCATCACTAGAAATGAACTTTTCTTCTTTACCATCATCATCCACTATATACTCCAATTTATCAAGTGGATAATCTAATTTTAATAAATTACTTATTATTAATCTTTTAAATTTATTTCTGTCGGCAATAGGAGTTACAATTGATATTTTAGGATAATCATTTTCTCGTTCGATATTTGATACTGAATACATTATATAATATGATATATTTTTTTATTGTAATTTATTCCAATCAGTAACCATAGGTTTTTCTTTAGGTGTATCCCAAGTATCATATAACCAACCTTTTTTCCTTTCAGGGACTTTATAATTTAACTCTAATATATGATGTTTAATTAAATCAATTTCTTTTTCTAATTTATCAAACCGTTGATGTAATGAATGAACTTTTTTATTTAATTCAACAATAGGTTTTTTATCATTTTCAGGCATTTTATAATTTATATTTATTTTATAATTTATGATAAAATATTATTTTATATCCATGGATCATCTGTTTCAAATTGTTTTTTAGATAAATATGTTTGGATATTATTCATATATTTAATCATAGAATTAGCATATTGTTCTTTATATTCTCTATCTACATTATACCTTGGCTTACCACCACAATTAATAATCCGTTGTGTGAGATAATGTTTTAAATTATGTACTTCATATATATCTCCAATCCAGTCATCACATTTCCATGCTTTTATTTCAGGAGGAAAATAAAAACCAAAAATATCAAGATGTTGTTTAGTAACTATAGTTTGTGTAAATAATTTATCATTAGGATTCATTTGTTGTCTACCAAAATCTTTAAAACCAACAACACCTAAATTATTATTTTGTTGAAATATTGTGATAGTATCATCTACCCAATTTTTATCAAGGAACTTAACATCAGATCCAACCTGAACAAAATAATCATAATTATTATATGCCTCTTTATATAATTTAGTCCACATACCAGCTATATCATTTTTATATGATCTATCAAATTCAACAAATTGTATGCTTGATTTAGGTTTATCTGAAATAAAATCAAACATTTGATCTTTAATTTTAGAATCTTGATAAAACCAATCATTTTTATCAATACCAATAAAAAAAGTATATAAATGTTGTTCATCACAAGTTTCATAAAATGATTTCATAGTTTGATATAAATCACTATCTTTAAAATTCCAATAATCAGAATCTCTTGCTGTTGCTGGAATTAATATTGCCCAGTTAAAATAAAAATTTTTCATAGATATATTTTTTTGAAATAATCTCATATATTATGTGATAGAAAAAAAAACTGGGTTTTTATCCACACCGATATAATTTCTTTTTAATAAATTAGATCTATTTTTTACATAATCAGTATGACAAGTCATATCTAAAATATTATCATTTTCATTAGTATATGTTTTAATAAAATAATCAATATGTTCATCAGTTCTAGTAATACCAGTTTCATCTTTTCTAATTGGATAGTTCAATACATTAGTAGGATACTTACCATAATGACCTTGTGTTTTATCATATTCATTATTTTTATTAACACCATCTTCTCCCCAATAAGCTTGTTTTCCTCCATATTTAACATTTCTTTTAGGATAAAATTTATCACCAATCATTTGTGGATTATATGTACATTGTTTATGATAATAAATAAATATTTCTTCTGTTTGTCTTAATGGTTGTTTTTTACACTGAAAAAATCCAGTAGAATTATTTTTGATCCATATATAATGATATTTAGGTTTATCATATTTTAATAATTCATAAGTGAAAGGCATAGATGAATATAATGCAATAACTCCATCAGATTTTAAAACTCTCCACATTTCAGGAAATAATTCATCCCATTTTAAAGGTTGATCCCACTTGCTTTTTGTGATAGAAAATGGAGGATCAGTATAAATAAAATCAATAGAATTATCATCAATAGATTTTATAACTTCATGTATATCACCTGTGATTATTTCATTCATAAAATAAATAATAAAAAAAAATAATTAATTATCCTTAAAATACATTTCATAATCTTCAGGATATTTTTCAATAAATTTATCAATATTATTTTTTTGTTTCCAATATCTGAATCTTCTCTTAGATCGTAAATAATCTTTTTCTATTTCGTATTTCTGTTTTCTTTTATCAGAATTATTTTGATAATATTGTCGTGATAATTCTTTAGTTTTTTCACGATATTCTTCATCTTCATTATATTTATTACGATAATAATTTTTTTGATATTCTTTATTTTTCAAATATCTATTTAATGCAAGTTTTATTTCATCATCTGTAAAATCCATTTGTTGTCTATATATATATATAATATTTTTTTTTTAAGTGATTTAAACAAATCAAGGTTCAGGTTCAGGTTCAAGTACTAAATTTAAATCTTTTTTTCTTGTTTCAGGAGTTAATCCAGTTGAACCAGTTTTTTCTAATTTTTCTTCTGCTATAATCAAATCAACTCTTCTTTTACATTTTAAACAACAACAATTAATATCTTCACATTTAGATTTTTGTATCACAAGTAATAATGCTCCTAATGAAGCAAATACACCAGCTATAAAAACACCTAATTCAGTTAAATTAAACTCATCTAATTTATTTAACCTTCTATGTGATGAACATTCAGTTTCCCATAATCTAACACATTGATTTAATACTTCACACCATGTATAACCACAAGAACCACAACAACCATATTCATCATACATATTATTCATCTTTTTTTGTAAATATTAAATATAATATTATTCCAACTAAAATAAAATATAATTCTACACCATATTTAAATAAAATTATATAATCCATTTTATGATAAATTATATTATTTTTTTAATGGAATATTACTTTCACGAATATGAAAACAAACAATACTTTTACCTACTAATGAAGTGCATAATCTTTCATCTGAATATACGAACTCAACATCAATATCATTAAGATATATTTCATTAGGATTATTTAATTTTAGATACATTCTTTCACTTGGTTCAAAAAATAAAGCACCTACTTCATTACCTGAATTATCGAACCTTGGAAGATGATAAACAATTTTAGATTGAGAACCTTTAGCAAAGTTTTGAGAATTTAATGAAAAATTCTTTAATCTAACAAAAACCGATCCAGCACTAACAATTTTAGGTTCAATATCAGATACAAAACATACTTTTGTTCCTGTTTGACTTGTTGGAGCATCTAGAATAGGTCTATTAGGAAATCCAAGTAATCTTGAAGTAGAAGCAAAGAATGTAGGAGTATATAAATCACTTTCAGCAAGAATCATAACATTATTAAAATCAACACTTCCAGTAATAGCATTTAATCCTGTTTGTGTAAATGCTTGTGATGTAGCACCTGTATATTGAGTTGTAGTACACATAAATCTACTATCAACATTTTCACAAAATTGCTGTCTATTTAAATTAACCATAGTTGCCCACCAATCTTTATTTACTTGAGCATCATTAGTATTAGCTATACTTGTATTTTGAGATCCATAAATATGTCCTGTAATATTAACTCCACTTTGTTTCATAATACCAATTTTTCTTTGATTAGGGATTTTAAATTTAGGATACATGTTCCAACAACATTGATTAATAGGTTTAAGATTAAGAACAGAAGAAGCATTTGTTCCATCAACTAAAACTTCAAATTTAGCAGTTGCTGTTGAAAATGATTCAATTTTCATTTGTTCTCCTGTAGCAGTAAATCTTACACTTGTAACATTAGAAGCACTTATATCTACATAAGTCCCTTTATTTAATGTTCTGCTTTGTCTGTAATCAAATTCTTGCATAACCATAGCATCAAAATTAGGATCATATAATGATTGATAAATTTTTAAATTTGGTTTAGATGCTACAATTTCACAAGTAACCATATAATCCCAAAATTCTTCTTGTTGCCCTACATAATAAGTTGGAGCATCAAGACCATTTTGATTTCTAACACATCTAGTTAATCCAACTGCCCAACGATCCTCTCTATCTCTATCTGCTCCCAATAGAGATAAATCTATTTGAATAGATCCATTTGTTAAACTTAAAGGATATTCAGTTCCTACACAATAAAGAGATTGTTGAGTTGTATTATTTGTTACATTAGAACCATTAGGAATATCAATATTTTGTTGTCCAAATACTGCTGTTTCCCATTCATCATTAACAAGATTAACATTATCACTTGAAGCATTAGACTGAAAACACATTTCAAAACCATCATAACCTAAATCACTAGAATTTCTTTTTACTTCTGCTGTTGCTCCTGATACATTAATATTAGATATTTGTAAATTAGGATGATATACAGTTCTTCTTAAACTATCCTGAACCATATCAGCAAATTCATTTATATTAACAATTGCCTGATTAGCTTTTTGACCATTTTTATAAATAAATCCTTGAGTAACATGAGAAGTTACTTCATCATTAGATAAAGTATCAGATAATTTTTTACCATAATAAAGGAAGAATTTATTATTAGATCTATTAACAGATATTAAACCATCTTTATTAATTTTAACACTCTGTACAGCCACTTCAGAATTAGCAGGAATAATATGAGTATTTTGTAAATTATTAAAATATGAAAAAGGTTTATTTATCCCTTGTAGGTTTGGATTAAAATTTTGATCAGGAACATTACTTGTGATTAAATAACTCATTTTATAATTTACAATTATTTTTTATTTTTCAATAAAATAAAATAATATATATATGCCTAAAAGAAAAGATAATGCTGACCCTATGTTTAAAAAGGATATAGTAAAGGAGATGAATAAAAATAAAATAGTAAAATCAAAAGATGTATTTGATTATAAAAAAGATAAAACTAAAAAAACTAAAAAGAAAAAATCTAAATATTAATCCCAATCATCATAATCATTTTGTTCATAAATATAATTCCAATCTTGTAATTGATTAAATTTTTGTCTATATTTTTCAAGTTCCCAAATAACAATCATTTTAGTTGATTTACCATTATGATTAAATCTATTTTCTTCTAATAAATTATCAACACAATCTCTTCTGAAGTTAATCCAAAAATGTGTTGTATCAAGTTTATATCCATGACATTTTTGTTCATAACATTGATATAAGAAATCTTTTTCCCAAAATCTTCGGTTGTCTAATTCTATTCTTTTACCTTTTTCATCTCTTACATAATGATTATTTTTATCTCTTTTATATTTAGTTTTTCTCATTCCAAGTGGTTTGAAATCACCATTACTATCAAACATAGTTTCAGGGATTTCATCAAAATCACAAGATTTCTCTTGTATATAATTATGTTCAACATAACCTTTACTTATAACATCGAACCACCATTTTTTAACCGAACACCAACCATGTTGGATCTGTTGTTGTAATAATTCTGTTTTATAAAATTTTCTTGGATTAAATGTAGATATATCACGATTAAATAAAAATTTACCAAATGAACCAGCTGGACATTCTCTAATTGTTTTAAAATAATCTTCATTATTTTTAGTTGTAATGCCTGAATGTACATTATCTAATTCTAAAGCAAAGAATCTTCTACCTCCTTCAACAGCAGGGATAAAGCAATCATTATTTGTAGTAATAATATAATTACAAAAATCATTAATAACATAAGATTCTTTATTTTTTTTATTAATAAGTTTAGTGTCTTCAGTGATCATATTTTTAAGCATACCTTCTTTTTTTTTATCTTTACCCCAAAATGCTTCATCAAGATTACATAATACTTTAGCTTCAGCAATACCATTAAATGAACCAATAATTTGTTCTAGATTATTACATTGGAAATAATGTTTTTTACCAATAATTTTATATAAGAAGTTCATAATAATACCTTTACCTGCCCCTTCTTTTTCACTTTTTAAACATAATACAACACCCATTTTGATCCAAGGTTTTTGTAATATATGAGCAAACCAATTGAGAACATATTCATAAGCATTTTCATCATTTTTACACCATACTAATTTAATATGATCAAGTATAGGTTTGCAATCTTCAATATTAAATTGTTCAGATATTTCTTTATTAATTCTTAAACCTTCCCAAATATTAAATATATTTTTATCAGGTTTATTTGTTGGATCAAAACCTATTTTTTGTACTTCACGACGATTAATATGATTCAACCAAATATCAGCAATTACAATTTTTTTTTTAGCAACATGGTCATTAAAATTATATTTTAATAATAATTCTTTTAATTGATTATTTCTTTTAGTATACCATTCATCATTTTTATCAAGAACAATTGTTTCACCTATTTCTCTAACAAAAATAAATTCTTTATTCATTAATTCAACAAGTCCTGATATATTTGGAGAACCATCCCATTCACCTTCTTCTGTTTGTGATGGTTTATAATTTTTCATATACATAGTTTTATATGGATTTTTATCAGAAAAAGTAGGATTATCTTCATTAAACCATAATTTTAATGTTCCATATGTTAATTGTTGTTTTTCAGGATTATTTCTCCAACCATTATATTGTGTAATAAGATATTGCTCTTCATAATTGTCTTTATCTAATTTACTCCATTCTTTGAATAATTCTAAACCTTCATCAGAATTATTAGTTTCTTTAGCAATAATAGATCCAACTTTCCACCAAAAATCATAAATATATCTGTGTGGTTTTAATCCCATAACAGTTTTTTTAAGGTCATTAAAATTAATATTATTATTATTATCATATAATACTTCATCATCACTGGTTGTAGGTGTAACAGGTGGAGAAATAATAGGTTTAATAATTAAATAATCATTTTTAAAATTTTCATAATGTAATTGTATAATATGGTTATATGTTTCATCAATCTCTTTATAATTTAATGGTTCAAATGGCTTACTTGTTCCATCAGGTTTAGATTGATATACCATTCTAAAATTTTGTCCATTACTATATACAGAATTATCATATCCATCAATAGATTCTAAATCTTTATTAATAATATTTAGATCAGATTGTTTAATAATATAATTATTAACGATAAAATGAAATGATATAAAATATGATTTATTATTTTGTTTATTATGTTTTGATACTTTAGTTTTTTTTCTACAACAGCTGGATATGACTAAATCAGCATTAGGATATTTTTTATTTAATATTTCTTTCCATTTATTCAATAATATATCAATATTATTATTCATAATTTCTTCAGTTTCATATGCACAATCAATATCATAATATGGTTTAACATAACCATTATTATCTATCCATTCATGATATTTTTTATCAACAATAATATTTTTATCATTAATAATATCATCCTCAAAATCACACATTTGCTTTTTTTCAATAGTAGGTTGATATCTATAATTAGATTGATTATAATAACTTTTAACTTTAAAATCATTAGGAATATCTTCAATAAATTTTTCATTAGGTTTTTGAGTTTTGTAATTTACCGACATTATGTTTTATTATATATATATATAATATTTTTATTTTAGAGAATTTAACTTATAACTTTAGATTTTATGTTTTCAATATTTCTGTTCTATTCACTATATATCTTATACATCGTTATTTCTTTAAATGATTTTTTGACTATATATTTAATAAAAAAGTAGTATTTAATTTTATCGATATTCCATAATTAAATCCCATAATAAATCAAGTGGGATAGAATGTTTTTCATCAACAGTATATGTTTTATTAGAATATGACCGTTTATGTCCTTTACCTTGACCTCCTGTTCCACAACTTCCAACATGTCTACCATCTATAAAACTACCACATTTTTTATCACATAATTTTAAATTAGCTTCGGATTTATTAGTCCAAAATCTTGTTCTTTTTCTGTATGGTTTTCCATACATACAATAATCAGCATCATAATAATAATATTTATTTTCTAGATCAATCATAAATGGTTGTTTCTTTAATAATGAAGTTTGTGGATTTTCAATAAACCATAATTCAGGTTTAAAATAATCAATTATTTCTAAAACTTTTAAAACTATTTGATTAGCACCTTTAATATCTCTTATACCTCTTGATTTAGCTTTAGAATATTCTGTACATGGAGGAGAAGCCCATATGCAATCAAAATAATATTGAGGATAAACTTTATAATCCCATTTTAAAATATCTATATTTATATCAGGTTTAAATTTATTACATATATCTAATGATATATTTTCACCATCTATAGATTTTATTATTTTACCAAATGATCCAGTTCCAGTAAATAATTCAAGTGTTTTTATCATAATATATGTGATATAAAAAAAGTAGTATTTAATTTTATCGATATTCTATTTTTGCTAAAATTGTATAACTAAAATATGATAAAATATTTAATTAGAAAATATATAATTCTCAACTCAATTTTTTCAACACTTTTAGTTATACAATT
>Ga0181379_1001743_pt1 | contig 10175 bp, 6 predicted proteins | sample 2SPOviralmetaG_FD_130115 | JGI IMG/M metagenome (GOLD analysis project Ga0181379, IMG submission 130115) | Marine viral communities from the oligotrophic San Pedro Time Series (SPOT) site, San Pedro Channel, CA, USA - 2 SPOT_SRF_2009-07-10 | ecosystem: Environmental > Aquatic > Marine > Strait... | reverse complement strand
TCTCCTAGTATAGTAAATCCATCCGTCCACTGCACGCCGTCGGCAAATGCAGTACCGATTTTTTCACCTACTTCGATAGCATCACAAAACGTGTCAACTAATTCTGAAATACCTAAACTCATAGCTTTATAAAAAATTGATTAAAAAATATTTTTATTGATGTATAAATACTAATTAAGCTGTTTACATCTATTCTTGCTTTTTGACCTTTTAGCCATCCCTTTATTCGTGCCTATACTTATCATAGCTTGTGTTTTGTGCTTTTTCTGTAATTACTAACTTTATATACTTGTAGTTGTTAAATTGCCAGAATTGTCAATTTTTACCCTCCAATACGTGCCGTCTGGACTTTGTAGGATAAGTCCATTATCGCCTGCTGTATCACTTTCGATTTTTATATCACCTTTGAGATGTAAGCCTACACCGCTATCTGGTTCACTAGCACCTCTGTTTATAGAAAGACCAGTTCCATTTAAGACAAATTCAGTAGAACCACCGCCCCAAGTAGCTGTTCTTGCAATACAAAAAGAACCGTTTAAAGTAGTATTATTTCGACCCATTGACCACACTGAACCGTCGCCTGCTTCTAAACGGAATCCTACCGATGCCCCAGAAGAATTAGTTTCAAATTTCATAAAGTTATTTCCTACGCTATTAGATACATGAAAAATATCTTCTGGTGTATTTAATCCAATTCCTATCCTACTATTTGATCTATCAAAAAATAAAAAATTTTCAGCTTGTAGTTCGTCACTTGCATTATAAAATAAACTTTGTCCATCTGTACCAGACGGAAGGCTACCGCCGCCGCTGCTGTTGTTATCGACATAAGTTTTAACAGCTAATGAAGTAGGTATATCCCTGTTTGAAACATCTGAAAATGTAGCATCATTTGTTAAACTATCAACTCCGATAAGCCTAGTAACTGCAATAGAATCTGAATAAAACCTATCATAATTACCTACTAAAGTGCCTACTGTTGTGTTACCTGCTCCACTTTCAGTTATTTTACGCTTGTACACTATTGACCCTGTGTTTGTATTAATGTCGTAATTGCTTTGATTAGTAAAAATACAATCATCTAAATAAGCAATATTCCCAGAACCAGTACCACTAAAATAGCCGCCTTGCGCTGCGCTTACAGCATTATTAAAAGTACATCCTACATTATATGCAATAGTACCTGTTACATCTGCTACGTTATCGCCGTTTGTGTTTTCGTAAATAGACTGTATTCTTATCACCTCTATACCTACGTGTCCAGTTGAAGCCTGTGCGGATGTTTCTGTATTATTCTCCTGCGTCGTGTTACCACCGTAAATATTAAACTCTACTGCTTTTGTAGTTATTCCATTACTTGCATCATAGTTTAGCAAATCGTTACCATCTGTCGAAAAAAAGCGACTGTTAAGTATTAATGACTCTTCAATGCCATGTATTAACGAACCCCCAACTGAACTATGACAATTTTTCACAAACAAACCACGTCCACCGTCTGCGTCATTAGCCACAAAATGAAAACCACCTCCTATCAGATTAACATTCTTAAAGTAGTATTTAAAATTATTCCTTAATCGCACATTAGGTACTAATCCATCTATAATTTTTATACTTGCCGATGGCTGTGTATCATCATATTGACGTACATAAAGAGTATTAGAGCCGGTATCATAATACCAAGAACCTGCATTATTATCTACATCTGTTGAATTATTTCTTTCAATTAAAAACCTAGAATGACTATAAGTATCTGTTTCACTATCATCTATTACATTTGTAGGTGCTGTTGTTAACGTAGTAGTATAGTGATTAGAAGAAGCACTCCAACCACCTGTTATTTCATCCCGAATATCTTTAGTGATATAAATCGAATCTCCAACCCCTTGTGTAAAATCTCCAATTATTTCAAGACCGACAGAAGGCACTTTGTTATCCCAACTATATTGCTTTGTATAATATCCTTTTGCAATATAAATAGTAGAATTAACTCCTGCTGCATCAGCTAATGTTATAGCTTGATCTATTGATTGTACTGCATTACCATAACTTAAACCATCATTTGCGTCATTCCCTGTATTTACATTTACATAGTATGTATTTACAGGTTTAATATTTGCATGTTGTTGCAAATTAAAGCTGCTTGAAATTTCATACTTTTCTGTTCTGTAATTATAAATAATTTCAAATGGCGGCTTGTATGTAAAATCAGAAGGTAGGTTTACAATTCTATTCAATTCATTCTCTAAAGCTCGTACAGAATCACTTATTTCTGCCGAAGAACTACCACCGCCAGAACCATTTGCTGCCGATGTTATACGCCCTTGTTCATCTACTGTAATATCTGCATTCGTGTAACTACCTGCTGTTACTGCCGTGTTTGCTAATTTGTCGGCTGTTACTGCATCATTATCAATCGTCCACGTCGCACCGCTTGAAGAAACTGTAATATCTCCTTTATCACCATCTTCTACGCCGCCAGTTGTGCCAGACGTATCTATTACCATAAAGTCAATTTTTACAGTTTCACCTAAGTCTAAAGACCCTTGCAGCGTAAAAGTAACATCATTAACAGTCTTTGTAACAGCTACTGTCAATTCCGCAGAAGACGGTGATCCACTCAAAACAATTACGCTAGAAGTTACAATATAATTTGTATCAGATTTTGCAACAGGAAATGTAAATGTGTTTGAGTTTGTTTCAGATATTATTATTGAATTAGCAATTACAGCTGATTCACTTAGCACAGTATTAGCAATATTATTTATGTCTGTTTGCAGCTCTTCACCCATACTTTGCACGTCGCTGCTTGATATGTTTCCAGTTGGTGAAAAAGAAACTTCTGCGGCCGTCTGGTCGTCTGTTCCTGTGCCATCTTGCAAGCTTGATAAATCAACACTGTTTGCATCTTCAATGCTTAGTGTAGTACCTACAAAACTAAGTGTTTGATCGTCTGTACCTCCACCACCACCACCGCCGACACCTGAAATAGTATCTCTATGTGTTTCAACACCGGTTTTAAACACTACAATTATTGAATCTTGGACTAATGCAATACTATCTACTACGCCCTGTTGAAAGTAAGTTTTTGCAGTTGAAAACTTGATGCGGCGAAGTATGCCAGAATATTGGCTGTAAATTTCGTCATCGTCTTCTGCAACTAACTTCTCTTGCGCTTGGTCAGGTCTTACACTACCGTACCCTTGCGGTACTACCTCGTCAGGAATATTTGACGGCAGTAAAGGAACTGTATCTAGTTGTCTTTGAAAGACTATTTGCTGTTCTGGCTGCTTAACTTCAAAAGTTAAAGAACAAGCCGAAAAGACAAATAAAGTAATTATTGAAATATAGTGTTTCATAGCTTAATTGAATATTTTTGTATATAGTATTTCTACCCACAAACCTTCTGGTCTTGCTCCTGTTCCTGTCGTTGTTACTTCAAAAAAATACCCTGTGTTAGGTTCAATATCTGTGTATGAAATAACATTACCGAAAGTAAATATAGTGCCACTAGGCCACCCATTATTTATCGTTACACTGCCGATTGTGGTTGGTGAACTTGGATTCTTTTTTAATGTTACTGTTGCGCCGTTTGGTGCACTTTGCGCCCCTAAGTCATATACATAAGCTCTTAACCCAATAATTTTTGCGCCTATGTATTCCTGTGCGTTTGTCCTAGTTGCCCAAAACGCGCCTTTTGTTGCTGAATTGGTCAAACTAGCTACTTCTTCATTATATTCGTAAATCTGGAATCTAATTGTTTTTAATCTTGCAAAACCTAACGCGCTGGCTATCGTTGCATCATCTAAAGACACAAATGAACCAGTCGGATAGTTGCCGCTTATTGTTGCTGAATCAACCGTTACAGAAGTGTTTGCACTTTGATTTGAAAAGGCAAAACTTACATTATTAACCGTCAATTGCTGTACATCTGAATTATTACTACTGATTAGGTTTATTGTGTCACCATCTACGAATGCAGTGTTTAAGCCAACCGCACCAATATTGACACTCGTAACCGTATCACCGTCAGATATTAAACCTGTTGTTTCTGTGATAGAATCAGTTAAAATGACGTCGGGAAACGTCTCCGCGTCTGTCTCTTCAATTACCGTTGTACCAGTTGGAAAATTAGGGTCGTCGCTTGGTGCAAGTCCAGACCCTTCTTCACCTGTACCGGGCAAGTCGTCGCTATCTTCTTCACCGAAAGCGTTTGTTTCTTCATACAAGAACCATAAACCCTTCCATAAATCCTCACCTAAGCTATAACTAACTGTAAGCGCCAAGTATTTATTAGAAAAGTAGTTAATTACTTTTTCGTACTCTATGCCGTGTCCAAAGAATGAAGCACTTTGCATTTTTGCAACTGGGTTTGTTTGCCCTCTTAGCGTTTCGTTAGCTAGTAATTGAGATATGTTTTTAGCAGTACCAGAACCGCCCACCGTCCAATCGCTGCTACTTACCCAGTCCGAACCGTCAAATATTTCCAACGCTCCTAATACGGACTTATTAGGGCCATCTCCTAAAATCGTTTCTAGCTCAATTATTGCGCTGTTATCGTTTGTGTTGTTGTTGACAGACTTAAACCGCTTAATGACGCTTTGATCTTCTACGTTGCCCCCATACCACATTTCTAAATAAGGATTGTTAAAAGACCATGTAAGTGTGTAATTTAACGGATTTATTAAGCTACCGTCTTGATCGTAAACGCCTTCTACATCAATTAAAAATTCTAAATCGCCGTCTTCTGGTATATCTTCCGCGATAAAGTTAATGTTTGAATATTCGGTTACATCTGTACTTGTAGCAACTGGAATACTATTACTAGCAAACTCGTAATAAGAACTAGAATTTTCCCAACTAACTGCGCCATACGATACAGTAGAACCCGAAAAAGTAGATTCTCTTTTCAAATATTTTGTACCTACTTTAACACGTATTTCAAAATTGACGCGTAAAGCTGTTACACTTGAATCGCTTGTATTAGCTGTAAAATTAAAGCTAGATTGAAACGCAAAAGCCGCTGTTCCACCATTGCTGTCTATCTCACTATATGTGTGAATTTCTGTACTTGAATTACTCCAAGTCTTACCGAACAATAAATTAAATATAGCTAAGTGTCTGTAATCTACTATTACACGCTCAATAGGAGGTAAATATCCCCACACGTCGCCGCTTAATTTATAAGCATCTGCACCAGAATTGTAATATAAATCTGTATCTCCTGCGTCACATTCGTAGTCAAGTTGTAAGTTTGATGCAGTTTGAGACGTGTTACCTACAAGCATTTGCCATTTGTACACTTGGAATGTGTTACCGCTGCCTGTGTTAGTATATCCGTTTATCTGAACAAAATTATACCTACCATTCGACCAAAAAAACCGTGCTCCAAACGTTTTACATATCTCTTGCAAAACTTCATAAGCAGACATAAATATATCATTGCCTTTGCTATCTACACTAACAAAAGCTAAATGATTGATGCGCGTAGATCGCATAGTATTAAAAAAGGCTGACATGCTGCTTTCTTCCCAATTGTTGTAAGACCAAATAAGTCTATCACTAGAAGTAAAAAAGCTAGTAGGGAAAGTGTTAAAATCTAATATTCTACGTATATGATCTACAACAATTTCCTTGCCTTCAAAATGTTCGCCGCTTGAATCTTTGTAGTCAATAGTTTTAAGCCTTGACAAGCCGTCAATAGCTCTAATCTTAAAAATCGGTCTATGTTCGTAACTTAAATCTTCAAACTCTATTTGGTCGGCTAAAATGTAGCCTATCCAGTACAAAGACGAACCTTTTTCAATCTTTATAGTAAATCTTCCTTCTTGCGCTGCTACAAGGCTTTCTAAAGCCGTTTCTACTGTACTACTATCTACTTGTATATCTAACTCTAAAACAGAAGGTATGACAGTTTCAAATCTCCTTTCGCTTGGTGCTTCCCACTTTATTTTACATGATTTTGTAGTAAAACTTACAGGTGTGCCACTTACAAAATTATCGTCAATAGTAATATTGTAAATCTTAGCGTTGCCGCCGGTTGTAATAGAGTTGTAAAACGTAGATGTAAGGAATGTAGCCATACTATCGTGTTCTTAGTTTTTGCTCAATAGCACGGTTAATAATTATTTCTAAATCACTTCCAGCAATACGTGTACTTGCGACAAATCCCGAACCGCCGTTTGGCTGTATAAATTGCTTTAACTTAGACAAAGGTGCGATGACTTCGGGGTCTGTTCCTGCATTTCTGTTGTCACCTACTAAAGCAAGTGTAGGTGCAAAAGCCAAACCACCACTGGCTAAAGCTGGAACATTTGCAGCCGACAAAGCACGGTTAAATAATCCGTTTACAATAGCACCAGCACCAGCCGCTAAAGCTAGGTTAAACGGAAACGGTACAGAAGCAAAGATTTTACTAAGCTGACTAGCAATAGACTTAAATAACTCCGCTTTTAATACCTTTCCAGCGGCTAGTAATGCGCTAGAACCTATCTTTTTGTTTGCTGTGTCTGTTTGTTGCGCAGCACTTGAAAACGCCCTTGCTGACGCTTTAGCACTTTCCTCTAAAGATTTAAAAGGTGCTTCTATTTCTTCTAGTTCTTTAATCTTGTCAATTAAAGTTGTTATTGCGTTGTTTTGTGGGCTCAACCCCTCATTCAATAGGTTTTGTAAACTTGATTTATACAAATCTAGTCTTGCCGCGTCTGCATCAAAAGCAGATCCTAATACTTCGCTTTTATTTGCAATGATCTCTAATTGTTCACCAATCGAAACTAAAGGAGAAATAGCCGTTTCGCTTGTTTGTGCAAAACCTAAAACAGCCTGTTGGGTTCGCGTTAAAAACTCCGCTTGTCCATTATCTATAAGATTGTTTCTTAATGCTTCTCCTAGTTGTGTGGTTGGGGTAACTGAATCTTGAACAACCCTAACAAACTCACCTAAATTATTATTTAAGTCAAATATTTCTTTGTTTGCGTTTTTCGCGCTTTCTGCTGTTGCTGCTACATCGCCACCGCTAAAATCAAAAGTTCCTCCACTTGGCGGCTGTATTTCTACTTCAACCGCGTTTGAACCGCTAAAACCTTTTTCAAAACTTTCACGTATGTCTTTAAATACTGTGTTATTAAATCCTTTGTTAAATCCTTCTTGAAATTTACTTGCTAGTCGTCCGCCTTGCGTTAATGCAATACCAATCGGATTAGCTTTATTTAACCCATCTGCAAAAGAGTTTAACGCCCCTCTTAAATCGCCGTCTTTTACTTTTTCAAAGCCATCTACAAAAGCTTTTACGCCTTCGCTTATAATTGTGACAAGCTCTGAAAATATAGCTTTTAAACCGCCTACAAAGCCTAAGAAATTGCCAGACAAATTTTGTAATAAAGTTTGTCCAGAAAATCCGAAAGATTCAAAAGCGTTTGTAGCTGTTCCTAATAGAAAGTTTGCTAATACTCGAAATGGTGTTAGTAAAAAATTAGCAGCTTCTATAAGAAGTCTAAACCCATTGACGGCTAAATCAAAAACAACATCACGGAAGAAATTAAAAGCACCTACTACTTGACCGCCTATGATAGACGCAATTGTACTAAGCGCAGAAATGACACCGTTTATAGTGTTTCTAAATATTTCACTTTCATTGTAAGCAAAAGTAAATGCCGCTGTCAATGTCGCTAAAGCTGCTACTATTAAAGTAACAGGTGAAGCCGCTGCCGCGATAGCTACCTGTAAACTACCAAATGCAGCGATAAGCGGAGGTAGTGCTAAAGCTACTAGGCCAAACACCGCAATAGCTTGTTTAACAGAAGGCGATAAATTTTTAAAAGATAATGCTAATCTTCCTAAAAATGCTCCTAAGTTATCTAATACACCTGTAATATTAAAAGCTTCGTTTAAATCTCTACCTATCTCTGCTGCAAAAACCTTAGCAGCAATAGCAATGTTTTCAAACGCATTAGATAACCCTCCTTCGACTCTTTCAAGTTGTTGTAGTCCTCCGATTAATTTACTTACAAATTGCTCCCCATTAAATCCTGCTTCTCTAATCGCTTCACCTGTACGCCCTCCAAATGTGTCTTGCAGGACTTTACCTAATACAGGAGCATTTTCTAATAAAATACCTACATCTTCTTGTAAGACTTTATTTTTTGCTTGTATCTGCCCTAACTGACGTATAACACCTGAAAACTCCTGCGAAGTACCACCTGAAACAGCAATCGCATTACCTACTTGCCTTATGGCTTCTTCTGCTTTTTCTGCACTAAACCCTAAGCCTTGTAGTTTTAATGATCCTGCAACCGCTTGATCAAAAGTAATACCTGGATTCTTTGCAACTTCCCTAAGCGAGTTTATTTGTTGTTGTGCCAAATCTGCGCTTCCTGCAACAGCTAAAAAGGCTTTTTCAAGACGTTCAAAGTCTGCAAATGATTTTAAAGCAGCACCGCCAATTGCGGCTAAAGGCAAACTAACTTTTGCACTTACATCCTGTCCAATGCTAGACAGACGAGAACCGCTTTGCTTTAAAGAACGCTCCGCATTTTTTAAGCCTGTTTGCAACCCTTTAATAGTTGCCCCAATCCGCACGTTTAAGTCCGCTAAACTAGCCATTTAATTTCTTCTTTTTTTCCTCAAAATGCAGCTTATCAAGTTTTGCTAAAAACTCTTTTCGCTCCTTTTCTTCTTGCTCGCTTAGTTGCTTTTTAGGCTTTGCTTTTGGCTTTTCCCACTCAAACTCAATCAAGTCTTTAGGCTTTAATGTTTTACCTTTCTGCACGTTTGGAGAAAGTAAAACCGTTGCTACCCATCTTGATCGTTCCCACTCCCTTTGCTGCCTATACTGCTCTAATTCAAAGAAACCTTTTATTCGGTTGTTTACATCTCTTAGCGTGCATTGCCAAAAATCGGAATCTGACATTCCACATTGGCCGCACGCTAATTGATACAAATAGTCAAAAGTTAGGGGCGTTATTTCGCCCCCTTCTGGTTTCCCTCTTCTGCTATTTCATCGGATGAAGCCGAACCACTAAACACGGACATGATTTTTTCAAATCCTTTTTCGTCCAAGTCTAAAATGTCGGCAACTTGTATCGGTGTAAGTTCAAACTTTTTCTTTTCAACCCTTGCGCCGCCTTTTAACCCATGATAAGCAAGGCCTATCATTGTGTCAAAATCCATATTTTCTGTCAGGTTTTGTAAGTCACCAAGCTTTAAGTTTTGCTCCTTACAAAAGCAGCGCAAAGTCCAAAGTCCAAAATTGACAGGGTAGGATTTACCCCCTAATTCAATTGATTGTGTTTTCGCGTTCATATATTATGTTACAGTTGTTTTAGTTACTGCACCATTCGAATTAGCCGTGAATGAGAATGTCACGTTTTCATCTGCTTGCGCGGTAATTTCTACCGACGTTAGTTTAACGGATGCACTGTAAATTTGTGTACCCGAAGCACTACCAGAATGAAAGCGCATTGTAACATCTGCACCAGCCACCCAATAGTCATAAATTTCCATCATGTCCACACCGTTTGCGCTGTTGTATTCATAAACAGCATTTCCCGACACACTCATAGATTTCGTGCCAATGTCAAACGATTGCCAACCACCACCGCCACTATCTTTTGTGATAGTTGTTTTTTCTTCCGCAGAAAACGAAACTGTACATTCCGTTGCATCTGCGATTGCTGTGTCTGTACCTGTAATGTCAATGTACAAACGCGCGTTAGTTCCGCTTTCGAACGCCATAATTTTTGTTTTTTAAGCTTTAAAATTTTGTTGTTGTTGTCTGTTTTCGCTCGCGTTCTTATAGCTTCATTTTAGCGTCAAACTCCATAAGAGTAGAATAAACGCCTGTTTCTGTGTCTATTTTTTGATCTCTATATGAGGTTAAAATAATTCTACTTTCAACCCCATTTATAATTCCTTCAAATCGGTGTAACCTGTCTCTAATAACTTCATACACTTCATAAACTTCTGCATAACTTGTACTAAAAACACTTACTTGAAAAGTCAATGTATCCTGTAAAGTTGTGTCTTTTGTCAAGTCTGGCGTTGCTACAATTGTATTGTAACTAACGGCAGGGAAAGACCGTGTTTGAGGTATAATAACAGGAAACAACCTATCTTTTACTAGATTGTCAAAAGCTTCATGCTGTAATAAACGGCCTGTTATAACTTTATAAATCATAGTC
>Ga0181379_1001742_pt1 | contig 10176 bp, 8 predicted proteins | sample 2SPOviralmetaG_FD_130115 | JGI IMG/M metagenome (GOLD analysis project Ga0181379, IMG submission 130115) | Marine viral communities from the oligotrophic San Pedro Time Series (SPOT) site, San Pedro Channel, CA, USA - 2 SPOT_SRF_2009-07-10 | ecosystem: Environmental > Aquatic > Marine > Strait... | reverse complement strand
TCCTTCAGGGCCAGGACATCTTCAACTTCATCAATGGGTTGTCAACCAACCAAGTGAACGGCGCTTGCACCACCGTCTTCACCAATCGTGCTGCCAAAATTGTTGACGTTTGTGAAGTGATACCCGTCGGTCCCAACGTCGCAATTGTTGGTTTCGAGCCGAGCAAAACCGCCGTCACCGCCCACCTCACCGACCGTATTCTGGGCCAGTCAATCACCATAACCGATATCTCGGAACTGAACGATGTGTTCCTTGGAACCGACGATGCCTCCTACCCAGAAGGCACCACAGTCCATCAGAGTCATTTTGGTACAATGTACATCATCCCAATCAAGTACGAATGGAAAGCTACGTGGACGGAAGGAGAATGGACAGAGCATCGAATAACGAACCTTATTCCCTACCATGGTCATGAAATAACCTCCAAGGTACATCCGCTGGCCTGTGGCTTGGGTGATTTGGTTCATCCGCAGAAAGGTTGCTACATTGGCCAAGAAGTACTCACAAGAATGCGGAGTCGTGGGAAACAAGGTCACCGTTTGGTGAAACGAAAGAATCCTGTTGACAAAGCCACCACGGTTGGTGAAGAGGAAAGTCTGGTCCTTGAACGAATTCAGTAGCCCAGAACATCTTTGAGTTGCCCTTTGTAGAATTCCCCAGAACCTTGGAGCGATTCAAGTTCCTCGGCGGTTAGATCGAGTTCAAAGATGCGTTCTACACCGTTGGCGCCAACGATGCACGGAACGCCGATGTAAACATCAGAAAGACCGTATTGACCGGTCAACAAGCAAGAGGCCGGAATCAAACGACGTCGGTCGTTCAAGACCGATTCCGCCATGATGGCTGCAGCTGAACCTGGTGCGTAGAACGCTGAACCCTTCTCAAGCAATTTGACAATCTCTCCACCACCGCTAGCCGTTCGGGCACTGATTGCCTCAATTCGCTCCTCGCTCATGAGTTGCGTAATTGGAATGCCACCAACCGTAGTGTAACGTGGAAGAGGCACCATCGTGTCGCCATGGCCACCGAGGACCATCGGTGAAACATCTTCTTCAGCACAGTTCAGTTCAAGGGCAATGAAATGAGCCATGCGTGCACTGTCGAGAACACCTGCTTGGCCAATGACTCGCTCTGGTGGGAATCCTGTTACCTTTTGCATGTGGTAGGTCATGAGGTCAAGTGGGTTGGTGACCACAATAACAACGGCGTCTGGCGCATGGTCTTTGATACCAGTTCCGACTTGGGATACGATGTCGGCGTTCTTTCCAATCAGATCCTCACGGGTCATGCCCGGCATGCGAGGGAAACCAGAAGTTACCACCACGACATCCGCTCCCGAAATATCGTTGTAATCGGCTGTTCCAGTAATGGTGCCGTTGTAATTGAGAACGTTGGCGTTCTGCGACATGTCCAATGCCTTGCCTTTTGCAAACCCTTCGTAAATGTCGAGGAGAACGATGTCTGCAACCTTCATTTGAGCCAACACAAATGCACATGTTGCCCCTACGTTTCCTGCTCCAATCACTGCAATTTTCCGACGTCCGCTTGCCATGGTTTCCACCTTTCAAGTGGCACCTGATGTGTGCAGTCCATAAGTCAAATGGTATGTCCCGTTGGACAGTATTTTAGGCAATAGCAAAAGTGCCGTGCAGTGATTCAAAGCGTGGAATCTAAAAACCTCCTTCAAGTGGAAGATTTGCACCTACCCTTTCGTGGGTGCCAATTACAGGTGATAGCATGAAACTCGGTGTCCCAAAAGAACCTGAAGGAGAAACTCGCGTAGGCATCGTCCCTTCGAGCATGAAGAAACTTTCACGGGCTGGTTTTGAGGTCTATATCGAAGAAGGAGCAGGGCTTGCAGCCAATTATCACGACCAAGATTACAAGGATGCAGGCGCTCATATCGTGCCTCGAAAAGAAGCCCTATCGTGCGAAAATCTGGTTTGTATTCGCTTCCCGGGTACCGATGGCATCAATGCAGGAACCAACCTCGCTTGCGTCTCCGACCCTTTCCGACACCCCGAATACGTGAAGGCCTGCATGGAAGCAAACATCACGTTGCTCTCAATGGACATGATTCCTCGTCGCCTCTCAAGGGCACAATCCATGGACGTGAATTCCAGCCAGGATAACCTGGCTGGATACAAAGCCGTTCTCTTGGGCGCCGCCACCGTTCCCAAGGGGATTCCCATGATGACCACCTCAGCTGGAACCATCCGACCTGCAAAAGTCGTGATCATGGGCAGTGGCGTGGCGGGTCTACAAGCCATTGCCACAGCCAAGCGCCTCGGTGCTATCGTGTTCGCTTCCGATGTTCGGAAGTCAGCCGCCGAACAGATTGAGTCCGTCGGAGGTCGTTTTATTGAAGTCGATGGAATGGATGATTTTGAAGATGAATCGGGCTATGCTAAACCTCTGACACCTGAATTTATCCAGAAGGTGAACGACACGGTCTGCGGTGTTGCGGCTGATGCTGATATCATTGTCACAACCGCTCGTATCTTTGGCCGACCAGCCCCCATCACGGTACCATCCAGCGCTGTTGCGAATTTCAAATCCGGGGCCGTCGTCGTTGACATGAATGCGGACGTTGGTGGAAACTGTGAAGACACGGTCCAAGGAGAAGTCACAACCACTGAAAACGGCGTAATCATTGTTGGAACCTCAAATCTACCCGGAACCCTCGCCAACACGGCATCCATGCTGTATTCGAACAACCTCACCACCTTCTTTACGTCCCTCGTTGAAGAAGGAGCCGTGGCCATTTCGGAAGAAGACGACATCCTTGTCGGGGCACCGGAAGGCTCAGATTTCTATGTTAATGGAATGGGCGGCGTACTGATCTGCAAAGACGGTGCGATCCATCCTAAACAAACTCGACTCGCAGGGGTGGTTGAATGATTACCGAAGCATCGCTTATTGCAAACCTAACGCTTTTCATGCTGGCTATTTTCCTTGGATTTGAACTGATCACAAAGGTCCCAGCAACACTTCACACCCCGTTGATGAGCGGCGCAAATGCCATTTCTGGGATCAGCGTCGTCGGTGCGCTGTTGGGAGCAAATGTGGCCCTCGAAGGTGGTGACACGCTCGTATCCGGAATTCTTGCTTTCGTAGCAATCGTGCTTGCTATGATTAACGTCGTTGGCGGATTTGCCGTAACAAACCGGATGCTCAACATGATCGCCGGCAAGAAAAGGAGGGCTTGAGATGGAAGAATGGATACCCCTGGGCTACCTGCTCTCAGCAGCCTTGTTCATCTTTGGATTGAAGAAACTCGGTCATCCAAGAACCGCTCCCCGTGGAAACCAATACGGTGCCATGGGAATGCTTGTCGCCGTCATCACAACCGTCGTTGATATGCAACTCGCTTCAGGAGCCATGAACTGGGAACTTATCATTGCCGGACTCGTCATTGGCTCAGTCATTGGAGCCATCATGGCCATCAAGGTTGAGATGACGGGTATGCCAGAACTTGTGGCGCTCTTCAACGGGTTTGGCGGAGCAGCTTCTGCCCTCGTGGCTCTTTCAGAGACTTGGAAGTACATCGAAGACCCAAACCTCGCACTACCCACCGGTTTGACACTGCAGGTCGTGGTCGTTGCAGCTGGCCTCTCTGCCCTTGTTGGATGGATGACATTGACCGGTTCCTTGCTGGCCATGTTCAAACTCAAAGGTGGCGTTGAAATCTTTGGGAAGTGGTTCAAGACACCAACATGGGGGCCAACGTGGCTCAACCCGGTGAAGGTGCTCTTGACGCTCTCTGTTTTCGCACTCATTGTGATGTCCATTGGTGACCCGACCAACGAAACCTACTTGTGGGCCATCATTGGTATTTCGTGTATTCTAGGAATCATACTGGTCTTGCCCATCGGCGGGGCCGACATGCCAGTGGTGGTATCCCTGCTCAATTCCCTCTCGGGTATTGCGGCTGCATTTACCGGTTTTATCATCAACAATCCGGTGTTGATTGTTGCTGGTTCGTTGGTAGGTGCCTCAGGCCTTATCCTCACCTTCATCATGTGCAAGGCAATGAACAGAACACTTCCTGATGTATTGTTCAAGTCCTTTGGTGGAGGTGGTGAAAAGGCTGAATTGACCCGAACAAAGGTCGGTTCCGATGCCGATGAAGTGGCCATGATGGTTGACGGAGCACAGAAGGTCATCATCGTTCCAGGCTACGGCATGGCTGTGTCCCAATGTCAACACCAAGTCAAGGAATTTGGCGACCTACTCGAAGAAAAATTCGGTACGGAAGTCAAGTACGCCATCCACCCAGTCGCCGGTCGAATGCCAGGGCACATGAATGTCCTTCTAGCAGAAGCCAATGTTCCTTATGAGAAGCTCATTGAAATGGATGAAATCAACCCTGAGTTCCCTGAATGCGACGTGGCCGTGGTCATCGGAGCCAACGACACCTGTAACCCCGCCGCACGAAGTGGCGAAGGTCCGCTGGCTGGCATGCCTATCATCGACGCTGATCAAGCCCGAACGGTGGTCATCATCAAGCGATCTCTATCGGTGGGATACGCAGGTGTTGACAATGACCTCTTTTACGAGGACAAAACCATGATGCTCTTTGGCGACGGAAAGGCCATGATGACCGGTTTGAACAACGCCATCAAGGAAATCTGATGGGGCTCAACACCGGCGAAGGTGAAGCAACATTCAAAGAGCGGGGCCGAGTGGAAAAATTTGGGTGAGTTCATGCGACGCAACTTCCGTAACTTTTCGTTGATGGTAGTTCTCTCTTTGATGCTGGTCGCGCCTGTTCTGGGCAATCCTAACGGACCACCTTGGGACAACGGGGGCAACCTCGTCATTGAAACCGGGTGCACATGCCATGGTGGTGGAGCGCCATCAACCGAAGTTGTGGTCTCCGTAGCCGGTGTGCCTCGGGCCTACAACGTGAGCGAAACCTACGAGTTTGTCATCAGTCTTCAGCACGCATCAAACTCTGAGGGAGGATTCCTCTTTTGGGACGGCGACATCGGCACACTTACCGCAGGCGAAGGCAGTCAAAGCGTACCCGATAAGCCGGGTGCACTCTCACAATCCGAACCTGGCAACGACTGGATTGTTTCGTGGACCGCACCGAGCGAAGACATGGGTCCAGCCAACTTCCAGCTTGTGGGCAACGCCGTCAATGGAAACGGAAACTTCGACGAAGGCGACAAGTGGAACATCCTCGCCTTTACCATCAGCGAGCCAGGGGCCACAGAAATCGCCACCGACGAGGATGTTTCCCTACGGACCATCAGCGTTGGGGATTACGATTCACTGTTCGTTGCAGAAGAAGACCCTGAGGCGATTGAAGCTGAACGACAAGAGGGAATTGCTCACGATTTCTTTGCCAATGGAAATCTGTATTATTGGACGACCCTCTCAATGATCATCATCGCTGCCGTGATTCAAGGTGAATTCTACGAACGCCGCTTCGGCGGTGGACCGACCCACCTTGACAAGAGTCTAGCCGTGCCTCAAGGCCTTCGCAGAGGTGTTCTTGCATCCGGACTCGCCATCTTGTTTGCTTACCTCGTGGACGACGGACAACCCTGGGGCTACGCTCTGGTGGCAGGCATGCTCACACTCTGGGCCATTTATGGCGTCTATCGAACCATCGTTCAAGCACGTGCACCGAAGCAATACACGGACCTTGTTTGAGTGAGACCTTATGACCATACTGCTCGAATCCGACAAGGATGCGGCCATACAATCTCATCTTGATGAATTGTCAAAACGCACGATATTGATCTTCATCACCATCGTCTCACTGACCCTAATTTGGTCGTTTTCCGTTGACGAATTGCTTCAAGATTTCCTCGCCATGCTCCATCCATGTCAAGGAGATTGTTTGAACGTATACGACCCAGCCCAATGGAGTGCAATACGGTGGTTAAGTGCCCTCTACCTCGCCTTTCTTTCATCGCTTCCATTGCTCTTGTACCACGTGCACAGTTTTGCAAAACCGGGGTTGGCCCTTGAAGAATACAAAGCACTCAAACGGTGCACAATATTCGGAACCTTTCTCCTCTTACTCAGCTTCGTCTTGATGACGACCACGCTTCTACCAATGCTGTTTGAGGCAGGACATGAAAACCATCAGAGTGTTGGCCTAACCGCCCAATACAGTGCTGTTGAAATGCTCGCCGTTGCAACCTATCTCACCTGGATATTGGGGTTGATGTTGATCAGTTGGCTTGTCATGTTCACGGCTGGTCAACTCAGGCTGTTAACACAGACAACCGCAGAATGGTGGCGAATCCGAGTCTATGGTATCAGCAGCCTCCTCATTTTGCTCACCGTGCCGGAACAGGCACAAGCACTTTCGGTGCCCTTGGTAGCCGTGACCTTGGCGAGCAACGAATTTCTCGCACGACCTTGGTTTGCCCAGACCAATCTTGTCTCTGGGCGGATGACGGATTGGTTTGACGGTGAAGGTCGTCGGCGGCGACTTGCGGTGGTTCAATCCTATCAACATCCCAAATGCATCAGTTCGGAACTGGCAACGGAGGCAGGATACACATTGCTCACGGTTGAGAATTGGCATGAAAGCCAGGGTGACCGTGAGAGAGTACTGATTTTCATGCAACATCAGCGCATAACAGATGTGCTGATCAACCATGACGACAACAACGAATTACCCATGTTCATCCAGGAGAATTTTGAACGATTGGATATCAAAGTTCACCACCACAACCATGCTTCCCTCGAAGAATGGACCGCTCATCCTTTTTCCACCATCTTCGGAGGTCATTCAGACCATAGGAACTGAACGGTTTCCTATATCCAAGCTACGCATATTCAACGAAACTTCAAACCTGCAAGCACAGACACGGAGCCATGAGGCAGGTGTCAGCGGTACTCCTGGCCTTGGTTTTTCTTTCCTCTGCAGCATGGACCTTCACACACGAAGAAAAGGTAGAAGGGTGGTTGGTCGGACAAATCGTTGTTAGCAACGATGAGTCCAGTGTCCAGGTGCCATTGCAAGATAAGGAACATTGGTTGGTGGTCGTGGTTGATTTTGAACAAAACACAGCCAACAATGGATGGGGAATTGATGAAGCAGACAACATGCTGAACCAAGCCGTCGTCCCCTACATCGAACAGCTCTCTGGTGGAGAAGCCAACCTTTCCATCACGATCCATGACACGGTGATTCGGGCAAACTTTCCCGTTGAGGACTACGGACAAGATGCCACTGGAAAGGACAGTGGACCGGGTGGTGAATTCCTTCCCTCGGCCCTTGCCGAAGAGGCTGTCACCAGCATCAAAGATGACGTCAATTGGGATACCTTTGACCTGAACGACGATGGCACCATCGACCGTTTTTTGGTGCTTCATACAACCAAGGGGCAAGAGGAAAGCCCTGGCACCAGCAACCGCATATGGTCGCATTTTACACATTTTGAAGATCCAATTGTTCTCACTGATGACCATACCATCGAACATTACACCATGGCAAGTTTGCAAACGGGAACAAGTGGAGTTGGGACGATCATTCACGAGATGATGCACCAAATGGGGGCCATAGACCTCTATCCAGTTCATGATGAAGTGGCCTTCCAATCTTGGAAAGGGCCGGGTGATTGGGACATCATGGCCAGCGGGAATTGGAACGGAGGAGGAAGGTGGCCAGCCATGCCCACTGGGGCCAACATGGAACTTGTTCGCCAACAACGAATCGAAATCATCGACCTCTCGTGGCCACCGAGTACCGTCCAACCATGCATCGGCCCTACAACCGTTCTCAAAGGCGTCAGTGAGGGTGGAATGGTGCTCAAAATCCCTATTTCTGATACCGAATCCGTGTTTGTTGAGCACCGTTCAGATTCCGGTTTCGATTCGCGATTACCCGGAGCTGGGATTCTTGTATCCTATCAGGATTTGAGCGTGGGTGACTTTGAGCGAAACGAAGTAAACACCAATCCAAACCAACCATGGCTCAAGGTAATTGAAGCGGATGGTGGAGATGATTTGGTTCGCGGTTCAAACCAAGGTGAAGCAAGCGATCTATTCCTCAATAACACGTCATTTGGGGCCGAAGGTGTGAAAATCCGGAACCATGATGGGATTTTAGTGCCCTGGATAGCCACGGTATCGGGTGAAGAGAACCTCAGCGTATCATTCTCTGCCCCTTCGTGCAATCCATTGATGCAGGTTGACCTGAGCAACCATGGCAGCCCTGTCCTTCCGACAGGGGCAATCAGCGTTGGAATCTCTGGAAACACAGAACCTTGCACGAGTGATTTGATTTCATCGGATGGGCGAGGTGTTTCTTTGATTCATTCCGAGCAAGGACATACCTTGGAATTCTCCACCCAAGGCACCGCTCCGTCGACCGCATTTATTGAGGGAACCATCTCATGCGACGGCAGCACCATCCAACTGCGCCACCCCGTGCATATTCTCAATCGAATTCCACAGGATTCTACCTTTCAAGCAGTGGTTCACCCCGAATCTACAACGATGCTGGACATTCCAATCGCCTCATACGGTGATGGAACACAGAGGTTTTCAGTCTCCATTGATGGGCCACTGGCACGTGTGGCCAGCGGAGAAATATCGGTGCTTGTTGCTGAGGAAACCTCGTACGTTTTGGCGGTAGAGCCCAATGGCTTGCTGACCGAAAACATGCTCATCTACGGCACTGTCATGATCTCAACTGACGATGGCATGTCATGGACCATCGACGTTGAATTGGAGGCGACGGCAACCAACGATGAATGGTGGACGCCTCTGACTGAGCCAGGCAGAATCATTGGCCTCATGCTGGCCATCCTCGGAATCTCAGCACTGACTAGCATGAATAAGAAAGAGAAAACACCTGCCAATGAAAAGGATGACAATATCAGTGAATTACCGACACAGGAAGAACAAGATCCTTGGGGCCGACCGTTGGACGAGGTGGCCTCAACCGACGCGTTTAATGTTCAGGAATGACGAGACTCCCTCTGTAAATTGTGCGCATATCCATCGCTTGTTGACACCTTCTGCGAGTCGAACGGCAAGACAAACTTCTTCCCAATTCGTGGGTGCCTCATCAAGCGGTTGTATCAACCAAGGAGCGTGAGCCGCTTCAATTGATTCCTCGTATCCCCTCCAACGGCAGCCATATTTGAAACCCGGACGAAGAAGCAGTCCTTGCTCAATTAATGCTCCATACAGGCCGATGTCATCATCATGATTGAGAAGGAAGTTGTGTTCTTCGTTCCGCAAGAAACGGCCTGAAAAATGTGGTGTACCGATGGCTGGAAGGGGCCATTCTTGTGTATGGTTGAGAAAGTATCCTCCATCGATGGCATGAGCAGATGCACATGATGCATGAATCTCCTTCTGAAGTTCATGTTCAAGGTCTGAAAATCGGAGATGTGTCCCCTTGGGTTGCGACGGTGAAAGATGATAGATGGTTGTGTCAAATTCATCATCGATGACGCACAATTCGGCCACGTGGCCACAAGTGTTGACCAATGAAACCCACTCATTGAGCTCATCCCAATCCAACGGGTCATGCGTTCGTTGCAAACGAACTTGACTCAATCCAGGGTGAGATTTCCACGCTTCATGCCGCTCCCAACGTACGGCCCATGTGTGCTCGGGGAACGGGTCAAATCGTGACGAAAGATGCTTGACTGGAATCACCCGTTCACCACCGTTTCGAAGGACATCCATGGCGATAATACGCCTCAGCAATGTACCATCGTTGCTGAGTTGGTCACTGAACCAATCTCCGTCGCTTGGTAGAGGAACATGCCGGTACCAATGGCAGAAAAGGACCTCTTCAGCTGTCAAAACAATGCCTCCATCTACCCGGTTACCAAGGGCACTTTTTTGATGAAGTCGTTGGGCCAGTGGGTCTGAAATAAACCAACCATCCGGACGAACCTCTGGGGGTGAGAGGGGTTGCGAGGGTGGAGCGTTGGCAGACCGTCCATGACCCAATGGCCGGGTTGTTCGTGCCCGAGGACGGTACGTTCGTTCCCGTCCACCCATGTCTAGACCACTGTCCCCCCGTTTTTCATTCCGTCGCTTGAAACCGATTGTCCTATTTGCTACCGGTTCAACCCCTTCACGGGGGAGTACGATGGTCGACGGCTACTTGGGCACCCTCACGACCGAAGAACGGGCACTCTTGCACCTCATCAACCAACAATTACCAACCGGTGGTTGGGAAGC
>Ga0181379_1001741_pt1 | contig 10178 bp, 9 predicted proteins | sample 2SPOviralmetaG_FD_130115 | JGI IMG/M metagenome (GOLD analysis project Ga0181379, IMG submission 130115) | Marine viral communities from the oligotrophic San Pedro Time Series (SPOT) site, San Pedro Channel, CA, USA - 2 SPOT_SRF_2009-07-10 | ecosystem: Environmental > Aquatic > Marine > Strait... | reverse complement strand
AAGGAAAGAAACTAATAATCTTATTATGATTGATAATCATATTCAGACGTCTGATATGCAAGACCCTTCATTTTTTTCAACAAATGAACATTGTGCTGCGGTATGTACATTTAAATTTTTTAATCCAACTGAAAAAATACCGATATGGTTACAATATGTAGATAATGATGATATGAAATTATGGTTACCATTTTTATCCCATCCTGCTTTATTCACTACTTTTATGAATGTAAGATTAACTAAATGTAATATGTTGACAAAATCATATGCATTTGATAGAATGGATAGCGGTGCCTATGAACACATGGATAAATTATTATCTGATGAAAGTATTAGTTGGATGATTATTGCCGGTAGTTATATGAACGAAGTAAAAGAAAATTTTAATCAAATATTAGCATCAAATTCACGTCCGATGAAATTTTTTGGATATAATGTTGTTACCTTAAATTTAGAATTCCAAGGTATGACCAAAAATGTTGCTCGTCAAATGATAACTAATCAAAATAATTATTATAAACGAAAAAATATGAAAGAACGTGTTGATTTTGCCGTAATGTATTCTTATCATCCACAAAGTAGAGAATATATTATTCAATTATTAGATGATCACAAACAAACACGATTAAATATGAGAGAAATTGCTATGAAAATCGCTACTAAATCAAAATACGGTAACGGGCGTGCGGGTGGTTTTAATCATATTGGTAGTTTTCATTTAAGTGATACACCCAATTTTATGCAAGAAGCACAAACAATGTCCCTAAAATAATTTTCTTTTAGATATTATTTAACAATTATATTCTTTATTATTCTCATCTTCATTTAAAAATTGATTTATATTTATTAATAATTCAAATAGATTAGTAGAAAATGACTGAAATATTTCCGTCCTTACGAAAGCAAAATGGCAGTAATGATATAGTAGATGTATACTCGTTAAATGATTCTGGTATACCAATTTCACCGGAAGCAAATAGAACAATGCTCGGTTCTGCACGATGTTATAGAGATGTAGATGTTACTGAAGCTATGTCATTTACACATTGTCAAAAAATAAACACTAATAGAGATGAACCAACTATTTCAAATACAGAAGAAGAATATCAGACACATTATAATAAAACGATAGGTCCATTAACTAAAAATAAATCAATACCGGACGGTTCAATAACTGTACGTATAGGTGATAGATTGAAATTGAATTTATTATCTGTTTTCCGATTAACAAAAATTAATGAAGGATACGTTATTCGTAAAATTGAAAAATTGTTTTACGTAGCATATCACGAACACAATGAATCAACAAGTTTATTTTATTCTAAATACCCAAATGAAAGAATAGATGAAATTATTTTACATTTTTATATTTGGTTACCAGATGTAATTAAAGTAAACAAGGTTAAAAACATTCTTAAGAAAGTATATAGGAAAACTGTCAATAAAATACCCAAATTTGTTAAAATTCAGTATAATATCTTCCAAACATTTGGTCTAGAAATGAAACGTTATTGTTGGTTAATTTCTGAAAATGTTTATATGTATGGTTCATACTTTGAAAGAACATGCAAAGACAAGAAATTAAAGAGAATAAAAGATATTGAAGATGTCTTAATATTATTTTTTAATAATGATATCATTGAACATATCTTTGCCAATACATTCTTAAATGAAACATTATTAAATGATTCATTCTTTTACCTTTAAAATAAATCTATTGTAATTGAGTTTAAAATACATCTATTGCATTCTAGTTTGTAAATAAATTAAATAATTACGATTTAATCGTAAACGCATATAAAGGAATTAATATAATATATATTAGTATGATACATAAATGTGAAATATGTGGATATAAAACAGTGGTTACGACTCATTTGACTGATCATTTAAAATCACAAACTCATAAAGATAAAGTAGAAATTAAAAAATTACAGTTAGCAAAGGATAATACGATAGTAAAATTGAAAGATATTATGGATAATTATAATATTAAATATAAAAGAAAAATGAAAAAATATGTATATATTCAACAAATTATAGAATATTTAGAACATGTTAAGGAAAAAGAAACAAAAGATACAAAAGATAAAGATACAAAAGAAGATAACCAATTAAAATTTATTGATTTATTTTGTGGGATAGGTGGATTTCATCAAGTACTTAAAAATTTAGGAGGTAAATGTATTTTATCTAGTGATAGTGATAAATCTTGTCAAGAAGTGTATAAAATAAATTATAATATGAATTGTAAAAAAAATGTATGTGATATTAAACCAAATGAAATAGAAGATTTTGATATATTATGTGCAGGATTCCCTTGTCAACCATTTTCGAATGGTGGGAAAAAAAAGACATTTAATGATAGTCGTGGATTATTATTTGATGAAATAATGAGGATTGCTAAAATTAAAAAACCAAAATTTATGTTTTTAGAAAATGTAAAACATATTTTAAAAGTTGGAAATCAAGAAGTTATCAAATATATAAAAGAACAAATCGATAAATATGGTTATAAATTACAATTATTCAAAATTTCTCCTCATGAATATGGTATACCTCAACAAAGAGAACGAATATATTTTGTTTGTGTAAGAAAAGATATTTATAACGGAAAAGATATAGTTTTACCTATATCTAACAAAGAAATTGTATTTGAAGATTATTTAGACAAAAAAAAAGACATTAATAAAAAATATTTTATTAATAACGAAGACGATAATGAAGAGGATAATAGAAATGATATATTTAAATGCTTAAACGCATGGGATGAAATGATTAAAATATTTGAAGTAGGTGAAAAGATATCACCAACTATTTTAGTGAATGAATTTTATAAAGAATATACTGAAGAAGAATTTAATGATTTAGCAAAATGGAGACAAGATTATATAATTAAAAATAAACCATTATATAAAAAATATAAAAAACAATTTGATGAATGGTATAAAAAACATAAAACGCTTTTACAAAAAAGAGAGATATATGCAAAATTAGAATGGCAAGTCGGAATAATTAAAGAAAATGATTCTATTTTTAATTATTTTATCCAATTTAGACAATCGGGTATCAGAGTTAAAAAAGCAGAATATTTCCCTACATTGGTGGCAATTTCTCAAATACCTATTTATGGTAAAGAAAAACGTTATATTACACCAAGAGAATGTGCTAGATTACAATCATTCCCAGAATCATTTATTTTACCAGATGATAAAAGTGCATATAAACAATTTGGTAATGCAATTAATATCGATAATGCTACTTTAGTCATTAAATCTACATTAAAACATTATGGAATGTTAAATGATGATTCAGAGGATGATTCAGAGGATGATTCAGATGATGATGATTCAGATAATGATGAATGCATTCTTACTGATGTTGAAGATGATGATTCAGAGAATGAATGTATTCTTACTCATGATGAAAAATGTTTGTTAAAATATAATGGTTGTGATTATCAAGCATATCAAGCATGGTTTCAAATGAAAAGGTTAAGAAATATATGGTCTAAATTTAATCGTGAGAGAAAAGTATATGAATCACATATTCTTTATGATAGAATATTTCGTTTAACAAATAAAGATGTATGTTATAAAACTGAATTTATTACTGAAGAAATATATAATTTACCTAAAAAACCAAGAGGTGGATATGCAAATTATACAAATGATCACCCATTTAGTGCTAGATTAGCATTTAGAACTCTTATGAATGATTGGCCAACATTTATGGATGATTTTGATGATTTTAAAGTAGAGTTTAAAAAATTAACATACACTTTAGGAATGTTACCTAAACAAAATCAAGATGTTAAGATTAAAAAAGATGGCAATGGAGAATTAATAGTTGAAGAAATCATAAATGAAAGATATAAAAATTTTACATTTATTAATATGAACACAAATGCAAAAGTAAAAGGATTCCCTTTAGACGTACCTGATTGGTATTTAGAAGGTGAAAAGAAAAGATTATTTTAAATTATTTTTTTAAATTATTTTTTTTAAATTGGGGTTCGGCATACAGGACAGTTTCTTCTTGTTTGAGACCATCTCTCTATACATTTCTTACAAACTAAATGATTACATTTAGTACGGTGTCCACTATCTTCAAAGCATACACTACAAGTGTATGAAGGAAGTTTAGGATATGCTTCTTCATATATTAATTTCTTTTCTGCTTCTTTCTCAGGAGCAATTCTACCTACCCAAGATGTAGTATCACTGTGAATAGTTTCACACCAAAATGGTGGGATTTTTTGTTGTAAAACAATTGGTTTTTCAGATATTTCTTTATCTGATAATACTACAGTAGGTCTTTCTTTAGAGAACTCCTTGTAATGAGAATCATCGTAATCTTTTAGAAAGTCATTAGTAGTTTCCCTTTTATGGAATTTACGGGCACCATTGTTTTCGTATTCCTTTTGATATTTTTGAACACTGAACTTAGATGGTTTAGAAACTTTAGTTTCTTTTTCGATTTCATATTCGATTTTTTCATTACATTGATAGCAAAGATATTCGCCGTCACTGCTTTCAAAGATTGCTTTTTCAGGACAACAATCACATTTAAAATTCAATGTATATAATGTCTTATATTCAGGAGTATACCAAAATTGGTTATACCAATATTTTAGGTTATCAAGTTTATATATACTAAAATAACAAGATTTTAGATGGTATATATAACGTATATCGATTTTTGTAGAGTCTTGTTCTATCAAACGAATTCGACGTGATTCTTCTTTCCAGTTATCTGGTTTCTTTAATGTATTTTTTTGATGTCGATTAAACAAATAAGTATTATGAAACTTTTCAAGATTAAAAAATTCTTGTCCCATTTCTTGAATATAACCTTTTCCTATTTTGTCATTGTAATCCCATTCGCTTCGTTCTATTAATAAATCATATTCACAATCGCAAAAACGGTGATATATTGGGTCTTCACATAAATATGGCCAATTATATATATGAGAATTTCGATGTATATAACTCTTAACAGTTGAATTACAATTCCCACATAAGTATTTATGATGTATATTGCCACAGTAACATGTAATGTTTTTTTTCTGATTTAATTCAAAAAAATATCCTCGACATTGATAACATATGTTGTACTTTTTAATTTCATCAGGTTTTAGATAATTACTATAATAATCGTATATCCTAGTATATCTAAATGGCGATTGTCTATATGATTTAAAACTATTGCACGTAATACAACAATATATATCTGTTGAACGCTTATACTTTCTCCTTTTTACTTTAATCCATTCGGATTGCTCGCAATGCATATATCTCACTGAAATTAAAGGTATAAATAAAAAACATCAATTTTTTTAAATTATTTTAATATTATATATGAATGATTATTTAATTTTAACATTTATTGGTGGATTTACGGGTATTTTGGCAGGTTTTGTAGGTGGCGGTTCAGATGTATTAATTGTACCAATGTTACTATTTTTTCATGTTTTTAGTAATATAAAAACTGCTATTGGAACTAGTTTAGCAATGTTGCTTCCACCCGTCGGATTATTTGCTGTATATGATTATTATAAAGAAGGTAATATGAATATTAAATATGCGACATATTTAGCGATTTGTTTTACTATATTTTCAACATTATCTGCTAAAATGGGTATAAATTTCCCAAAAAAGAATTTAAAAAAAATATATTCATTATTTTTAATAATTATTGGTATTATTACTTTTTTTATTAATTAAATCATTTTAATTTAGAATTTATTTTTATTACAATCGAAAGTTAAAAATTATTATGATAAAATTTTAGATGAATATTTTTTTGGTAATTTAAATTGGTAAAATCACTCTTTACAAATAGTACATATATTCACATATGTACAGGCAATTTCTCTCATTTTGTGTCTACAATCGCATTCACACTCTTCATCTTTTTTTGTAAATTTTTCAATTATAACCTTTTTCTTTTCAGAGAATTTCTTCCAAAATGCAATATCCTCCTCATCTACAATTCCGCCTACAGAACCCGTCCAATTACGACTATCTCCTGGTGGATAATAGTTTGGTGTACGGTTATCTATGATATCGAGTGGTTTTTTTTGAGAATGTCTTTTACAACAATTACAATTTTTTAATTCATTAAAAGTATTAATCATATTTCTCAAAGAAACACAATTCTTATCAATTTTACCTTTTTCTTTTAGATGTGTCAATTGTATTGAACTATACGGTAAATTTAGTTTTAATGATGATTCAGTATTTTCATATACTTGACGATGACCAAATTTTGGGTCATAAATATCTCTAACAAATCTCCATTTACTCTTTTTCGGTTCACATTGAACATTTTTCTCCATAATATGTTGATATTATATATTTAAATAAAATAATATCATTTTTATAAATAAAACATATTTTGAATTTATTTTATAAAGTATTTTTGTCTTTTAAGATATGTTAATATATGTCTAATATCTGGTACTGGTAATTTACAATGTAATTTTAATACATTTATTAACACTTTTTCTTTTCTCTTATCTTTTCCATCATAATCATATTCATTATTTGTTAAATAATTAATAACAATATCTTTATTTTTCAATGCCTTCGAATAATTATATCCTTTCATAATTTTATGAATTCTTCTTTTTGGTTGTAACGTTTTTTTACTACCTTTTTGAACAATTAAATTACTTTTATCTTGAATCTTTTTACTATGTAATGTATTCAATATTCTGTATGTTTCATCATCCGGTTTAAATTTAAGCTGTTTCATATAATCAAATATATAAACAACTGCTTCTAATTGATATAGATTCGCACATTTCTTTAATAAATTATTGAATTCATTAATATCCTTCAAACTAATAATATTATTTAATTCAATTTGTAAATTACTCATATACTTATGACAGATTAATATTTATGAAATTAAATTTAATATTTTAATTAAAGAATTTATTTTAATATTTAAAAATTTTTAAATTTTTGTTAAAACTTTTTTTAAAAGTTTATTATATATATGTTTAATTTCATACTATTATTATTTGTATTATTATATTTTTTTACATCACTTATGTATATGTTATATAGACTAAATAATGAATATTATAAATCTAAATATAATCAATTATATCAAAATAAATTTAAAGGAGGGGATTGTCCTTCTGGATGTAAAGAAGGAGTATGTCATAAAGGATTAAGTTGTAGAGATTATTTTCCATATAATGAAGAATGTTGTAGTTTTGATTTTGAATGTAATAATTGTAATGATACATTTGATAATAAAATGTATAAAGAACATGAAACTTCAACTCCAGATAACATTAATGAATTAATTAAAAAGCAAAATGAATATATTAACAATATAAATAAAGAAATAGAAAAACAAAATAACTAAATATATTTTATATATAAAAATGTTTTTTAAAATTTAATTTGTTTTTCAAAATTAAATATGTTTTTTAAAATTAAATTTGTTTTTCAAAAAAACTGAGTAATTGATAATTAAATTTAAATTTTTTCTTAATTTCAACAATTGAAATTAAATATTCTAATTCATCGAATCCACCTATTTTATATTTCTTTTTTTCTTTAACTAAAAATATTTGTGGAAATGTATTCATTTTGTTTTGTTTTTTGTATTTAAACTTTTCATTATCTTTAACAACTTTCTTATTAACATTTATTTTTAAAGATTTTAATAATAATTCGGCCTTTTGACAAAAAGGACAACCATTTATAACATATAAATTTATCATGTATATAATAAACTTTTAAAAAAAATAGTTCTTTTAGAAAAAGAACTTACAGAAAAAGAGAAATGTTTTAATTATGATTTCAATTTTCTCTCATAAAATATATATATCATCTGGTTATTTTTATGATAATTTAGATCAAATATATTAATTTTTTTTTTATCTAGACTTTTACCCAAATATATATATCTTATATTATTCCCACCTTTATGAGTATTACCACATTTATGAGTATTACCACCTTTATGAGAATTACCATCTATTGTGTATTCTATTAATATAGATTTTTTTATAAGATTTTCTTTAAGTCGATTCTTTAATAACATAACATCAGCTTCTAGTCTACCTGATAATAAAATACTGGAATCTTCAAAAGATAAATGTTTCTTTTCTTGTGAACATTCTTTTAAAGTATTTCTTAAAAAATCCTCAATATTGTCAACTGTTAAATCTAAATAAATCGGTTTCTCTTTATGGTCCTTAATCCATTTATATGATGATGCACTTAAATTGGAAAAAATATGAGTTTCATTTTTCCCATTTTGATTAACCTGTGTTAAATTAAGATTACCGAAACAAATCATTGGAAAATAATTTCTTTTTATAACTACATTTTGAAATCTTAAATATATAATTGGTGATTTTTGATTTGATATTGATTTTTGAAATCTTAACGGAAAAAGATCTTTTTCCAGATCTGTTAGATAAGGTGCAGAAGGGACTAATTCAGTTGAATTCACCTGCGAATTTAATACCTCGATAGAAGATTCACTTATTAGAGAATTATTGATTTTAATAAAATTGCTGTCTGGTTTGGTAATTTTAATAACATTATTATTATTTTCATTATTACGATTTAATATCCTATTAAACTCACTTAATAAATCTGTCATATTCGTACTTTCGGTTATTGATAAAGAAATAATATATATTTCACTTCCATCTATATTTTTTAATAAAAATATGTGTTTTTCTTCTTCTTTACTTTTTTCTTTAAGTATACTTAATTTTTTATTAAAATTCATTTGTTTTCTTTGTTTCCTTTCAATTTCTCTCAAATTTGCATTAATCGGAATGTTACCAGATTTTCTCTTACTTGATATTGTACGTGCTAATACACTATCATTGGAATTAGAATCAGAATTTAGAACTACTCTACACGCAGGAAGTATAATTTCTATTTTTTTTTTATTATAAAAATTTTTTAATGATTTCGGTTTGTTTGAACTATTTAATTTATAATTATTAACAATGTTATCTTCAAATAATAATTTATGTACTTTATCAACAAAATATTTTAATGTTATATTATCTCCATATTCAATATCATCGAATAAATCAGTAATGTAAATAAATTTATAGTGATTATTTTTATCCAAAAATAATATCCCTGGGCGACCTCCTGCATATGTAAAATATAAACGTATATCTTGTATCTGACCCGTACGAGTTACAATATCATATTGATGTTTAAACATCTCATATATATTTGTAATCCTTTTAGTTTTTTCTGAATTAATTAGATCACTAAATAAAATATTTAAAATATCGGATGTAACTAACATAAATGTACTATCATTATGCAATGACATTGTTACAATATCTATATATTTTGGTAAATTATAATAATTTTGTGTTCCTAATGATATTAACTCACCATGAGCATTTAAAAACATTTTGAATTTACCTGAACATTCATTATAACATTCAATAAAATAATCTCTAGGATTTTTACCATTATAATTTAATAAAGGATTTGTTTCAACATTATAATCTGTTAAATCTAATAAATTAGCCTCTATGGGAAATTGACGATATAAAATATTTTCTAAAACTGGATTTTCAAGTTTTAAAATTTGTATTAATATATTTTTAAAATCTTTATTTCCATTCATTAATTCTTTATTAATAGAATCAACTACATTAGGTTGATCATAATTAATTTGATGTTTATTCAAGTACTTAAATACATCTTCACATATTTTTGTTTTTTCTTTTGCAATATTAATAGGAGATTTACTACCTCCTATTTTCTTTAATTTATTTAATTTATTATATTCTTTATCTGATATTCTAACTTTTTTTCCATTCTTATATTCTTTATATTTATATCCATTTTTTGATTCATAATATCTCATATATAGTTCTTTTAGAAAAATAACTTACAGATAAAAATTTATTTTTTGTTAAAACTTTTTTCTAAAAAGTTAAAATAGTTCTTTTAGACAGAGCAAAGCGATTACAGTTAAAATTTATTTTTTGTTAAAACTTTTTTCTAAAAAGTTTAAATAGTTCTTTTAGACAGAGCAAAGCGATTACAGTAAAAGTTTATTTTTTGTTAAAACTTTTTTCTAAAAAGTTTAAATAGTTCTTTTAGACAGAGCAAAGCGATTACAGTAAAAGTTTATTTTTTGTTAAAACTTTTTTCTAAAAAGTT
>Ga0181379_1001740_pt1 | contig 10182 bp, 18 predicted proteins | sample 2SPOviralmetaG_FD_130115 | JGI IMG/M metagenome (GOLD analysis project Ga0181379, IMG submission 130115) | Marine viral communities from the oligotrophic San Pedro Time Series (SPOT) site, San Pedro Channel, CA, USA - 2 SPOT_SRF_2009-07-10 | ecosystem: Environmental > Aquatic > Marine > Strait... | reverse complement strand
AAGGAGGAGATGCTTTTGTGTAAGTTTTTATAGTACCTAACTATACCAGCCCCTTAATAAGTAGGTCTTATTCATTCCATAGGTCTTCTTTTTATAACTTCTCCTATAACCTCCCCCAGTTCAGGATAAATTGATTTTATAACCTCAACATCTTCTTGAGCGTTCTGAAGCCAAGCTTGTCTTTTGCAAGGTAAGCCCTTTGAGTTAATATGCCTAGCTCCCAATGTTTCTAAAGAATCCGATAAAGACTTACCTTCCCCTAGCAGGTCTATCAATAATCTATAAGCTCGCATTGACCTCCTTTGGATAGCCGAGAGTCTATTAACTAACCTAGCCCCAGAGGGTAGCGTAAGTTTTGATCCTTTATCTAATTCATCTAACTCTTGTAACCTAGTGGCTATCTCTGAAACAATCGAATGATGATCAGGTCTTGGGTCAGGAACTTGTTCAGGATAATCCATTGCCTCGACTAGATTCACAGTTCTCATTTAAACATTATTATCTTCGGGAATGTTTTGAATGCAAGGGTTGCTAATCAGTTGCTTGAGCGAGTCGTGTCTGACATTCCAAGACTCGCAACCTTCCATTACTCCTCCATCATCAATCTGAGATTCAGTCATTGCTGCTTCTCGTTGTAAAAGCCTGATGCCTCTTTTGAAGTTCTTGGAGACAATGGCTTGTTGTTGTTCTAGCTCTTTGATTGCTAGGTTGGTTTCTCTCAAATCTCTGAGAGCATTCAATTCTTCGGTATTATCCATAATTAACATATCTAACAAAGTTAAACCTAGTGTCAAATTTGTCACAGTTTCCAAAAGCGAGGAATCTTGGAACTGTTTCCTCCGACTGACTTGAGGTCGGTGGAAACAAGTTCCTTGGAATATTCTTCCATATTACTATATAGACTGGAAGAAATTTCCAAAACGCTTGGAAAAGCATTGGAAATTCTACTCTAAGTCCTTGTAATTAGGTAAACTTACAAATTTCCAAGGCTCTGGAAAATGCCCTTTTATGAGGATAGCGTTTTCCAAGCCATTTCCAGCCACTTTGGAAAATAAAAAAGCCTCGGTTAAGAGGCTTTTGCTAGGAAGGGAAAGAATATTTTTATCAGCTTCTTTCGCCTTTGTCGCTTCAGATGTTTTTCATATCTGAATGATATTGTTTTGGTAGTATTAATCATAATATGGGAATGATTACGAACCATCCCTACTATAAAGTCAATCACTTTGTAAATAAATTTCCTGCCGTCTCAGTTACCTTTCCTGAATAGATTAATGATTTAACCTGAGAATAAACTGTCGATTTACCGATTGAGAACTTATCTTTACATCTATCGACTAGGTCAGCTTTTCTAATCCCTGACGGCATTGCCTCGGATATAATATCAATAACTTGTGTTCCAGTTACCTTCTGATTGGGTTTCTTGAGTCGGTTCGCATCTAAATCTTCTCTAATGCTAAACAATGGGAAGTCCCATTCTACAACAAAAGGGTCGAGACCTGCAAAGTTTCTTAGAGCCGAATGAACTGAGAAACAGTTTTGCTCTTCGTGAGCCGTCAGTCCCATAATAGTATCAGGGTCTCTTGCGAATACTCCTGAACCTGAGACTCGATCCAATGGGTCTTTATCTGCTTGATTGCCCTTTGAATAGTGTGCTGCGAAGGCTACTGCTGCTCCAGTCTTCTCAACAATCGCTTCAACTTCATTCATTAGCTGACCCATATCGCCTGCGGAGTTTTCGTCTCTACCCGCTAGTCCTTTATAAATTGGATCAATAACAATAAGAGAAGCTCCGTTGTCGAGTCGTTCGTCTAAAGCTTTCAGGATAACACTTAGGTCATTAGATATTCCTCTGAGTGACCATATCTTGAGATTGCTCGGAGGCTCGGTATTCATAGCCTTGCAAACTGTTCTGACACGCTGAAGAAAGAACTCGTGAGCAACCTCAAAGTTTATAAAGATAACATCTTGATCTGTCGCTACTGTCTCTCTTCCAAACCACTTCTGACCTGTTGCAACTGCAACGGCCATATTAAGTAGAGTCCAAGTCTTGTAGGACTTTGAGCCTCCTCCGAGAATAATCTTTGTTCCTCGATGGACTAAGCCGTCAATCAATACTGGGTATCGCATCGTTATTCGTTTGTTTAAGTCCTCTGGGATATTGGAAGCCGAAGTCCATATTGGAAGCGATGATGCTACCTCTTCGGTTTGCTCTTCTATGGCTTCAGATTTCTCTTCAGGAGTCTTTCCATATCTATCGAGACCACTAACACTCGGAGCATCTCCGAAGCCTTGAGCAGCCAAATCTTTACAAGCTTCTTTAAAGTTTCCATTGTGTTCAATAATGGAATAAAGAGCGAATGGAGAATAGGAAGTGGAAGCATCTAAAGGAGTCGCATTATCTGTGAAACAATAGAATGAACCATTGCTCCAAAGAGTGCCTGAGATTCCTTGGTCTTTGTTAGGTCTGGTGCAATAGGTTTTCTCAGCATCGCCTCTTCCTATTTGCCAACCTAGTTTTCTAAGTATTGTTGCAGAGCGATCTCTCGCATCAGGAGCTTGGTTATATTTATCTCCCACTCGCTCGCCTTCGCTTTTTTGAATCGGCTCTGGCTCTCTTGGCATTGCAACTGGAAGCTCAACTGCATCATCGCAATAATGAAGTTGAGGGTCGTAAGATAAAAAGCAAAGCCTTGAGACATCTTTTCCGCTTTCATCGGCCTCTATTCCATAGACTGTCTTTATATAAGCTGATGCACTTAGAAAAGCTTCTTTATGGTTTTCAGTATCTCTTGGGATAGCAATCAGGCATTTACAACCTGTACCCGATGGAGAAATAAAGCCTGCAATAATATGAGGGTCATATCTCATATCATCAACGGCCTTTTGAGGATTATCTAAGTGGTCAAAGTCCAAGCAAAGGATTCCTGAATGCTCAGTAATTTCCTTAGAACTTCGTTTAGAGAATGTCCCAGAGAACATAGCCGCAGGCAAGTTGAGCTTTGCTTGGCTCGCTTTGTCTTTGTCTCCTTCTTTGACCGCTCTCCTGACTTCCTTAACATTGTCGGCAAATTTACCTTTGCCTTCTCGAATCCATTTAAGGACTGTTTTTAGTTCATAGTTTTTGGTTTCGACTTTCCTTGCTTGTTCAACAATGGAGATTCTTCGAGTCCCAAATCTATTTGATCTTTGTTCGCTTTCGCTTGTTCGCATAGTAGTTGTTTATTAAGTTGTTTTAATTCATCCAAGAGAAGACTTTTTTTGCTTTTACGCTTATGACTTGAATCTTTCTCTTCAGAGTTTTCTCTGCCAATTTTATAGCAACCTTCTCTGAAGAAGCTATCTTCATCATCTTCGCTTCCTCTTGTATTGGGTTTATGTAAGTTATTATCCAAAACTTCAAAGTTTTAGCCTCTGTTTCCACTTTCGATAAGTTGTAACTGGAATGCCTTGAACCTCGCAAGCTTTGCGATAAGACAATCCCTGTTGTCGCTTTTCGTTTATTTCTATAACCATTCTAATTCGCTCATCTTTTTTATAGATTTTGCGACTAGGTTTTTCATTGTTTTCGTAGGGATCAAATCCCTGTGCTTCTAGCTCTTGGATTCTTTTCATCTCCTTGGCTAGGATTCGAGATGCAAAGCGAACACAACTGCTCGCCTCCTGTGAATAACTACCACCCATTTGTCTCCTTTATTTTATCTGTGAAATCGCTCCATTTAATAAGAACCATAGATTCTTTTTTATCTTGTCTAAAAACAACGGCATCAACTCCGTCATTGATTGCGAGATATTGAGGAAGACCTTTTCGTCTCTTGGCTTGGATTCGGCAGCCCTCGACAATCAGGTCAACTTCTTCGCATTCGCCCAGAGCCTTGCCATTTGAGGCATAGGCTCTTTCGGCTTCTAGTCCTTTGGCTTGTGCCTCTTTGACTAATTCTCTTTCATAGTTGTTTCCTTTTACTTTGCTAGGATGTGTCATTTGCTCCTTCCTGATAATAGTTCTCTAATTTGTTTTGATTCGTTAGCTATCTCTTTCTTTTTCTTTTGGATAGCTTTGATCTTTAGCGATAAGAGATTGCTTTCATCTCTTAGAAGTTTGAGCCGAGTTTTGAGCGACTCTCTCATCAATGTATTTGTTACTAATTTCATAGTTTATGATCTTGGATCGAATTTGTGAATGTATCTCCAAAGAGCTAACATATTTAAAAAGGCATCAAACTCCTCTTGTAGCTTTTCAGAATTATAGCTGATTACTTCTGTTCTTCCCACTTCGGTTGTTGATATGTAAATGTTCGCACCGAACACTTTATCAAAACTTCCGAACCGAGAATAAGCATAGGCTGCAATCTGCATCGGTTGGAACTCATAAGGAGTAATTTTTTGATTCTCCTTAGTTTTGCGAGTTTTGAAGTCGATGACTATCTTATGATTGCCTTGCTTGGCTATCATATCAACTCGCCCTCCGTAGCCGTGAAGATTAGAGACAAGGATTGCCTCTCTCTCAATATCAAAGAACTTACTTGCCTCAATGTAATCCAAGACGGGATTAACATAAGGAAGCAATTCTTCAGCTACTGGGAAGCCGTCAAAGCTTTGGTCGATCGCATCGTGAATGCGAGTTCCGAGGTCTGCTGCCTCTTTAACTTCTTGCTTTGATAGTTCAACCATTCTGCCCAAATAATGCTGATCGCTTTCCTCTTCTCCTTGCGGATTAGATTTAGTTGCTTCGATAGCCTTATTGAGCTTCCATTGTTCAAGACCTCTCTTCGACATAATGTTGAAGATGCTTGTTACAGAAGGAACTAAACCGAACTTCCTCGCATCTGCGAGAGTCGTTGATCTTTCTCCTCCGTTTTTCTTTTTAATCTTATAGGCAGGTTGGCAGTCGGCTGAATACCAATGAGCATCTATAAGTTTTGTTGGATCGTCTAGTGTTGCCATAGTTTGTAAAATAAGAGCGACTCCGTTTTGAAGTCGCTCTTGAGTTTAATTAGAAAGGACAGTTTTCGTCTCCGTCCTCTGGAGACCAAGCGTTTGGAGAGGAAGCGACTTGCACTTCGGGAGTAGGCTGAGAGCTTTCTCCGAATTGCTCAACTGGTATCACTTGAGAAGTGTAATCGTTGAGCGAGTTCTTTGGAGGATTGATGCTATCAATAAAGGCATAAGTCTTTCCAAGTTGTGAAGTCTTTTGACCAACCTTGATAACCGCTCCTTTACTCTTTAGCTCGCAATAGTCCCATCCCATTTGTGGAGCTTTGCCGAGCCAATCGGATAAGAACTTGAAGAGTTTGGATTTCGGAGAACCTGAAATCTTCATCTCCCAAGTTTGAACCTTATAGAGTTTCCCATCCTTACCTTTGAAGCCAAAAAGGAATCGAGTTACATCAATCTCTTCGGTTTCTTCGGACTGATACTTTCTGCGAGTTACTCCGAACTCATCTTGAATATCAATACAGGTTGCGACATAATCGCCTTCAGGAGCAAGCTCCTCGGTGTCGAATCCATTAGAGGATTCTGATTGTTGCTTTAATATAGCCATAGTTTTAATTATTAGTTTTATTGTTATAGTGTTTTATTAGAATGCTTCGGATTTGTGCCGAAACAGATCGCTCGTCAGAATGAGCTTCCTCCGTTATAGAGTTCAAGAGGAAATCGTCAACCTTCAGACCGATGTAATTAACTTTTTTTGCCTTTTTAGGCCTAGCTTTCATTTTAGTGATGTTCATAATCATAGTATTCTTTTGATTAAAGTTTCAAATGCTTTGGCAGCAGTAGCAGGAATAACCCCATTCCCTAGCAATCTAAGTCGGTCAGTTCTGTTCCGATTTGAGTCCACCCCACAGGTAGTCCCATCAGTTGTTCCACCCAACTTGGATTTAGCTTTAACAACTCTTGGTTCTTCCCATTCATATTGTGGTTCGTTTGGTCTTGAGACGAAGTGGTCTTCTTTACATCTTGTAGAGTGGTTTCTCCGACTGCATCGAGTAGAAGATTTCTCGGTTTCTTTTCCTGACTTGCTTTCGGATAAGCTCCCTTCCAATCCCTTGAACTTGGAGTCGGATAGTTCTCCACTTGTCTTCCCAGAGATATTTGATTCGCAGTCCTCCCCACTTTCGCTTCTGAAGCAATCGGAGTCGCCCAATTCTTCTGAGCCATCGTTTCGACTGCATCTCTGAGTTTCGCTCCGAATACTTGATTGCTCTTCTTCCGAAGACTCTTGAATCCATCCTTGGTCACAATCGTCTCCACTCTGCCTCCTTCGGCATCGCTCGATCTCGGAGTCGGATAATTGATTACTTCCTGACATAATGGAGGCTTCTGTCCTCCTCCGTTGTGCTTCTTCCTCTTGGCTTGAATGTTGGCCGAATCCATCGTTGTCGGAGTTGACCACCCCAAGGATAAAGACTCTTTTTCTTTGATGAGGCATTCTTCTTCCATCGCTATCGCAGATTTCGCACGCTGAGAATATTCCTGCCGTTGCTCTGTAACCCAACTCTTCCAATGTTCTGAGGACATATTGGAGAACTGATTCTCCGTCTTCTGTTTTGGAGCTGATAATTCCTTCGACATTTTCGAGGAAAACAATTCTAGGTTTACACTCTCTGATTCCTTCTGCGATGTATGGGAACAAGTGTCTTGGGTCATCAGTTGCTTTTTTAAGACCTGCTTGAGAGAATGGTTGGCAAGGGAATCCTCCACTAAGGATGTCCACTTGTCCTCGAAACTTTCTGTATGGGAAAGTTTTAAGGTTCGTGTAAATAGGTGCTGAAGCCATTTTTCCCTCTTCAATCTTGTTGACCAAGTTCGTGATTGCGAAGGCTTCGATCTCCACATAAGCGAGTTCTCGGACATTTGGCAGAACTCTTCTGAGTCCAAGTCCGATTCCTTCATAACCTGTGCAGAGGCTGAGATGAGTGATTGTATTTGTTTTGGTAATATCCACATTGTGTCCTTTTGTTTTAATAGTGTTTAAATTTCGTTAGAGTAAATAAGATTAATAGTTGGGTTTGTTGAAAAGCAAAGAGCGATTATTTGAGTGGATTGATTTTCAGAATATCCTTTTTCTACTAATAGATTCGAGAGCTTTCTGAATGAATAGACTAACTTTCCTTGAGAGTCTAAACCTACGATTGCAGAATCAAATCCATCAAGTAATCGACTCGATGAATCAGCCTCTTCAATATACTGCTTGAAGTGGTTGATCTTCATATTCAAAGATGACCTTGCCGTTGGCTAGTTTATGCTCTCCATACTCAATGAGTTTCGCTTTTACTTTTGCCCAGTAGGCATCAGTTGAAGAACGCTTGTAGCCGTAAAGACCTCCGTTGTGTATGCGAGCTATGTCTTCTGCCGTAACATCTCTTCCGAGTCGTTGAGGAGTCGCATAGCGAGCCATATAAGCCTTGAACATTTCTGTTGCTTTTTGAGGGTCAAAAGCGTCATTGTGAATCCAACTGATTCTTGCTTGTTGACCTGCATCGATGCAGTAGGCTTTGTGAATTTGTAAGATTCCGTAGGCAAGCCCATCGTCTCCGATTGCTTTGGGATCGCCTCCCGATTCTATCATAATAATTGCGAGTATTAATTTGTATGGTATCATAAAATTTATAATTTTGATTCTGCTTCTTGGATTATTTCTTGTCTTTGATTTTTAGTAATTTTTGGGAAGTCATTTCTGTCTTCGTCAAAGATTCTTGTTTCATAACCATTGAACTCAGTTGAAGTGCAAAAGTGACCTTCGCCATCATACTCTCTCCAAGTTGAATAGTTAGCTTTTACTTCTACTGTAAAGAGGCAGTCTTTGCCTCTGATAGTTTTTTCAACCTCCACGATTTCCGTTTCGGTATCTGAGAATAAGTGTTCTGCTGATAGTGCCATAATGTTTTATCGTTCTACTTCAAACCCTAGAGATTTATAATTTTCTTCAAGAGAATCTAAATACTTCTCTTGCCATTCAGTTGGTAGCCAAGTCATCTTCGCCCAACATTCGCCTTCTTCGAGTTTGAACCCGTTGGCAATTATTTCGTTTACTGAGCTTTCGCCATAGATGCAATCTAATGGTTCAACTGGCTTTCCGTCTTTAAACAATACATAGTCAGTATCGTTGAGTTTAAGTTTAATTATTTGTTGTGTCATAGTGTTTTAATAAGGTTAATTAAAATCGGAGAATCCGATGCTGCGAATAAAAAAGCCTAACTCCACAGGAGTCAAGCTAATGTTAAACAAATAAAAACTTTGTTATTCGTATTCAGAAGCTCCAAAATCATCAGGTTCTTCGTCATCCCAAATAACTTCGACATCTTCGTCTTCGAGTTCTTCCTCTCGCTTCATAAGCGAAAGGGTCTCTCTAAATAAGGCCTTTCCGACTAGAGCGTTATTAAACTCATATTGAACATCTCCATCATCCCATTGAACAACTATCGCATAATTCTGAAAGTGTTCTCCCAACTTTCCTTTGACTTCTTCGACTGCTTGTTCTTCAGGAGATGGCATATATACTAATAGAACATTTGTTCAATTTCATCGATGACCTTATTGATCCCGTCTTCAAGATTTGTTGTATCGATTGATTGAGTGATGAATTGTTTAGGGAGTGGCTTCTCACTTGAGTGGTTGTCGTTGCACTCGACTCCATCTCTTTTGAGTTCAATTATTATTCCTCGATTTACTAAAACCCAATTTGCTTCGTTAGGGAATCTCAAGTCATCAATGATGATAATATCTTCACTCATTCTCTCAACTTGTTTCTGCATAGCGAAGACCCAAATATTTTCATCAATAAGTTGTCTTCCCCATTCAGTTCCAAGAGACTGCATTAATTCTCTTCCTGATTTACCTATTGGCTCAATAATTGCTTCTTTATCTTTGCCGTTAAGAGATTCGTAAGGAACTCCCATCTGCCAGAGCATCTCTTTAATTGGAGTAGCGAAAGAAACGATCTTTGAATTAATAGCCCAAGCCTGTGCTGCCTTTGCTATGGTAGTTTTTCCGACAGTCTTTGTTCCTGTCAGAGCGATAATCTTTTTGTCCATAAAATGGATTTAAGATTACAGAATAAGTTTTGTCAAATTTGTGTATATTGAAAAAAGTTAAAAAAGGTTTAACTTTTTCTTGACCTTTGGTCAGAAATTTAATCTCATAATGAATATTAAATTTAACCTTATAAAAATTATGAAAGAAACTTATTATAAAAACCTTAACTCTAACGAACAATCCGAAGCTATTGAAAAGCTTATCTCTTATTTAAACGATACTGAGAGAGAATATAAAATTTGGAAAAAGAGTTTAGCTTCTGAAAAAGAAAATCCAACAAGTAAAACATCAGTAGAATGCACAGAATCAATCTGCGACAGATACCGAACAAGATTTGCTACACTATTAGAAGCCTTAGAAGTTATGGGAATCCATCAGTATAAGCATCTTTAGAATTTATTATTGTTTGTTTCAGCCTCTCTTCGGAGAGGCTTTTTTTTGCTTATATATATTTTCTAAGCCACTTAATCGGAAACAATAAAGCAAACAATATTAACCCCATTACTAAGCCGACATCATTCGGTTCGGGTACTCCGATATTGTAATTTACTTCAGTTGGTTGTGCCTCAAAAGAATACCAAGTCTCCTTGAAGTAAGGTTCGACTATCGGTTGAATCTTGAGCTTCGGATCGAACTCCAAAAGAGGAAGTTCGGGATATTCTACTTCTTGAACAAGGAGGTAAAGATCGAGGCTATCTCCTTGAACGCCCTTACGAAGAAATTGTTCTTCGGCAAAAACATCAAAATTATAGAAGCTATTCCGATATAAGTGAACAAGATCGCTATCAGGTCGGAATTGTAGTTCTCGAATATGTAATTGAAAAATTCCATCTAATTCATTAATTGGTTGGAGAGACAAGTCTGTGAGGTTTAAGTGAGTCATCGGAGTCAATAGGCGTTTCTACTAAAGGGATTTCGTCAACTGCGGCACTCGATTTGACATCGTCAGATTCCTGACTAGCCTCGGTTGATGTATTACTTTCTTGAGACTCTTGCTTATCTTCAGTTTTTTGTTCTTGGGTTGTCTCTGGCTTTCCTTTGTTATCTTGTTTTGAATCGCTTTCTTTAGATGAACTATTTTCTGTTTCTTTGGATTCCTTTTCTCCTGATTTTTGCTCTGTGTCATTATTTGGCTCATCAGAGGGATTT
>Ga0181379_1001739_pt1 | contig 10185 bp, 9 predicted proteins | sample 2SPOviralmetaG_FD_130115 | JGI IMG/M metagenome (GOLD analysis project Ga0181379, IMG submission 130115) | Marine viral communities from the oligotrophic San Pedro Time Series (SPOT) site, San Pedro Channel, CA, USA - 2 SPOT_SRF_2009-07-10 | ecosystem: Environmental > Aquatic > Marine > Strait... | reverse complement strand
TAATTCTATAATCTCTTTCTCAGAAAGAAGAGTGTTTGGACTTATCATAGCTATCTATTATACAAGAGTATTTTATTGAATCTTAAAGTCTAAAGCCAAAGAGTTCCAAAATAGACTTGCTCTCATCATTTAAGTCTCCAAGTATTTTATGAGAACTAAATCCAAATCTTTTGAGAGTAGTTCTAAACTGTTGAAATGAAACTTTTTGAGAATTTTCGAAAAATCTTTCAAATGACATATGATCTCTTTTCACATCATAAATTTTTAGGATTAAGGAAAGAGGAATTCCAAAAGTTTTAATTTCTTTATCAATTGAATTATCTACGAAAAAATTAATATCATTTTGTGCATCATTTATTTCAATGGATTCATTAAAAAAGCTATTAAAATCGCCTAAAGCTTTTCTAGTTAGTTTTTTTTCAGCATCAATTGTTTTGCCTGCAATGTGAGGGGTTGCTAAAAAAGGCTTTGTTAATTTTGTAAAATCTATAGAAGACTCGCTTGGCCAGACATCAAAAATGAAATTGTTTTGTTCTTCTTTTGCTCTATAAAAAGCATCACTTAAAACCTCTCCTCTAGAAGTATTTATTACATACTGATCATCTTTTATTTTTTTTAGAACTGCATCGTCTAATAAGTGATGGGATGGAAACTTTCCTTCTTTAGAATAAGAACAATGTAACGAAATTACGTCGCAGGACAGAACATCATCTAAGCTATTTTTTGCTTCAATTTCATAAGGATCGTAAACAAAATTTGGGTATTTAATTTTATCTAAAATAAATTTTATTTTTTTTCCAATATTTCCGTAACCAATAATTCCAATTTTTGATTTGAAAGGAGTAATTTTATTACCCATTATTAATATCGCTAGAACACTTAAAAAGTATTCAACTACTGCAAAAGCATTGCCGCCTCTTCCAGTTGAAAGGTAAATATTTGAATTTTCGATGTCTTGAAAGTTAATGTGATCCTCTCCTGAGGTAAGTGAAGAAATAAACTTGACTGAGCTATTAGTAATAAGCTTTTTATCTATTTTGGTAGTGGATCTTAAAAAAATTGCCTCGCAGTTTTTAATGGCTTTATTACAAATTTCTTCTGATGTGAGAATATCGACTTTAAATTTTTCATACTTTGTAAAGACTTCATTCAACTCTTTCAAGTCTTTATCAACCAATATGTTCATCAATTTTTTTTATTAGGTAGCAATTTACTTTTAATCCATCCAAAAAAAGTATTTTCTTTCAGGCTAATCCTGTCAATTTTAAGATAAAGATCATCTAGTTCTTTTGGAGATGAGAACATGTCTGCTCTAGAGATAATTTTTTCATTTTGATCCAATTCTTTAACAACTTTTGCAGGATTTCCTGCAACAATCACATTTTCAGGGACATCTTTTACCACAACAGAGCCTGCTCCAACAATACTGTTTTTTCCAATCTTAACTCCCTTATTTACAATAGCGCTGTCGCCTATCCAAACATTATCCTCAAGAATTACTTCCGATGATTTTCCTACAGGAAGCGCTCTATCATAAATCCCATGCCAATCTGAATCGGATATATAGGCTCCATTAGCGAACATGCAGGAATTACCAATTTTAATAGAAGTTGCAGCAGATATTCTTACGCCTGGACTAAATAAACAAAAATTACCTACTTCAATCTTTCCGTCATGCTTATCAGCATTCCAAGTAGTAATATGTACGTGGGCATCAGGAGAAGTAATAAAAGTAGAAAAGTCTCCTACAGAAATATTTTTTCCTGAAACATTGAGATACTTTACTCCTAAGATGAGTGGACTTGCGCCTAAAAATTCAAATTGAGGAGTTATTATTTTTTTAATGTACTTTTGGTCAAACCACCAATGAATTCTTTTCAACCAGAAAGGTCTATTATCTTTTCTAATGTTTAACTCCTGCCTATTTTTCCTTATCATGTATGATACCTCGATTCTATGAAAGATACTTTTAGCTCTTTAAACGAAGACAATGTTCCCTTTAAAGGATCGGCAAAAATTGAAATCAGAGAATATTTTAATTTAGCTATCCCAATGCTTCTAACTCAATTAGCTGCTCATGCAACTGGAGTAATTGCAGCTTTGATGACTGGCAATTACAGTACTTTGGATCAAGCGGCGGTGGCAATAGGAAATATGCTTTTTTGGCCTGCATATTTTGGAATAGCAGGAGTTTTGTTTATCGTGACTTCTTTTGTTGCCCAGTTTTATGGAGCAAAAAAAATTGAATTAATTGGTCCTTTAGTAAAACAATCTTATTGGTTATCAATACCTATGATAATTTTATTTGTAATTTATATTTTAAATGCGGATACATTATTAGATATCTTAGGGACGCCGAATGAAGTGAAAAATATTACACAGCAATATCTCTTTGGGCTGATGATTGGAGCTCCTGCCATGTTTTTATTTCAACCATTGCGATCTATGTGTGAAGGGATGAAGCGTCCCTTGCCGATTACTTATATCAATATTGTAATGGTAGTTATAAATGCTTTTGTAAATTACGTTCTAATATTTGGTAAATTTGGATTTCCTGAGCTTGGAGGAAAAGGTTGCGGCATAGCTTTTATAGTTTCTTCTTGGTCGTCACTTTTAATCATTCTAGCCTATATATATTTTTCTGATTATTTTAAACGCATCAAGTTTTTTGAGAGTTTTGAAGCTCCAGATTTTGCAAAGATATTTGAAATAATAAAGTTGGGTCTGCCCATTGGAGGAACATTATTTATTGAGATTGCTGTCTTTAGCGGTGCTGGGTTAATTTTAAGTAGTCTTGGAGAAAATATAATTTCTTCACATGCAATAGCCATGCAAGTTACTACTTTGACTTTCATGTTACCTTTATCAATTGGCTTGGCAGCAAATGTTAGAGTGGGAAATCTAGTAGGTTCAGGTTCTCTAGATGAAGCCAGGTATTCTTCATTCTTTGCCATGTTTTTTGCTTTATTTTTAGCAATTATAAATACCTTTATATTAATAGAATTTGGATATTTTCTAGCTAATTTTTTTAATCCAGATAATGAAATAGTCTTATTAGCCTCTTCTTTATTGGTAATTGCTGCTATTTTTCAGATTGCTGATGGTTTAAATTTTGCTGGTGTTGGGGCTTTAAGAGGTTATAAAGACACTCAAATATTATTCTTTTTTATGTTTTTTGCCTACTGGATTATTGGAATGCCAGTTGGGTATTCTCTGGCTATGACTAATTTCTTCACGGAAGCTATGGGTGCAGTAGGTATGTGGATAGGTTTAACATTAGGATTATTTATTTCTGCTGCTTTTGTAATAGCTCGTGTAAATTATACTACTGGCGTAGGAAGAGATAAGTTTACTTTAAGAACATAGATGATTGAAATTGATGCCAAAGGTTTGAAATGTCCTGAACCTATAATGCTTTTGCATCAATCTATACATGAAGCTAAAGAAGGAGACGTCATAAAACTAATAGCTACAGATTCAACTGCAATTAAAGATGTTGAAAAATTTTGTGATTTTTTGAATCATACTTTGTTATCTTTTGAAGATAAGGAAGGTGTAATATCATTTGAGGTACAAAAAGGAGTGTAGATTATTATGGAAAAGATTAATAAAAAATGGTTATTAAAAAAAAGACCTAAAGGCATGCCCGATGACAGCTGTTGGAAATTAGAAGAATCGCCAATAAAAGAGCTGGAGGATAATCAAATCTTAATAAAAGTGATGTGGCTTTCCATAGATCCTTATATGAGAGGCCGGATGAATGATATGAAATCCTATGCTGATCCTGTTGCCTTAGGCGAGGTGATGACTGGAGAAAGTGTTGGGCAAGTTATTCAATCAAGATCAGATAAATTTCAAATTGGTGACTATGTTGCAGCTCATTTAGGATGGCAATCTTACATAAAGTGTAATGCCGAAAACCCCGCTTTAATGCGTATATTTCCTGACTTAGCGCCAATTCAAGCTTTCTTAGGGCCTGCTGGAATGCCTGGAAGGACAGCTTACTTTGGCCTAAAAGAAGTTGGAAAGGTCAAAGAAACAGATACTGTGGTTGTATCAGCTGCTTCAGGAGCTGTTGGCTCAGTAGTTGGTCAAATGGCAAAAGCTATTGGTTGTAAAACAATAGGCATAGCTGGTGGTAAGAAAAAATGTGATTTTGTAAAGGACGTGATGGGGCTTGATTACGCCATTGATTACAAATCAAAGACATTTAAAGAAGACTTAACTAAAGCTTGTTCGAATGGTGTAGACATTTACTTTGAAAATGTGGGAGGCGAGGTTTCTAAAGCAGTTGCTGAACTTCTAAATCCTGGCGCAAGAGTTCCAATTTGTGGATTTATTTCTGCCTATAATTCCTTTAATTCAGACAGTTCAAAACTACCTGAAACTCCATTTGATATTTTTGGTGCATTAAATCCAGTTCCAGAACATAGATTTTTTGTGGTCACTGAATTTATTAACGATTGGGATAGAGCTACGCAGGAATTAACTGAATGGATGCGTCAAGGTAAAATTAAATATAAAGAAACTGTTCTTGAGAATATAGAAAGTGCCCCGCAAGGCTTAAGAGATGTATTGAGTGGAAAAAATTTTGGTAAACAGCTTATAAAGGTTAGTGACTAAAGATTTAAAAAAAATAAAGGAAATTCCTTGGTGGAAAAAAGGAATTATTTATCAAGTCTATCCTCGTTCTTTTCTTGATACTTCAGGAAATGGTATTGGAGACATAAATGGGATAACAAAAAAAATAAACTATCTTGCAGATTTAGGAATTGATGCTCTATGGCTGTCTCCTATCTTTACCTCCCCTATGAAAGATATGGGATATGATGTCTCCGATTACACCTCCATAGATCCTTTATTTGGAACTATTCAGGATTTTGAAAGACTGATTGAAAAAGCAAAAAAGAATGAAATTAAGATAATTATTGATCAAGTCTTATCGCACAGCTCTGATGCGCATCCTTTTTTTAAGCTCAGTAAGTCTAGTAAAAATAATTCAAAATCTGACTGGTATGTTTGGGCAAACGCTAAACCTGATGGCTCACCTCCAAACAATTGGCTTTCGGTTTTTGGCGGCTCAGCATGGGAATGGGACACTACGAGAAAACAATATTATTTACATAATTTTTTAAAATCTCAACCGGACTTTAATTTTCACAATAAAGCTGTCCAAAAATGGTTACTTTCAACTGTAAAATTTTGGTTAGAAAAGGGAGTCGATGGTTTTAGGCTAGATACCGCAAACTATTATTTTCATGATAAGAAACTTAGAAATAATCCGCCGCTGAAATCAACGTTTTCTAAGATAAACCCCTATTATTATCAAAATTTAAAGCATTCAATTAATCAAAAAGAAAACTTTGAGTTTCTGAAAGAACTTAGAAAGTTGACAAATAAGTATAAAGAAACAGTAATGATCGGTGAAATTTCTAATGTCGAACTACAAGCAAAATACACATCAAACAATGACAAATTACATATGGCTTATAGCTTTGATCTTCTTAGAGAAGAATTTTCTCCAAAACATATTAAAAATACTGTTTCTAAATTTTATAAAGAAACTAGTGGCGGGTGGCCAACTTGGAGTTTTTCTAATCATGATGTGAAAAGACATTTATCTAGATGGAATAAATTAAAAAAAAATAATACAAAATTTGCAAGATTAACTTGTGCATTACTCATGTCTCTAAAGGGAACGCCTTGTATTTATCAAGGAGAGGAGCTTGGCCAAACACAAACTAAGATAGAATTTCATGAAATTACAGATCCTCCAGGGAAAAAATTTTGGCCCATGGACTTTGGCAGAGATGGCTGCAGAACTCCGTTAACTTGGGACGAAAATAAAAAATTTGCAGGATTTTCAAAGAGTAAACCTTGGCTTCCAATAAAAAAAGAACAAGTAATGAATTCTGCAAAAATGCAATTAGAAAACAGAAACTCAATCTATCATTTTTATAAAAAATTTATCTTTCAAAGAAAAAAAATTCCTTATTTTTGTGAAGAGATTACGTTTTCAAGAAACGAGAAAGTATTAATTTTCTTTAGAGGAAACAAAAAAGAACTCTGTTGTATTTTTAATTTATCTGAAAAAGAAATCATGATTAAAAACTCTTATGGGAAGATAGTCTCTTCGCTGCCTTCTCAAAATATAAAGTCAGAATCAAATGAGTTAAAATTATTGCCTTACGCTTTTGGCTATTTATCTAAAAATGACTTAAGTGGATTTATTAACTAAAGAACAGGTTAATAATTACAAAGGGAAGGATGAATTTAAGCAGATATTTCTTCTAAAATAGTTTTTCCAATTTCGGATGGGCTTTTTACAGTCCTAACTCCAGCATTCTCAAGAGCACTAAATTTATCTTCTGCTGTTCCTTTTCCACCTGAAATTATTGCACCCGCATGGCCCATTCTTTTTCCTGGAGGAGCGCTTACTCCTGCAATATAACCTACAACAGGCTTGGAAATATTATGCTTTATGTATTCAGCAGCTTCCTCTTCAGCAGAGCCTCCAATTTCTCCCACCATAACAATTCCCTCTGTTTGAGAATCCTCTTCAAATAGTTCTAAAATATCTATAAAGCTTGTACCAGGAAGAGGATCTCCACCAATGCCTACACAAGTCGATTGCCCCAAGCCAACTTTAGTTGTTTGATCAACAGCTTCGTAAGTTAGAGTTCCAGACCTAGATACAATTCCTACTTTGCCGGGACTATGAATGAAACCAGGCATAATTCCTAATTTGCATTCGCCTGGAGTAATTACTCCAGGACAATTAGGACCGATAATTCTAACGCCCTCTTCATCTGCTAATTCTCTTATCTCCAGCATATCAAGAGTTGGGATACCTTCTGTTATACAAATAATTAATTCAATTCCGTTTTCTATAGCTTCCATTATTGAAGGCTTACAAAATTTTGCCGGAACGAAGATTATACTTGCATTTGCTTCGGTCGCTATTTTTGCGTCTTGGACGGAGTTGAATACCGGTAAATCCAGATGTGTTTGTCCACCTTTTCCTGGAGTGACTCCACCTAAAATATTAGTTCCGTAATCTATAGCCTGACTACAATGCAGTGTTCCTTGTGAGCCAGTAAATCCCTGACAAATTACTTTAGTGTTTTTGTCAATTAGGATACTCATTTTAAACTTTTGACAGCTAATTCTGCAGCGTTTGATAAATCATCTGCGGAAATAATGTTTAAATCGCTTTCAGCAAGAATGTGTTTTGCCTCTTCTGAATTATTTCCTTTAAGCCTAACAATAACAGGAATATCTACTCCCACTTCCGAGACTGCTGAAATAATTCCTGAAGCAACGACATCACATCTTACGATTCCACCAAAGATGTTTATTAAAACTGATTTTACATTTTCATCAGATAGAATAATTTTAAAAGCCTCTGCTACTCTTTCTTTATCTACAGTACCTCCAACGTCTAAAAAATTAGCTGGAAATCCTCCAAAAAGTTTTATAATGTCCATTGTTGCCATAGCCAGGCCAGCTCCATTTACCATACACCCTATGTTTCCATCTAAAGCAACGTAGTTTAGATCCCACTTAGCAGCTTCAATTTCTTTTTGATTTTCTTGTGAATAATCTCTAAGTTTTAGAAGATCTTCTTGTCTAAATAGGGCATTTTCATCGATATTTATTTTTGCATCTAAACATTTAAGGGAGTCATTTTGATCAATAACAAGTGGGTTTATTTCTATCAATGAAAGATCTTTTTGAAAAAACAAATTAACTAATCCATCAACTATTTTTTTAAATTCTAACGTCTGGTTAGAAGACAAGCCAAGTCCATTTACAAGTGGCGCGATATCAAATTCTTCTTTTTGTTCATTTTTAATATTAATCTTAAAAATTTTATCAGGGCTTTCTTCGGCTACTTTCTCGATATCCATTCCACCTTCAGGTGAAGCCATAACCACTAAAGATTGAGAACTTCTGTCTATTACTGCGCCAAGGTAAAATTCATTTTTAATATTTGTGCTCTCAGCGATCATAATTGCCGAGACTGGTTTTCCTTCTTCGCCGGTTTGATGGTTTACAAATTTTTTTCCAAGCCAATCTTGGGCGAACTTCTTAATTTCATTAATATCCTTAGTTATCTTAACTCCGCCTAGTTTTCCTCTGCCGCCAGCATGAACTTGAACCTTGGCAACAAATTCTGAGCCATTAAGATCTTTAACAAGATTAGTGACTTCTTCTAGTGAAAAGGCAACTACGGATTTAGCTGTTGGCAAGCCATAATTTTCTAAGAGTTGTTTTGATTGATATTCGTGTAAATTCAAAGTGCTTTTATTATAAAGCTCTTTTAACCAACATTTTTTTTATTTCGCCAATAGCTTTAGTTGGATTCAATCCTTTTGGACAAACTGAAACACAATTCATTATTCCATGGCATCTGAAAACACTAAAAGCGTCTTCAAGTTGCTCTAATCTTTCTTCAGTCGCAGTGTCTCTGCTATCAGCAATAAATCTGTAAGCTTGCAAAAGAGCTGCAGGACCCAAAAACTTATCAGGATTCCACCAGAATGATGGACAGGCTGTAGAACAGCAGCCGCACATTATGCACTCATAAAGACCATCTATTTTTTCTCTTTCTTCTATTGTTTGCGGAATTGCTTCTCGGGTATCAACTTTCTTATCAGTAATTAAGTAAGGCTTAATCTTTTTGTATTGATCAACAAACTGTTTCATATCTACTATGAGATCTTTTATCACAGGGAGTCCTGGAAGAGGTCTTAATGAAAGCTTGTTTGATTTAATAACATCCGAAAGAGGAGTAATACAACCTAAGCCATTTTTACCATTTATATTCATACCATCAGAACCGCAAACGCCTTCTCTACAAGATCTTCTAAAAGAAATAGACGGATCTTGTTCTTTTGCTGTCATTAAGACATCTAGAACCATAAGATCCTTATCAGCAGGTACGTCAATATCGAAATCTTGCATGAAAGGTTTTTTATCTTTTAAAGGATCGAACCTATAAATACTTAACTTGATAGTTTTAATTTCGTTAGCTGAAATTGAATTCATTTAGTAAGTTCTCACTATTGGTTGAAAAGCTTGGACTTGCTTAGGTCTAAAATTTACATCTCTTTTTGAAACTTTTTTAGTATCTGAAAAATATATAGAATGTTTTAACCAATTTTCATCGTCTCTCTCAGGATAGTCATCTCGAGAGTGTGCGCCTCTACTTTCTTTTCTTTCATTCGCACTTATTGCTGTTGCTTCCGCAACTTCGATTAAATTTAAAAGCTCTAGTGCTTCAACTCTTGCTGTGTTGAATTGGGAAGATTTATCAGCTAAATGTATATTCTGAGATTTTTCTCTTAAATTTGAGACCTCTTTTATTCCTTCTTCCATTAGTTTTTCAGTTCTAAAAACTCCAAAGCTCATTTGCATTGATTTTTGGAGCTCTTTTTTGACTTCAGTAAAGCTCTCGCCTGATTGACTTACATTAACTCGGTTTAAATTTCGCAGCGCATAATTAATATCATCTTTAGAAGGATCATTCATTTTGATGCCTCCTTTAAATGATTCTTCAATATGAAGGCCTGCAGATCGACCAAATACTATGAGGTCTAGAAGAGAGTTTCCACCTAATCTATTTCCGCCATGGACCGATACACAAGCAGCTTCTCCGGCGGCATATAAACCATCAATTACTCTATCTGTTCCATCCGTTGATTGAGATAAGACTTGTCCATGCACATTAGTCGGAATACCTCCCATTGCGTAGTGACATGTAGGAACTACTGGAATAGGATGTTCTGCAGGATCTACATGAGCAAACCTTTTTGAAAGTTCTGTAACACCTGGCAATCTTTTATGAACTATCTCAGGACCTAAGTGATCAAGCTTTAAAAAAACATGATCAGCTTCTGGGCCACATCCTCTTCCTTCAAGGATTTCGGTGAACATTGATCTTGCAACTACGTCTCTGCTCGCTAAATCTTTATAATTTGGAGCATACCTTTCCATAAATCTTTCACCTTTTGAATTTGTAAGATATCCACCTTCTCCCCTGGCACCTTCGGTGATCAAAGTTCCATGACCATGAATTCCTGTTGGATGGAATTGCCACATTTCCATATCTTGCACTGGAAATCCAGCTCTTAAAGCCATACCTGTACCATCACCAGTATTGATAAGTGCATTAGAGGTAGT
>Ga0181379_1001737_pt1 | contig 10187 bp, 8 predicted proteins | sample 2SPOviralmetaG_FD_130115 | JGI IMG/M metagenome (GOLD analysis project Ga0181379, IMG submission 130115) | Marine viral communities from the oligotrophic San Pedro Time Series (SPOT) site, San Pedro Channel, CA, USA - 2 SPOT_SRF_2009-07-10 | ecosystem: Environmental > Aquatic > Marine > Strait... | reverse complement strand
TGGAACTAACTACACTAGGCATTATTCTGGCCAATATGCTACATCATATCAAAGAGCATACTCTGGTCAATATGGAACAAACTATACTAGAGCGTATGCAGGTAACTATGTAAAACAATATACTGGATCCTATACAAAGAGATACACTGGCCAATATGGTACAAACTATACTAGACAATATACTGGTAATTATACTAGAGCGTATAGTGGAAACTATGATAGAGCATACTCTGGAACTTATGGCACAAACTATACTAGACACTATACTGGATATTATGCAACTAACTATAATAGAGCGTATGCAGGTAACTATGTAAAACAATACACTGGACAGTATACTAAAACATATTCTGGCCAATATGCAACTAACTATACTAAAGCGTATGCAGGCAACTATACTAAAGCGTATGCAGGTAACTATGTAAAACAATACACTGGACAGTACACTAAAACATATACTGGATATTATAATACTAATTATACTAGGCACTACACGACTAACTATCAAAAGGCTTATGCAGGTAACTATACAAAAGGATACGCTGGACAGTATAATAGAAACTATTTAAAACAATATACTGGTCAGTATACAAAAACTTATTCAGGACAGTATGGTACAAACTATACTAAGCACTATAGTAAAAATTATCAAAAAGCATATACAGGGCAGTATACAAAAACGTACAGTGGCCAATATACAACTAATTTCCAAAAAGCATATACTGGGAACTATACAAACGTGTATGGCGGAACGTATCAGGCATACTATTCTAGAAACTATACCAGACAGTATACAGGAAACTATGGTAGACAATACACAGGTCAGTATAACGCATACTATACAAGAAACTATAATAAGCAGTATGCTCAGCAATACACTGGCGTGTATGGAACTAACTATGAAGGATTGTTTTCCGGAACATATAATAAACAGTATGATAAAATATATGAAGGGTATTTTTCAAAACAATACACTGGTCTATATAATAAACAATACGAAGGATTCTTCATTGGTTACTTTAACAAACAATATGAAGGGCAGTTCTCAGGAACATATGCAAAAAATTATGAAGCATTGTATCAGGGTCAGTTTGGAAGAAACTATGCAAAACAATATGAGGGCGTATATAATAAACAATACGTAGCAACTTATACTGGATTATTTAGTAAACAATACATAGGCCAATACAACAAAGCATATACAGCATTGTACGAAGGAGCGTTTAATAAAAATTACGAAAAGCAATATGAAGGAGTATTTTTAAAGAACTTCTTAAAATCATATACTGGTCAATATACAAGAGTGTATACTAAACTATATGCTCAAAATTATGAAGGCTCATTTAACAAACAATATCTAGGTAATTATATAAAAGGGTATGTCAAAAATTACCAGAAACATTATACTAAAACATATGTAGGAGTTTATACTAAGCACTACGCAGGTCAATTTGCTGCTCAATATACAGGCCAATATACTGGCACTTTTGAGGGCGTGTTTAATAAGAGCTATGAAGGTACATTCAACAAACAATATGAAGGACAGTTTGCTGGGTCAAGAACATATACAGGACAGTATGGTAAGAACTATCAAAAACTTTATAACGTAGCATATGTTAAAAACTACGCAGGACAGTTTGAAGGTACCAGAACTTACAATGGGCAATACAGTGCACAATATGAAGGTGCATTCAATAAGACGTACGTAAGTGTAAATTATCAAAGAGCATATGCTAAGCTATGGTCCGGATCAAGAACGTATGATGGATCATATAATGGGTACTATGAAGGAACATTTAACAAAGCATATAACAAAGCATATTCAGGAGTATATACTGGATACTATGAAGGCGTTTATGTAGGTGGAGCTGAATATCAAGGTCTTTACACTGGAATATATGAAGGAACTTTTAATAAGACATATGTGGGTCATTATGAAAAAGCATACGTAGGACAATACGAAGGAACCTTTGAAGGTACGTTTGATAAAACATATATTGGGTCATATACTAAAACATATGTAGGGCAGTACACGCGTCAATGGGAAGGGTCTTTTGACAAACAGTTTGAAGGTGCATTCAGTAGAGGATACGAAGGAATATTTGTAGGACAATATACTAAAACATATGTTGGCCAATATGTTGGTCAATATACTAAAACATATATTGGATTGTATGAAGGACAGTTTGAAGGAGCTTTCAACAGAGAATATTCTGGTACTTGGTTAAAAGCATATAGTAAAGAATATGAAGGCGACTTTACAGGATACTATACACAGCAATTTGAAGGCGCTTTTGTAGGAGTGTATGAGAAACAATATGAAGGTGAATTTACTAAGAACTTTGAATCCGCATACTCTGGACTCTACATAGGTCAATATACTAAAACTTATGAGGGAGCTTTTGATAAACAATTTGAAGGTGCATTTAATAAACAATATGAAGGCGTGTTTGAGGGATACTATAATAAAACTTATGAAGGTGTTTATACTGGACAGTACACTAAGACATATATTGGTCAATATAGCAAACAATTTGAGGGTGCATTCAACAGAGAATATTCTGGTACTTGGTTAAAAGCATATAGTAAAGAATACGAAGGCACATTTGATAAAACTTATATAGGCATATACAATAAAATATATGTTGGCAATTATGATAAAGAATACGAAGGCCAATATACTGGACAATACACTAAAACATATGTGGGACAATATACAGGTCAATTCACAAAAACATATCTTGGTCAATATAGTAAATTATTTGAAGGAGCATTCGATAAGCAGTATGAAGGTATATACGTTGGTCAATTCCAAAAAATATGGGCCGGACAATATACAGGCCAATATACAAAAACATATCTCGGTCTATATGAGGGACAATTTGAAGGGACATTCCAAAGAGAATATGTAGGTACGTATTTAAAAATATATGCTAAAGACTATGAAGGAACATTTACTGGATACTATACTCAAAATTTCCAAAAAGAATATACTGGAGTATTTGTAAAAACCTATGAAGGAGCATATGGTGCAGTGTATGAAGGATACTATACTACTCAATATTCTAAACTTTGGGAAGGAGCATTTAACAAAACTTATATAAAAACATATGTCGGCCAGTATACTAAAGAGTATCAAAAAGAATATACTGGCATATATGAAGGCAACTATATTAAATCATATACAGGCCAATATGATCATCTATGGTCAGGGTTAACTATCGACAATACAACGGAGAATATTTCTACAATTAAATTGTGGTTAAGAGTAGCTTAACCGTTGACCTTATAAATAAAAGCATATATAATAACAACATTCAAACGTGAGATAAATTATGACAGAAGAACAAAAAGTAGCAAAAGTACCTCCTGGTATGGAGATAAAGCCACCTGAAAAAACATCAGAAAAAGCACCTGTAAAAATAAAAGAATTTGGCCTTGACCCAAACTTACCTATTATACAGTATCCTCATTTTACTAATAATGCGCAAACAGAGCTTTCATGCTTATTAGTAAGACCTGATGGTCAAGCACATAAAGAACAAAGAATACCTAAAGATGAAAACCATCCTCTTTATAGAGACATACTAAAGCAATTTACAACAGAAGAAATTATGATTAATACTCATAGAGAAATTCAGATAGTAAAAGCTATGAATGATGCTATGAAGGACAAAAAACAAACTGAAGAGAGAGAAAAATCTAGAGCAGATCTATGGGACATTAAAAGTACGTTCATGGATATGACGGAAGTTAAGAATAGTACCAATAAAAACTTAAAGCGTAATTTAAGAAAAGCTACTAGCTACTACTCAGCACTTGCATACGGCTGTGCAATAATTATAGAGGAATCTAACAAAAGTGAATAGAGGCTACATGATGGTAGCCACTTTATCAAAGCCGTTTTATGATGCTGCGATAATGGCTGCTGAGAGTTTAAAAGATGAAGTGCCGGATGCTAAGATTGCATTCTATACTCATGAAGAGTGGTTAGAAGACAGGCATAGATATTTATTTGATCATATAGTAACACCTGTTCCCGTTCATTGTAGAACCAAGTTATGGGCATTGCCTTTAACACCATATGATCAGACTATATACTTAGATGTTGATATATTTGTTTTAACTAGTGAGATAGAAGAAGTATGGGATCATTTAGGTGATCATGATATTGTAATGTCAGAAAATAGACCATATAATGCAAAGGTAGTTTACTTTTCTCATGATGAATTAGAAGGTCCAGGACTTCCTGGCAGAGAGCTTAATCATTATGATCCAGAACACATAGAACTGTATAAGCAAGGTAAAGCACATAAATTTAGATGGCACTGTGGCATGTTTGCGTGGAACAAGAATGAACGTACTCAAGAGCTATGGCATCATTGGTTAAAATGGTATAAGAGACATACTGTTGAAAAAAACACCAGACCTTTTCCAGAGGGACTAGAATACTGGGACACTTTTGCATTTTGGAGAGCACTCTATGAGAACCCTAAACTAACTGATAGTTTAGACATAGTAAGACTACCCAATGATGCTAAGTACAATTTTGTAACAGGTTACAGAGAAACAGAACTCAGACCGGGTCATGAGAAAGCTGTACTACATTATACTATAGACCCAGCAGCTGTAAAAAAAGGACATACATATGAAGCAGATATTGACACTCAATACGGATCTTTTAAAGATCTTAGATAATTATAGTAAATTTATGTCAGAGAATAGACCTGACGTAAATCTACCTAACTGGAAAACTAAAGGCAAATTTAAAAAAGAAGATAGAGCTGAATTTGCTACTTCTTTAGAATGCCTAAAAAGTATGCCTCACGATACTCATGATGGGTTTCCGCCGGATAGTTATGGCTATGATATGAATGAGCCTACACTTAAAAGAACCTTAGAGATGGAAGGCGATAGATTTACATCTGAAGAAAAAAAATGGATTCAAACCTATATTGAAAAGTCACAACAACTTGATGATGAATTAGGAACATATATTGGTTATAAGTTCTGTGCACTTAAAATGTTTTATCCAGAAGATGGTTATATTGCATGGCATACCAATTGGAACGTACCAGGATTTAATTGTTTGTTTACTTGGAACCCTACTGGTGAGGGGTATTGGAGAAACTTAGATAGCACTCAAGAGCAACCTGGTTCTATTTTACCAGACCCTGATACTAAATTAGTTCACATGCAAGACCCAATAGGGTGGCATTGCAAACTTGGTTACTACGGCAAGAAAGAGGAACACGATAAAATTATGTGGCACTCGGCTTATGGTGGACCTAGAATAACTTTAGGTTGGGTTGTCTTTGATAAAAATATTTGGGACGATATTGTAGATGAACTTACGAACTGATTATAAATTTGCATTAGTTGAAGAATATAAAACTTATTGGAATGCTTATCAAGAAGCTAATGAATTTTATAGTGATCTACTAGGTCTAGGACCTGAATTCACAAGACATTTCTTTAGAAGAAAACAACAAGCCAAGGGACATACCTCTATCACAGAGATACATCTCTTAGATCAAAACACTTTATGGTTTGTTACTTATGGAAAAAGTAAAAGGGCATTGGAGTGTTTATTTGACTTTAATGAGAAAGATATTTCTAGATTAGCAGAAGACAATAGAATTGTTACCGAGAGAAAGATTATCCCTTTGAAGTAGCCCTGTCAATCTATCCTTTGTTATAAATACTCCTGTATATGTAGGAGTACTAGATGGCGACTAGAGTTAATATTCTAATAGACCAAGGAACTGATTTTACAACGTCAGTTAACTTAACAGATAATAGCGGAGGACAGTTAGACCTGACTGGGATGTCTGCAGCCTCACAAATAAGAAAGACGCATTCGTCTTCCAACGCAACCAGCTTTACTACAGCACTTGCAAACAATACAGGCACTCTTACACTATCATTAAACAACGCTGTAACTTCTAGCTTAAGTGCTGGAAGATACGTATATGATGTCGAGTTAACAGACTCTACAAGTATCAAATCAAGAATACTTGAGGGAATAGTTACCATAACACCAGAGGTAACCAGATAATGGCTAACACTCTATTCAATCAAACTTCATCCAATATTAAAGTAAGCATAGGCGGTAGTGGTGGCATACAAGGCGCTACAAGTTCTAACACAGTAACATTATCAGGAGCTGGCTCAGGAGGCAAAAGTAAAATTGCTGACATGCTGGACGTTAATGATGCAACTGAAGTTGATGGAGGTACATTAGTATACGATGCTGCTAACGACGAATATGTCTTAAAAGCATTACCTATTGATGGAGGCACATTCTAGTGTCTAACACAGTCATACAAATAAAAAGAAGTCACGTTAATGCCACGCCTACGGTATTGGCTAACGGTGAACTAGCTTACTCTTTTCAATCTAATAATCTATTCATTGGTGCTAACTCTGATACTAATGAAGTAATAAAGATTGGTGGTGGAAGTGATGTTGCACTTCTAAATGTAACACCCGGTGCTGTTAAAAATGGAGCAGCTCTTGTAGCCAACTCTACAGGTGGTATAGACACCCTTACAATAAACTCATTATCAATTGGTACTCAGTCTGGTAATGATTTAGCAGCTAGTCAAAACGTCACTGCTAACATAGTTATATCTAATACTGTCACATCTGGTAATGGTAATTTTGTAGATGTAAACGTATCAAACACATTAACAGTTAACGGTGATATAGTATTAAGAGGCGATAACATATCACTAGGTGATGGTGGAGATGTTATATCATTAGGTGCATCAGTAAACAATAATATAGTACCTACAACAGATGATACCTTCACATTAGGAACATCATCATCAAATTACAAAACAGTATTTGCAAATCAAGTCACATTAGGTTCAGCACCAACAAATAATACAGATGCAGCTACAAAAGCATATGTAGATAACATAAGTGAATCATTAATTGGTAATGCTATTTCTATTGGCGTTCCAACAGATGGAATATTTGCCAATGGTACAGGTTCAGGAAATATAGAAGGTGCAGTAACATCATTATCAACTAACACAAGTGTTGCTGATGCTATTGATTCTATAAATGAAGTAATGTTTAATGTACATCAACAAACATACGTAAGAGATGTGGTAGTAACATGTACATCAGGAAACACAGGTGGTGCACCATTAACTGCAACACTAACACTTAACGTAGTAGGAAACGCTAACGCTTTTGATATTAACTGGGGGGATGGTAGTTCTAACAGTAATGTAACAGACTCGACGCCATCGCATACTTATACTGATAATACCAACTCCCCTTTTGATATTACTGTAACAGCTAAGAACACTGGAGCATTGGGTGAAGGTAATTCAGCAACTCAAACAGTAACAGATTTAATTACATTGTTTACAGCAGATCCTGTAGCAGACTTTGATATAATGTCTGCAGTATCAAGTGGAAGTGAAATAACAGAAGCAAATACAGGACAAACAATTTACGTTGATAATGATACTACAAATGCAAACAATGTAGTAGCTACATTCCATATAAATTGGGGTGATGGTAGTTCCAATGCAATATCAAATACATCAGTAGCTGGTGGTACTCAAGGTGCTAGAGAACCTCATGTATACACAAGTGGTACAAGTACTGGAACTAATACAATAACATTATCTATTAATACACACTCAACAGCTGATCCTTCTTCAATACCAAATAGCACGACGAAGACAATAAAAATATTTGACACATCAATTGCAACACCAGAAGGGTTATCTGGAAAGACACTACAATTAACAGATTCATCAAATGGTAACTCGCCAAGACTCGCTCATGGTTTTGTAGACCATTCAACAGAATCAACATTAGGGGTAGGTTCGTCTGTATCAAGATATACTACTTCTAGTGCAATAACAACAGCAGGAGAAGCTAATACACAAATAGCATTTAATGCTGGAGCAGGAAGTTTATCAGCTATTGTAGATGGTGTGATTGAGGGTACTATAAACTTTACTGCTGGAGATGATCAAGGATCTAATTCTTCATTAGTAGTAGTTGATGAATTAGACTTCTATAATTTTGATAATACTGGATCTTCAGTAAACACTGCTAATAGAAGATATGCACCAGGATTGTACAGTGGGTTTAGATCAAGAGTATCTAAATCAGGTTTAGGAAATGGTGTCCACACTTATAAGCTATCTCATTCATTAACTGGTAATACTAACGTAGTACAATTTGTAAAAGATAACTTATCAGGCACTCCTGTTATAAACTTTAGTGGTACAACTGTAACTCAAAATACAGCAGGAACATTAGCTTATGTTTCTGGTATACCATACTATACAAATGATGCTGTTATAAATGTAGCAGGTGCATTAGTGAGTAATGTAGCTGGACAAACATATAAAAATGATAGTACTCCATTCAATATATCAAGTGGTACTAACATAGAAGGAGATAGCGGATCTGCTTTCTCTTCACAAACTAAAGATTATACAATTCTACCATCAAGTGTTCTTAACAGTAGTAAACCAAAAGCTAACACTGGTGTTGGAGCAAACGTATCAATAGATACTTTCCAAGTGTCTGTAAACGGTGGAGGTCGTCGAGTAGAAGGCTTCGCCATGAACATGGAGAACGTAAATGGAACCGGATCAACAATACAATACGCAAACACTAAGGTTGCAGTCTATAACGGAACTTCCAGTGGTGTTAATGAATCTATTATTCCAGTTTCTGATAGCCTGGGAGCTGGTTTCGATACTGATGGGTTAAGAATTATAACTGGGTGGTCTGGATCTACCCCAGCATTTAATAATGGTCAAGACTATTATTCATCTAATAATTGGACAGGCGCAGTAACAATTGCTGGAACAGATGAAGCAGTAGTTAGATATGGAAACTTACAACACTACGATACAAACTTATCAAGCGGATACTTACCAGCAGGACCAGACTTAGCTACCGGTAGAAGTGGCACACAATATTTTAGATTCGCTTTTAAAAGAACAACAATGTCAAACTTTACAATGAGATTGACTGGTAAAGTATCAGGTCTGTTTATTGCAGCACCAAATACAAACATAGACGACACTTCAGATTCTAATGGATGGTTAAATGCATCTGCAACATATGCAGGAGCTGGTACTCCAGGAGCAAATACAACTGCTGGCGGTAATGGTTCTGATGGTTGCGCATTTACATCTGGTGATAGAATTATTGATGGAACGACATATAGTAACGAAGACTTTACCTTAACACTAGGTGATCAGAATGCTTCTGATTCATATAACAATCAAATATTAGTAGGAATTAAATTAGATGATGGTGACTACTTATCACAGCTGGAGGTTGAATAATGGCTATCAGTGATACCCAAAAAGTAGACCTGCTATGGAAAAAGGTTGGCTTCAGTAAAGCTAAATCAGATACCAATGCAAATAAGAAAGCTCCTAATGAAGCTATTGTATCAGACTTAATTATTAAACCTGCAGAGGTATGGTCTGATATAGCAAATGTTCCTTCTACAATTCCATCATCTAATACAGCTGTACTTAGAATATATACAGAGTTAGAAACAACAGAAGATGGAACAGCAACAAATAACAGAACATGGAAAACAGGAACAACTAACTGGGTACCACCAAAGTTTGGTGCTACATATCAATTAAAGGTATATGTAGACTCAGCTGGATCAGGAAATCCAGTAGCAAACGGAACACAGTTATTTGAAACAGGTTCAGGTAACAATGATGAATGGTACTTTGATTATCAATCAGGTACATTAAACTTCATTGGATCCAACTTACCTTCAGGAGTATCTGATGGTAAGAGTATCTTTGTATCAGGAGCAAGGTATCAAGGTAATACTTTTGCAACTGGAATCAAGGATGTCACATTATATAATGCAACGATTAGTAGTTTAGCAAGTCCATTATCAACAAGTGATGGTGGTACAGGGTTAAACGTATTTACAAATAAAGGAGTATTCTATGCAAGTAATACTACTGCCATGGCTCAGGCAACTGGCTCCAATGGCCAAGTGTTACAGATAAGCAACGACACTCCAACATTTGATGATTTAGATGGAGGGACATATTAGTGAGCAATTTAAGTGATTTAGATACAGATGAATTAGTAATGTTAAGTCAGTACATTCAAAATCAACAACAGATTATAAATGAATTAACAGAAAAGAATATGCAATTAAC
>Ga0181379_1001736_pt1 | contig 10188 bp, 4 predicted proteins | sample 2SPOviralmetaG_FD_130115 | JGI IMG/M metagenome (GOLD analysis project Ga0181379, IMG submission 130115) | Marine viral communities from the oligotrophic San Pedro Time Series (SPOT) site, San Pedro Channel, CA, USA - 2 SPOT_SRF_2009-07-10 | ecosystem: Environmental > Aquatic > Marine > Strait... | reverse complement strand
GCTTTACAGCATTAGACAAAACACAGAAGAGGCTAAACGCCTTGACATACTCTTAAACAAAACTCGTGAAGAGATAGCTAGAGAGTATGTAACCAAAAACGAATTAAAAGATGACATGGGAATTCTCATGGATAGGATAGATAAAATCGGAGAAAAGCTTGACAAACTCTTTGAAGTCAAGTAAAATAGGTATATAACTATGGCAAGAAAAAAACAACAAAAGAAAAGATTAAAAAAGTATAAAGGTAAGTACGTTACTGCTGATAGGTTAGATATGTCTAAAGGTGGTAGAGTAGGGTTTGCTCCGGGTGGAAAGGCTGGTTTTCCCGGAGAAAAAGAAGTTATTATAGATATTCCGGATGATGGTCCGGGTGGTGGTGGTCCCGATGAAGATGAAGATGATGATAAAGATAAAGACCCACCTGTACCTCCTGTAGAGGACACACCTGCTCCTCCTCAAATGGATTTAGACACTACCGCAGGTCAAGAAAGAACAGAACGTATAGCTCAAACTGCAAAACAAGTACAAGCAGGTGCAGTTGGAGTAATGCCATCAACTGCTATAATTCCAGAAGCTGAAAAAGTAACTGAAGAAATTACTCAAGAAGTTACAACAATGGCAAAACCTACAAAAGCTAAAGTTAAAGAAGCAGAAGCTGTAACTCCAGAAGATGTAAGTACAGTAGCTAAAAAAGATATTAAAGAAGGTGTTGTAGATAAACAAATAGAAGCAGCTACTTTTAGTGCTATTGTAAAAACTCAACCAGCAGACGTACAAGAAGCTATACAAAAGTTTACTCCAGAATTAAAAAATAGAATAACAGCAAAAGTTCAAGAAATTGCAGAACGTGACCCAACACAAGCTGCTGAAATAGCTAGACAAGAAATAGAAAAAGCTTTAACACCAGAAGTTAAAGGTAGTCTTAGACCTATTTCTACAGTTCCGTACATTGCTCCTAAAGAAGCAGTTGAAGTTGCTCCTGTAGATGAAGCTGAAGTTACTACAAGAATTGCACAAACTATATCTGAAAAAGAAAAAACAGATGTACTAGCTAATGTTACAGGTGAGGGAGTAGACTTAAATAATATACCTCAATATGAATTAGCTAAACAAAGAACTGCACAAGTTGCAGAAGCTAATACAAAAATAGCACAAGAATTAGGAACAGCTCCAAGTGAAGATGCAGCTACTAGAGCTGGTATAACTTCTGATGGAGTTGCTAAAGGTGATGCTGCTCAGATAGGTGGTATACCAACTTTTCAAGCTGCATCAAGACAGGCAGTAACTGGAACAGCTCGTACAACTGCAGCAGCAGATATGTTAGCTGTCGTTGGTGAACTACCTCCAGAAGTAACAGCAGCAGTTATAGAAAATCCTGCAGAAGTAGAAGCTAAAATAGATACTGAACCTGTTAATGTTATAGCAGCAGTAGCAGCACTCCCAAAAGAAGCTTTAGTATCTACACAGATGGAAAACTTACTTGCAGGTATTGAAGATAATAAAACACCTGTATGGGCTAGACCTGCTGTAGATGCAGTTAATCAAATGATGGCTCAAAGAGGTTTAAATGCTTCTACAGTTGGAAGAGATGCTTTATTTAATGCTATTATTCAAAGTGCTTTACCAATTGCACAGAGCAATGCTACAGCTTTACAAGCTAGAGCAACTCAAAACTTAAGTAACGAACAACAAGCAAACTTACAACAAGCTAGTCAAGTAATGCAACAAAGAATGACTAATCTTGCTAACCAACAAACAGCAGCTTCACAAACTGCACAAATGGCACAACAAGTTGTATTAAAGCAGGGTGAGTTTGAACAACAAGCAGTTCTAACTACAGCTCAACAAGAGCAACAAGTTAGAATGACTAACATTCAAAATGCTCAACAAAGAGCTTCACAAGAGTCTTCACAAAGACAACAAGCTGCTTTAGCTAATTTAGATGTTGGTGCTAAAATGGACCTTGCAAATCTTGAACAGCTTAATCAAGCTTCAAGAGAAAACATGTCTGCTGAACAACAAGGAAGATTAACAGAGTATCAAGCTAAAGTTAATAGGACTATGCGACAAGCAGAGCTTGAACAAGACATGGAAAAAGTTAATCTTGATGCTAGACTTAGAGTTGAATTAACTAATCTATCAGAGTTAAATGCTGCTGCTAGAGAGTCAATGTCTAATGAACAACAAATGAGATTAGCAAATCTTAATGTTCTTGTAGACTTTAAAAAGACTAATGTTAATTTAGCACAACAAATGGACTTAGCAAATATGTCTGCTGAGAATCAGATGGAACTTGCAAACTTGCAAGAAAGAGCTGCTGCAGATAGTGCAAACTTTACAGAAGCCAATAGATTTAGATTACAAGAGTTAGCAACTACTGCTTCTGTTTTATCTCAAAATGCTGAACTAAGACAAAGAGCAGAAATGGCTAAACTAGGTGCTGAAGAAAAAATAGCATTAGCAAACTTAACATCTAGAAACCAAGCAGATAGCGAAAGTATGTCTGCAGAGAATCAAATAGAGTTAGCAAATCTTAATAAACGTATGGCTGCTGCTCAAACAAATGCACAGTTAGCACAACAGTTAGGACTTGCAGAGCTTTCAAATGAGCAACAAACTGGAATGACCAATGCTCAGATTAATGCGAATCTTGATATGGCTCAGTTTAGTTTTGACCAACAGAAAGCTTTAGCTGATAGTAAGTTTATGCAAACAGCTACTCTTAGTAATTTTAATGCTGACCAACAAGCTATTATGCAAGATGCTACTAGATTAGCTTCAATGGATTTAGCAAACTTAGATGCTAGAACTAAACTATCTGCACAAAATGCACAAGCTTTTTTACAAGTAGATATGGCTAATCTTAGTAATCAACAACAAGCTAATATTTTAGAAGCTCAACAAAATCAACAAAGACTATTAAGCAATCAGTCTTTTCAAAATGCTGCAGCTCAATTTAATGCAACATCTGAAAATCAAACTAATCAGTTTATGTCTAGTCTTAATGCACAAATGAGTCAATACAATGCTTCACAGTCTAATGCAATGAGTCAGTTTAATGCAACTCAAGAGAATGCTGCTGAAGCTAGAAGAGCTGGTAGAGATGCTGACATTGAAAAATTTAATGCACAGCTTACAACTCAAGTAGACCAATTTAATAGTCAACAAGATTTTGCAAGGAATCAATGGAACGCACAGAATGCTGCAACTGTTGAAGCTTCAAACGTACAGTGGAGAAGACAAGCTAACACAGTTAATGTTGCTGCACAAAATCAAATTAATATGCAAAATGCTATGAACGCTTTTAACTTTAGTTCACAGAATTTATCTTTCCTTTGGCAAGAATTAAGAGACCAAGCTGATTTTGATTTTAGAGCTTATGAAAATGAAGAAAATAGAAAAGCTCAAATTATTGCTACAGCTATTGCTAACGAAGGAGAACCGGGTCAGAAATACGATGACTACTTAAATGGATTATTAACAACAATAGGTAGTTCATACAGAAGCGGATTATAAAATAGGAAATTAATATGGGATTTTTAAGAAAAATAGGTAAAAAAATTAAAAAGAAAGTAAAAAAACTTTTAGGTGGAAAGTTTGGTAAAATCTTAGGAGGCATAGGATTAGCTATGATGTTCTGGGGTGGAGCTAAAGCTTTGTTTGGAGGTAAAGGAGGATGGTTTGATAGTTTTAGTAGTAAATTAAAAGATATGAATCCTTTTGCTTCAGACTCTGTTGTTGGTAGTGCTGAAAAACTTATAAATACAGAAACAGTAGGAGCTGGAGGAGGTTTTGGTGTTGAAACAGGAACTCTTGTAACAGGACAGGGAGGAGTTGGAGCTGTTCCAATCCCTTCAACTGTTCCTAAGTTGAAATTAACTGATACTCCTTTTAGTGATTTAGGAGCTGTTGATAAAATTAAAAAAGTAGGAGTAGAAACAAAAGACTTTTTACTTCCTAAAGGCTCTATGGATACATTTGTTCCAGATGTCGTTAAGACTGTAGGAACAAACTTAGCTTTACAAGCTGTGCAAGGAGAGCCTGTAGATGAAGGTGGTTATGGTAGAGTAGTTAGTTTTGATGCTTTTGAACCTGCACAAGATGCTATGTTAAGACAAGTTCAGTCTCAAATACCAAATTTACAAGCTACAAACTTTAATCAGCTTAATCAGTCTTTATATTACGGTACTCTTTCTCCTCACTATATAGCAGAACAAGCTAGGGAAATGGGATTAGCATCTCAAATACCGAAAAGTTAAATAAAATATAGGAAAATATTATGGCAGTTTCAGAAAAAGCAATTAACTTTATACAAGGCAGTTTAGAGAAAGGCAGACCTATACCAGGTCAAAGTCTTACTAATGCACCAGACCAACCTTACAACTGGGAAAAACCTGCAGAGTATACTAACCCTAAAGAAGCTATGCTATATGTTTTTGAAACTTTAACAGTTCCAGAAACTACAGAAAATCTTTTAATATCTTTAAAAAATGGTGTTGGAGTTATAGACATTGCTTCTATTACTTTATACTCTGGATTTTTAGAAGGTAAATGGAGTCCTGATTTAATGTTACTACTAATGGAACCAGCTATGTTTATGATTATGGCTCTTGCAGAAAAAGCAGATATAGATTATAATTTAGAAGCAGGCGATGATAAAAAAATTGAAATGTCTCCTGAAAATCAAGTAGCAGATTTAAATGATAAAATATCTATACAAGATGTAAAATTAAAATCTGCTCAACAAGCAAGTCCACAATCAGTTCCACAAGAAGTAAGAACAATAATAGAAGAGACAGAATTAGCTCCTAGTTTATTACAAAGAGTTGAAGAAGAAACACAATCAAAAAGTTTATTAGGTAGAGAGGAATAAAATGGCAGATAAAGATTATACAAGTTTATTAGGTAAAAGTTCAGGTACTAGTTGGGGAGAAATAGCAGGTGCTTATTTATCTGGTGGTAAAAAGAAGGACAATAGAGCTAGAAATGTTTTGTTAGCTACGTTATTTTTTAATTCTAAAGAAGCTAAAATGCAATCTAATGTTATGAAAAATTTAGAAGAAAATGAAAAAAATTATACATTTGATAAATTAAAACTTACTGAAACTTTAAATAATAGAGAAGCATTATTATTAGACAATAAAAGTTATGAAGATAAAGGAAGAGATTATTTTTTTATAAAAGCTAAAAACGATTATAATGCAAAATACGATGGGTTGGGAATTGATTTTAAAAACTATACTAATTTACAAGAAAAATTAAAAGATATTAATACTATGGCAGACGAGTATGAAAAAAATCATTTAGCTAACATGCAGAACATTGAAAAATCTAAAGAAGGTAGAATTTTAACAAAAGAAGAATTATTAAGTGATGTTGATAAATACTATGCTAATAAACAAAAAATGATAGCTTCTCCAGAAAATATAAGTTTAGTACATAAAGGATTTAAAAAACTTGGAGGAATATTTAATAAGGATAGGCAGACTGAATATGAAATAAATGATGAAAATTATAAAACTTCTTATAATAATATAATGAATAAAATTAATCAGTCTTATACTCCAAATAAATATATAGATAGAGAAAAAAATCAAGTCTTTGTGTTTCAAGGTGAAAAACCTTTTAATCAAGCTGATTTACAAAAACAAAAACAAACTTTTAAAAATTTACAAGACCCTGATAAATCTCAGTTTATTACAAATCTAATAAAAAGTGATTTTAGTATGCCTATTATGGGTGAAGATAATAAACCTACAAGTATAAATATTTTTGAAGATAATTTTAATAATATAAAAGTTTATAATGAAGACGGTAGTGAAAATCCAATGTCTAAAACTACATTTTTTGATGCTGTAACTTTAACAAGTTTACAAATTAAAAAAAATAATCAACAATTAGGTCAACAACCCTTATCAGACGAGCAACTTTTTGTAGATAGTTTAAAGGTGTTAGGTCAACAAGGTCATTTAAGAATTAAAAAAGATAGATGGGGTACAGATGATATAGAGTTTATACCTTTAGGATTAAATTACGAAGATAAAATTAAAAATGGAAACGCTTCTGTTTTAGATGTTATTGCTCATCAACAACAAAGTGGTAAAACTGAACAACAAAATATAGCAGATAAATCTTCTAATCAAATATTTGATGATTACATTTCTAAATCAATTTCAACTTTACAAAATTCTAAAAGAGGGTTAAACGACTCTCAACAAAATAAATTAAATAATTTAATTAAAGTTAGTAATGCTTTAGAAGAAGGTAACGAAGGGTTATATTCTAAAGAATTAATTAAGTTTGTTTCTAATCCTCCTATAGGATTAGGAAATTTAAAAGTTTCTTTTGACAGTTTAAATAAAAGTTATGAAGCTTATATGGAAAACTTTGGAAGAGATAAAGAAGTAGAAGATATTTTATTTAGTAAATATACAATATCTTTAAGAAGTGCTGCTAAAAATAAATTAGAAGAAAATAATATAAATACATATGCACAATTAATGAATTTAGAACCTTTGTTTTTAGCTCAAAACTAATTTAATATGTCAATTTTAAACGACCCAAGATTTCAAAATCTTTTACAACCTGTATCGCCTCTTGAAAAACAAGAGCAGATTGTCCCGTCTTATAAAATTGATGAAGAATTAGTTCCGAATATAACTATACAAGAAGAGAAACCAGTAGTTGAAGAAGAAGTTAAAACAAAACAAAGTATTTTAAATGACCCTAGGTTTCAAAATATTCTATTAAAAAAACCAACAGAAACTACAGCTATCGATGAAGAACCTACTACAGCTCGTAAAATGGCTTTTGGTAGAGAGCAAGAAAAAACTATTTTAGGAAATGTAGGTAGTTATATACAAGCGGGACTACGTTCTACTTTATTAGATGAAAGTTTTGATGAGTCATTAAAACAAAACGAAGCTGTTAGACAATCTAAAATTTTACAAGAATATCCTGAATTTTATAATAGACCGGAAGATGCAGCAGTATTGGCAGGACGTATGCAGATAGCCATAGTAGACCCCGTTACTTGGATTATACCTTGGACTAAAATAGCTAAAGCAGGAAAAATAGCTACCATAGGAACAGGTGCTGCAGTTTCAGCAGGAGATATAGCACTAAGAGAAAAAGTATTATATGGAGAAGTTAGTCCTTATTCAGTAGGATTAGCTGCTGGATTAGGAGGTGCAGTCTCAGGAGTATCTTCAATATTATCTGCAAAGTTTCAACCTATAGATGAAACTATAGAAATGTTTGATGATAAAGGTAAAATAATAAATAAAAATGTAAAATTAAAAGGAGAGACAGAAGCCATTCCTGATAGTAAACAAGTAGAAATTTTAGAAGATGTAATTGACGATAAGACTTTAATGCAAAAAATTGGATTTGTCCCAGAATCTAAAAATGAAGTGGGTATTTTACAAAATGAATCTACTAAACTTTTAAGACAAATAGATAAGTTAAAAGAAAAAATAGACCCTAAACTAAAATTAGCTGGTGATTTTTTACCTGACTCTCCTGAGTTTACAAAAAAAGTAAACGCTGTAGCTAGACAAGAAACTATAAAAAATAAAATTAAAGATTTACAAAGACAAAGAAAAAATTTAAATGCTAAAATAAATAGACTTGAAAAAAAGAATTTAAACACTTATGTAGATACAGCTTCTGACACTTTAGTAAAAGGTGTGAATAATGGAATTACAGATAAAGGTTTAATTGATAAATTTATGTTTGAATTTACAAGACCTTTTTTTGGAGGACTAGCTGGAGGAACTTTTGGTGCATTTATTTCTGATGATGATGATTATGGTTCTATGTATGCTTACATTACAGCCGGTGCTGCTTTAGGTTTATTACAAAAAAATATTCAAAACAGTACTTTTACTGTAAAAGGTGGGGATAAAATAAAAGAACAAATTTTAGCAACTGGAAATGACTTAGCAAGAAGAAATTTTTATTCTTGGTCTAAACATTTCCTAGCAGGTAGTCATGCTGCAAAAGTTGTGTCTTGGGGTGGAGCTTCTGAAAAGTTTATTAAACAAATGACTAAATCTCAAGGAGCTGCTTTAAGATTAGGAGAGGTTGCTGAATTATCTGTTGAAGAAAGAAAATTTTTATTAACAGGTAAACTTAAAGAATATATAGGAAAACGTGTCTTTAAAGATGCTGATGAAGAAACTATTTTAGCAGCTAGTAGAATACAACAAGGCGGTAAATTTATTCAAGAGGGTGATTTAGTCAATGAAAGTGCAGTTGCTTTAGCTCAAAGAATTAATAAATTTCAAAACGAATTTGCACAGTATGTTTCTGAAGTTGGTATAGATTATAAAGTGTTAGATAATTATGGTTTAACACAAAAAATTAATTGGGAGGTTGTTAATAAAAATAAAGTAGCTTTCGATAAAGCATTGTATAAAGCTTTTGAAATTCAAAATAAAGAACAAGGATTATCAACAACTAAAAAATTTATAAATGAACAAGTTGATTCTTATAAAAAAGGAGCCTCTAATATGAGAAATAAAGGGGTTTTTAGTTTAAAAGAATTATCATCTACTAATAAAGATGATATTTATAGAATAAGCAATCCTGAAAATTTTGTTGTTTCTGCTGCAAGTCATTTTGAAAAAGAAAGAGTTATAGTTAGTCAAGCAGCTAGAGAAGAAATAAAAGATTTTTTAATAAACGATGCACGTATTACTTTAAATAGTTTAATTTCTCAAACAGTTCCTATTGTAGAATTTTCTAGAACTTTTGGAAGTCAAGGAGAATTAATAACTCAAAATATTTTTTCAGCAATAAGAAAAAAATATGAGCCTTATAGACCTAATTCTAAAACTGCTACAAAGTTAGAACAACTAGAAATAAAAGATATTAAACAAACTATAAATGCATATTTTGGTAAGCATCATGCGGAAGCTGTTATTACTAATAACAATGTTGCAAGAACTTGGATAGCTGGTCTAGTTGGTTTAACTAATGCAACTCGTTTGACTAAAGTAGCTTTACCATCTTTAGGTGATTTAGTACAGCCAATACAAAATAGTGGAGTATCTGCAAGTATAAAAAGCTCAATTACTCAAATAAAAAGAATTATAGATAAAGATGGATTTAGACCTTCAGAAAGTTTAGGAATTAAATATAACGGTCAACTTGAAAGAGAGTTACAAGGTTATATGATTGATATAAATACTTCTAGTTTATCACAAAGAAAAATTGCAGAATATAATTCTAAATTTTTTGAAATTGTACAACTAGGAAGAATTACAAACTTTGCTAGAGAATTTGCTTTTGATGCAGGTGTTGCTAGAAGTTTTACATTAGCTAATAAATTAAAAAGAAAAGGAAAATTAAATCAGTTTGAATTAGAAGAATTAGGAGCAGCAGGTTTAAAAATAGAAAATGCTAGGTATATTGCTAATTTTAAAAATGTAAAAGAAGCATATAAAGATACAAGAGGTCGTTCTATTTTAGATACAGTAGGTTTTAAAGCAGCAGATAGAGACGCTCTAATACCTACATTAGGAAACAGAAGACTATTTGCTCAATCTAAAGACCCAGCTATTAGATTACTTGGAACATTTTTATCTTGGTCACAAGCTAAAACAACACAGACTAATGCTTTAATTAAGAGAATTGAAAATGGTGATTTAGCTCTTGGTGTTAGAATGATGGGAGCTTTAAGTATATATTCAGGTATTATGTATTTACAAAGAGGTCTTAGTACTTCAGATGAATTTAAAGAAGAGTATTTTGCAAGAGATGCTTTTGACCCTAAAACACTAGCAGAAGTTTATATGTTATCAGGAAACTTACCTTGGTATTTAGATAAAGCAGCAAACTTAACTACTGGTCCCGGCTCTAATGCTCCAGTGCAATCTTTATATCCTGTAACTGGATATATGAATGATTTTGCTAGAGTACCACAAAATTTATTGACTGGAGACTATGAAAAAGCTTCTTTAAAAGCTATTCAACTTTTACCTTTTGGAAGAGATGTAGCATATTATACAGGTTATAAAGAATATGTTGAAGAAGAACAACCAAAAGATACTACAGGATACGCAACAGGCGGATTAGTAGAAGGTAAAGACGATGTACCATTTACAAAAGAAAATCCAGCTAATAGAGTTGACCCCTTTACAGGACAACCTTACTCATCACAAATGGAGGAATTAGGATTAAAT
>Ga0181379_1001730_pt1 | contig 10212 bp, 10 predicted proteins | sample 2SPOviralmetaG_FD_130115 | JGI IMG/M metagenome (GOLD analysis project Ga0181379, IMG submission 130115) | Marine viral communities from the oligotrophic San Pedro Time Series (SPOT) site, San Pedro Channel, CA, USA - 2 SPOT_SRF_2009-07-10 | ecosystem: Environmental > Aquatic > Marine > Strait... | reverse complement strand
TGCTGGGTTTGTAGTCAGTGAGCATGTGGTACCTGTCCCTCACTATGTCCTTTACCTGTTTGGGCAGTGTCTGTATGTTGAACACGTCTGGATCGAAGCAGGTGTTCACGTAAAAAAATTTGGGTTGAAACTGTGCCACCCACAGTGCTATCTTGGCCCAGTTGAACACGTTGAATATGGAAACCGTGGAACATATCTGGAAATCCATGTTTGGTGTTTGCATCTCTTTGAACTTAACAAGACTGGCACTCACCTCTCTCCAATTGGCAGGATGACGTTGGTACTCGAATTGTTCACCCACATCATCTATGCTAAACGCAACTTCCACGTGTTTGAAATATCTCCATAGGTCAAAAATCTCCTGTGGTGGTAGTTGTGTGCCATTTGTGTTGTAGTGTATGTCTATGTTCTTTGCATACCCTTTTTCAACGCAGTGCATCAATATTTTGAAGTGATCCTTGATCATGAACGGTTCGCCTCCAGTGAATTCAAAGTACTCCACATATTTTAGATCCTCCTGCAATTCCTCAAAAAATTGTGGGTTACGTTTTGGCCAACCTCCTTCTTTCAATTGTTTCCTTGCCACAGGATTATCCCCTCCTTTGGCTGTTTCATAATCTATTTCTTCCTGTGCCCATTTGCTGGAACTCCACGATCCGCATATCCTACACTTTAAATTACACAAGTTGCCCAACTTAAAGTCAATAAACTTCAGTGTTGGCTCGCTATTAGGTGTCCATTTTTCTAGACTGCTACGCATCTTGTATATGGAGTTTTGCCTTTTACTTGTTTTTCCTGCGTCTTCCTCCTGCCAACAACTTTGACAACCGTCCGGACGGTCACCGTTTCTAAACTGTTCTCTAAGGTTTCGCATGTATTCTGTATCTTGTATGGACTTTAGGCTTTGCTCGTACACTTTGACTCCGGGAATACTGCCCTTGTACAAACAGCAAGGTGATGCACCACCATTAACGTCAACTTCCAGATGAGTCCACGGTAATGGACACACGTTTGATTTTATATACCTGTCCACCAGTCTAACACCCTTTTATCTCTGCTTAATATTTTTGTTATATCTTGTCGTCTAATCTTGTCAATACTTTCTTGTCTTTGTTTTCCCTTTGTAGTTGCTGTAAAAGTTTCTCTATTTTTTAAATTTTTTATTACGTCTATCAATGCTCTTTGTTTGTGTGAGGCAAGAGGTTCCATGTATGCTAGTGCTTCGTCAATAAGTGTGTGTAGCAGTTCTTTAGGCAGTGCTAATGGACTTAAAATTTCATCATTGCTGAAAGTAAACATGACTTTTGTCAATATCTCGGTATCTAACTCTCTGCTCAAATCAAACATATTTTTAAGTTCTAGTAAACCAGGCATTGTGATCGTGTAATCTAATCTCATCTCTCTGGCTGTTTTTGCCACTGCCATTCCTTCTTTGAAATTGCGTAACCACTGCTCATAATTCAGTCCGTCTCTGATATACTCGCCAACTTCTCCTGTGCCGTCTAATGATGAACATATTTGCCAGTCCTGGAATTCAGGCAGTAAGTCAAACAGTTTTGTACCTTTGAACGAGGTCCTACTTAGATTTGTGTTGTATCTCACATACACTTCCTTTGCGAATCCTAATTCTATGATCCTCTGCATGGCTTTCCAGTGCATATCCCACATAAGGGGCTCTCCCCCACACCAGTATATTTCTTTAATCTTTTTTGTCTCTACCGCTTCGACAAACTCCTGCACAACCTGTGTGTCTTGGAACTTTATGATCTGTTCTCTCAATGGTGATGCCATCCATGGTTGTGATTCCTTGCTCCATGTCTTGTTCTTCCTGGATTCTGCTTCCCAACTTGAACTCAACATGTCTCCACACATCCTACATTTGAAGTTGCATAGGTTGTTGAACCTGTAGTCGAAACTGATCACAGGCATTGTTGTAGCACCTGTGTCATCCGTCTTTTCAAATGCTTGATCAACCCTGTCGCTAAAAAGCCTGTTCCAATATGACCTGTACACGTCGGTGTTAAGAAGTTTGTGATCACACACCTCGCACTCTGACAACTCTTCGCCCGCCATCATACGCAGTCTCACAGATCGCATATGTTCTGAATTCCAGTGTTCATTCAGTGTGAGAGGTTCGTACTCTTTGGCGTCATTGCCCGTGTCTATGTACTGTTTGAAACTCTGTGCTGGTTCCCTAGAGGCACAACACATACGCCTCTCTGTCTGTGGTGACAGGTACGTGTGTGTCCACGGCGCCATGCAGAATGTCTTGTTGCCCTCACCTGGCTTAATTCTTGTCATACTTTTCAAACAGTTCTTTCCATTCGGGGAATACGTCGGTAAATTTTTCTTCTCGGACTTTATCGTATTTTTTCGTCAGGTCAAAAAATAAAGGAAGATGTTCTGACATTTCCTTGTCGTACATCCATTTGATAGCACTCTCATAACCAATTGTTGCTCTGGTCAATGAATCTTTTCCTTTTAGCCATTGAATTTGTTCATTGTACTTCTCTTCTATTTGTTTTTTATATTCCATAGGCAAAAGATCCATTCTTTGCCATTTAGGCCATTGCAAGAGATTGAAATTGAAATCCTGCGGTTTTATCAAACCTTGGTCTGCCCAACTCCTGTGAAAATCACACACGTGCAAAGCGTTTGGCAAACCCACAGTCGCTGATATGTAGAAGTCAACTTGCGGACAAACTTCCATCATTCTTTTCCTGTTGGCCAAGGTCTGCTCCCACACCGTACCTTTACGCATCAATTCACCACGCTTACCTTCGGCGTCGAGGCTGGCTCCTATAGAGACCGAGTCAAATTTGTTCCAAAGTTCTAGCACGTCCATGTCTTTGAACTTTAACCTGCTAAAGTTGGTGTTGTATATCAATCTTACATGATACATTTTACGTTTGTCGAGTTCCTTCAGTATCCTATAATGTTCTTCCATTATCAGAGGCTCTCCGCCTGCAAAATAGAATTGTTCAACATGTTCAAACTGTGCAAGTAATTGTTCCCATATATCGTTTGCACTTCTACCTACTCTCATAACCTTAGGATGGCCTGGATCCGATTTGTGTATCTTTTTGTGGTCCTCATACCAATTGGAACTGAACCACGTGCCGCAACTTCTACATGCCATATTACATAGGTTAGAAAATCTTATATCCCAATATTTGATCACGAAATCCGCTTCGCCCTCAAGTTTCGCTGGGTCAACCATTTCTATGTTGTGTCCATGGTGTTTGTTTGAACTGAGACGAAGACTGAAGAACCCAGACTTTTCTTGATCATAGCACTTACCACACTGCTTAGATCTCTTGTTTTGCAACATATTGGACCTCATCTGTTTCATAGGAGCACCGTTGAAAACCTCTGCCATTGACTGTTTGTTTAGATCTCCAACAGGATATGGATCCAGTGCGAAACAGCAAGGGTATGCCCTGCCATCTGGGAAAGCGTGTAAGTGCATCCAAGGAAGCATACAAAAGGTTTCACTGTCTATCAACAACTCCTTCTGTTTAGGAGTCATGTCTTTTATCTTTAACTTTTCAGGCTCTTTGGCCCCATAATTATATGCCACTATACCATTCTCCTATTATTGGGAAAGTCTTTTCAAAACTCTTTCCTGATCTCTTGTCATATTGACTGTAAAATGCCTTGAAATCTTTCTGTAATTTGCTTTGTTCGGCCGCCCCAGCGTGTGGCGTCTTCACTACATCTAAGTAATCTATAAGTCTCTGTGTCTGATTGATTTCCATGTGTTCAAGATATTTTTCATTATTATTTAAAAACTTTACCAAGTCCAGTTTAAATTTATTTCTCAACTCATCTGGTAGCACTAGCGGTGATTGGAAACTCGGGAACCTGAGAATATTGAGTGTGAAATTGACCGTTGGTCCATATACTTTGCTGGCATTTTTGAACCATACCATCTTTTCTAGGAACTTTGGCAAAGATTCCAGACACAATGCATTGATAGTGGCCATGTTGTGTATGGCACGTGGAACTTTATCTACCAACATGTGCAGGAAGTTCGAGTGCCAGTCTTTGTAAACAAGTCCATCTCTGATGTATTCCGCTTGGCCGAAGGTTGCCTCGCAACTTGTGTAGAGTTCAAAGTTGTCAAACTTCTTTAATTTTGTTTTGAACCTATCGATTATGCTCTGCTTTGCACCCAGATTACTGTTGATCGCAAGTGTCATGTTGGGATTCATCTTGTCACTTTGTAATTCTATCCAGTCCAACAGTCTCCACAGGTTTGGCGACATCATGGGTTCTCCGCCAGTGATCCTTAACTCATCCAAGGTCCTGTGCAGGTCACTTTCCCACCACTTGTAGAATGCTTCCACGTATGGATTTGTGTCTTCCTTCTTGTAGGGTTCGGCACCCTCGTGGCTGTGTGTGAAATGATTCCTTCCATCTGTGGTCATGTCAGTGTATGGCCCTTGCCTCTTGATGTTGTTGGCCCATGTGGAACTGAACGCAGGATTACAATATGTACACGCAAAGTTACAAGTCCTGTCAAATGCAATTTCTAATGTTTTTAGATCAACGTCCTCGTTGTGGTCCAGTGTGTATACTGTTTCTAGATCAGCGTTAGTAAATATCTTGGACTTGTATACCCTGTCACTGATGTTGTCCCTGTCTATGTCCTCAATCTTCCAGCAGTACTCACAACCCGCAGGCCTTTCACCGCACTGCATCTGTCTACGTTGCTCCTTTTTCTGAGGTGTGTTGTGTAACAGTTTTGGATTAGATTGCACAGCGATTGGATCAATCTTGTGGGGTAAAGGATGGTGACAACTTGTGGTCATTCCTGAACCCAACCAGATAGTGGCATTGTACCATTTTGCCCCACAGAAACTGGCGCTCTTTGTGTCTAGTATCTGCTTTTTATATTCTAAATCATCCATAGTAATTTTTAAGTTTAGTTAACTCCTCTTCTGGACACAAGATGTCACTCCTGAACATTATGTCCTTGACCCAATAGTAGTGTGCTATAGGAGGTGGGTGTGATTCGCCTGATAGATAATACTCCTTGAAATTGTCAACACCAAACTCGTACAGACCTTTGTTGCCCTTGTAAAATACAAATTTGTTCCAATCTATCTCATTGTATAAATCACGTTCACTGTCGCTGTAAAAATCTGTCCTCAGAACATCTTGTTTGTAAATCATCATGGTGTAGGGTATTGTGTAACTGGTAAGGAACTGTTGAGTCCGCAGTATGTGTTCAAGTGTCCTATAATGTTGTGCGTTTTCGTTCCAGAAGTGTCTCCTGTAGTATTCGTCTTTTTCTCTTTCAGGATGTCCGCCGTACCAGGTCCACCATTTATTCCTTTCATTGTTAGTGTAGTATGTTTGGTTTCCTGGCAAATTATCTTCCGTGATCACCTCGTACCTATCAACCCCTGACCACATGATGTACATATGACCAATGCCGTGCTTCAATTCCATAGCACTGTCTATGGCCGCCCTGCTTATGGTTTCGTTGCCACTTCCGGATTGTCCCTTGTTTAGTACTTTGTCAGTGGTGAACCATTCAACGAACTTGGGCCAACAGGGCCATCCGTATCTCGTGAAACTGCATCCATGTGCTATTATGCTAGGCATTCCTGCACTCCTCCCAGAACTCGGCCATCTCAGGGAAGGTGTTAAGGAACCTTGTGAGACGTCTGCGATCGTGTTCGTTAAAAAAGGCGTAAAAGTTTTTTTTGTTTTGCGTACTTGCGTCCGCGTTTTCGCGCCAGTATGCGAGATTCCTCTGCATCTTCTGAATCTCGAAGTCCTTGAATATGTGTAACCCGTTTGACTCACCGGAGTTGTCTTGCATGTACTTGATGTTGTCCTCGTGTATGCCCTGGTACGCCTCTGGTAGCATGGTGATCTGTTGCCATGCGGGTTGCCTCAGCAGTGGCACGTCGAACCACACCCTCTGGTAGGTCTTGGAGTACTTGGTACGCAGTTCCAATATCTTTTGTAATAACTTGTCCATGCTGGTTATACTTAGGTTGTTGTAGGTGCATATGAATGTGATGCTGTTACGACCCGGTATCCTGTCCAGGAACTCCTCCACGTTGTCCATCATGCGGTCGAACTCCAGGCCGTCACGTATGTATTCCGCACGTTTGCCGTATGCGTCCACGCTCACGAACTGCATCATGTGTTCCACCTTCTCCTGCATACATATCTCCTGTGCCATGTTGAAGTACTTCTCTTTCAACTTCTTGTCTGGCGGACACATGTTGCTTGTGACGTTTAGGTGTAGGTCATCCTTGGGATGGTCGATTATGTACTGGAACACCCGGTAGGTGTTGACATCCATCATGGGTTCACCACCGGTCATACGGAAGTGCTTGAGATTCTTGTACAGCGTTGGCCACCACTTCCAGAAAGCGGTCACGTAGGGGTTGTCCTCCCTGTGGGGTATGGGCCTCCTGCGACCCTGGAAGTGCTCTGGTGCGTTGTGGGGAGGGGTGGTAGGATATTCGCCGTATCTGTCCACCTCCTTGGCCCACGTGGTCGAGAACTGTGGTGAACAATAACTGCACTTGAAGTTACAAGCGTTGTTGAAGTTCACCTCAACGTATCTCGGCGTCCAACGTTCGTCTATTGGATTCTTTCTAATATCATCGAAGTCCTGCATGGCCCATGGCTCGCCTGAACGATAGTGCCTGTCTGACATCTCACCTGTCTTTTCTATGTTCCAGCAGTAACTACAGCCTTTGGGTTGTTTGCCATCTAGCATTTCTTGTCTCTGTGTCAGTTTCTCTGCGGTGTTGTGCAGTGCCGCGGGATTGAGTTTCACCTCATCCGCATCTATCTCGTGCAATGGTGGGTGGTAGCAGGAGTTGGTCAGTCCTGTTGGCAGGTGCAGTGACGTTTGGTTCCATTTGGCCAAGCACATGGTTTGAGAAACTTCTTGCAGTTTATCCATGGCCTTCAGTGCATCTGATTTGTAATCACTGTCACTCACGATCTTGCACCCCCTTGTTCCTATGCGTTGGTTTAACGAACCTGTAGAACCTGCTCTGTTCCTCGTCCATCTCCGCTATGGGCAGGTCCAACTGTTGCCTCAGGCTGTTGCCAAACATGGTCAGTTGGTAGTCAACATTGTCTCTGTCAACTATGCCCTTAAAGTACTCCAGCATGTGATCAAGATCACGCACCATGTGTAGTTCAGTGTTGTAGTTCTCCAGCACCGTGTAGAAGCAACCCATCCTCGCACCCAACATGGCGTACTTGCCATACTCCACGTCAGCACCAATGCTACACCACGTGCTCAGTCTCTGTAGGTTCTCTGGCCATATTGTGTTGAAATTTTGCGAGCGAAAGGGTTTTCCCTTCTCGGTGCTCATCTTGACACCTTCCCTGTAGCCTGCCACGAACGCCTGTTCCTCGCTGGCATTGATCACTGTCTCCGAATAACAGTTGTACAGGTTCTCGTGTGGCACGCCCCAGCAGAAGTCTATCTCGTTCTCCTCTGATTCGGCGTTCTCGTGTGTACGCATTGACAAGCAGGTCTCCTTTTCCCATCCAACCAGTCCTCCATTGCCGTACACCAAGGCATTTATGTTGTTCTTTGCCCTCCATCTATGCACTGCTTTTTTGTTTGTTTTCTCCCAATCTAGGGTCTGTAAAAGAAATGTTTCATCTATGATGTTATCTCCGTCAACACTTATGAAGAAATCGGTCTCCGCCACGTCCGCCGCGGCCTTGTGTGCGTTGTCGAAACCAACCACACCGTCAACACGCTTGGCCCATGGCACCTTGTTCTTGAGGTCCGCCCAGTTCTCTTCCTTGTTGGGCTCCTTGAATGAGATGTACACGAAATCGAGATCACTTATTCTTGTTCTATCAGCCATGCCTTGCCTCCTTCTGTTATACCTGTGGGCCAGTGGATGTCATGGTCTTGGAACACGTATCCTTTTTGTGCTTCCTTCAATACGCTGTACTGTGTCTTCGCTTTTGGCTTGGGTTTGATCACAATCTCACCATCCTTGATCATGAGGTTGTCCTCGCCGTGCTTCTGTGCCCATTTCTTTTTTTGTAAAGTTACTTCATGCTTCTCGCCAGCAACTGTAATGAAGAATTTCTTTGCCTGCCTTTGTGGCATTTTACCCAACGCTTCAAATAATCCTGGCATGTAACTCCTTGTCGTGATAGTGCCACAACCTGCTGACACGTGTCTCACCTATGTATACCGCGTTGCCTGACCTGTTGGGGTAAAGATAGTTGTTGTGATCCTTGACCCTCGTTGTGTTGTTCACACCCGGCTTGTGATGTATGAATTTGAACCAATCATAATCCACAAGTTCACGAGATGTGGGATCCATTATCCTGTGTGCCAATGCAAACACAACGTCTGTGCTGGGATATTCATCGTGGCATGCAATCAACATCTCAGTCCGGACCTGTTTCCAATTCTTCACTATGTGTTCCGCTATCTCATAGAACTTCTGTGCTTTCTTGCTCCTACGGAAGTACATCAGGCCATTGTATATGTTGGGTAGATGATTCCTCGCAAACAGTTTCCTGTAGGGTGTCTGTTTGACCACGTTGCCTCGGTAGTCCAAGCAGTCAACACTGAACACCAAATCGTGTTGCCACAAGTGATACCACCACCAATCTGTGTTGATGGTCCACAGCATGTCCGCTTCCAGTTTTATTGTGTGCTTGAAAGGGGAAATGTGGAACGCCTTGTACTCGTTGGCCCACTTGATTTCGTGTGAAGCACTGTCGTCTTCCATCATGACTTTGACCACGTCAACGTGTTCATTGTCGAATTTGCTTTTCTCGTCTGTGACCACACATACCTGATTGTGCTTGTTCCAACGTTTTATGCTCTTGGCCAATGTTATAGACAGTTCAACGTAGTCGGTCTTATCATTGTTCTGTGCGAACCACAGGAAACCCTTAGACATTGGCTATCTCCTTGTTGAGCACATGAACATCCTGATCTTGCACGTATGATATCTGATCATTGTACTGCCATACAAGTCCCTCGTCTGTGATCTCTACCACTTCGCAGTCAGGTGGCAGAGTCGGCAGTGCGAATGGCATCTTCTCATATCCCATGAATCCGTTGATCTGTTGCAGTGCCATGGCAAACAGATAATCATTACGCAGGTTCCTAGCATATATCCTGTACATCTCAGTGAAGTAACTGTAGTTGTGCTTGATGTATTTCACTGTGTCAAATATCTTTCTCACCTTGTTGTTTTTCTTAAACAGTAAAATAGTGGCCCACACCATGGGTATCATGCTCCACCTCCTCTGATCAAAAGTGTTCCTTCCTGATAAATCGTATGCTGTGTCTGGTACCAGGAAATCATATTCGGTGTCAAACAAATTTTTAAGATTATCCGAAAAGCAGAAGTAGTCAATGTCCATGACCAGTGTCGTGTCATATGGTGACAGCTCGTAGGCCATGTGCCTGTCCACATTGTTCCAGGCCTTGCCATTCAGTTTGTTTCCCAATTCTGGTTCTATGAACTTGTAGTTGACGAAACCCATTGGACTCATTTTCTTAAATGTGTCAAAGTTAGTGACCACCGTAATGTTCCGTGATATATTTTTCTTGACCAAGCGAACACAACGTTCTAGTATCCTGTGGTACCTCGTGTGTTCCGTGTCAAAACAGAATAGTAATACTCCTTGCGACATCATTCACCTTTTCTTGTAAAAGTTTCATACATCTGGTGATATGTGTTCAAGGCCTCCTGGTTCCGTTCAATCAATCTTGCTAGAAAATCGTCAGCGTCTGTTATCTCAACTGGATTGCTATTGGTGTCCAATACGAAAAATGTGCTGTTTGTTTCCTTAAGTGTCTTGACTAGACATAAGGTCTGGGGATCAGCACGGAACAGATGGCCATCGTAGGCCAACACCTGTCGTGCGTGTGCCTTCTCCAGAGCGTTGCGTTTGGCTACCGCCGTGTCGTAAGATAGGTCTGATTGTTGTTTGAGTTCGCGAATATCCATGCCACAATTATACAATAATTATGGTGGTAAAGCAACCTGGTAAAATTATTATTATGACTGCGAGTTTGAAACCTGTGCGTTCGAAGCCGATTGTATCGCCGCCGCCAAACCCTGTGCGTCTGTAGGATGTTCCTCGATGATGTTCAACACCATCTTTGGTGCCTCATTGGGGTTTGCAGGTACACCTGATGTGTTCGGTGACGTGTAAGTGGTGTCATCCGCTGGGTCT
>Ga0181379_1001729_pt1 | contig 10212 bp, 13 predicted proteins | sample 2SPOviralmetaG_FD_130115 | JGI IMG/M metagenome (GOLD analysis project Ga0181379, IMG submission 130115) | Marine viral communities from the oligotrophic San Pedro Time Series (SPOT) site, San Pedro Channel, CA, USA - 2 SPOT_SRF_2009-07-10 | ecosystem: Environmental > Aquatic > Marine > Strait... | reverse complement strand
CAATGACGTAAATATCTACTTTCGCCCACAGGGTATGTATATAGTTACCCTAGATACGGCGAGAACATCCCTCATTGACCTGTTCCTAGCTGCTGATAACTTTGAGGAATATCAATGTGATCAAGAGGAGATAATCGCTGGTATCAACATTTCCAACACCTTCAAACTCATGAAAACGATAACCAACAATGATGTCATCAAACTTGAGATTAATTCCAAGGAGTTTATGGATATTGAGATTACGAGTGAATCCAAGAAGACGAGTACTAAATTTCAACTCAAACTCCTGGATATTAACGAGAATAGCATTGAAGTTCCCGATGTTATGATGTCTACTATCACAACTTTACCATCCGCTGACTTTCAAAGGTTGTGTCGTGACATGTCCAACCTTGGTTCAGAAATTGAGATTAAGAGGGAAGGTAATCTTCTTCACCTTTCATGCATGGGAGATTTCGCAAATCAGGAAACCTCAATCGAGTGTCCTGATGATAGTCCTAAAATTACGGGCTTATACAGTCTAAAATACTTGAATATCTTTACAAAGGCGACGAGTATGTGTGCGTCTGTGCAAATTATACAAGAAACGGGTAATAGATTCCTAATCTTGAAATATAATGTCGCTAATTTGGGAGAACTTAAATTTTACCTAGCTACTAAGGTAGCCGAAGATCAGTAGTAAATCCACTTGTTGTTTGGATCACCTTTTTCATACCTATTCCATTCATCAAAATGATTCTGGGTAATTCATCCTTTAGGTATTCGGGTTCATAATATAAAAAATCAGTCAGTGAAACCTTTTGTCCATGGAAATCATTCCTAGGACCGGCATACCGTTTCACCTTTTCAGTAATGTTTCTAATTGGCTTATCATCATGGTCAACTATCCAAGCACTACTCAAAGGGATATTAAATGTCATACCTGTTTGTTCTTCTTCACCTGGTGTAAAGTTGATGTCATTGGATACAACACTGTATATCTTACCGTTGAAATAATATTTAATTCGTAGAATGATGTGCTCAACGTTTTGTGGTATCGTTGTATTTCTAAAGTCTTCACCTGTGACATCTACATAGAAGTTATCCAATATACCATCCCAATCCTTACTTTCCTTTTCCCAAAACTCATCCTCCACTAAATATTTCATATCAGTGTTTATTGTGTATTCAATTTCCTCTGACACAATACTGTAATCATTTGGAGTAACAAGTTTTTTATAAAAGAAATAAAGGTTACTTAAAAGTTTGACCAACATCCTTATATAAGAATGGAAGGTAATTTTTTAAGTAGATATAACAACAAAATAGAAGAGTGGACCGAGCTCATTAAGAATGATCCTAAGAATAAATCCAAGCATGAGAGAGATATGTCTGATTACATGATAAAGTGTATGCCTTTTATTGAAAGACATATGACTGATGAGATAGAAACAACACACACAGATAACGTGTTTAACCTGAAAGAAACTGTTGGTCTAGCTAGAAAAGATATTTTCACTGATTATCTAGTTGAGGTGGAGAAGAAGAACATATATAGACCAGTGGAACGTACAATTGAAATGTGTTCACACTGTGAATACAGTAACATTATTCTTGTTCAAAATACAAGTGATTTGATATGTGATGGTTGTGGTAGAGTTGTCGCAGCTCATATAAACGAAGAACTTACCTATCGCGAAGAACAGGAGACATCTGAGAAGATCGTAAACTATTCATACAAGAGAGAGAATCACTTTAACGAGTGGCTATCACAATTCCAAGCACAAGAAACGACGACTATACCACCCGAAGTTATGGAACAACTTAGATCAGAACTCAAGAAGATGAAAATCAAAAATCTAGAGGATATTACCCATGCAAAAATTCGGGGGCTTCTTAAAAAGCTTCGTCTCAACAAGTACTATGAGCATGTACCATACATCACAAATATACTAAATGGAATCAAACCTCCAAATATGCCCACGGAATTGGAGGAATGCCTACGTTTAATGTTCAAGGATATTCAAAGGCCTTTTGACGACAATTGTCCGACTGAACGCAAAAACTTTTTGAGTTACTCATACGTACTCTATAAGTTTTGTGAACTTCTCTCAGAGGATATTTATCTACAGTATTTCCCACTCCTAAAATCAAAAGAGAAGTTGTATCAACAAGATGTCATATGGAAGAAAATCTGTCATGACCTCAAATGGGAATTTATTCCCACAGTATAGTAGATGGCAGTGATTTTTATGCTCAGTACCAATGGGTATCTCAGTCAACATGGATACGTAGATGTCAAGAAAAAGACCAAACTTTCTAGACATCGTGCGTTGATGCGGGTTTTCCGTTCAGGTGAATCACCATTACGTTTATTTCGAAGACTTCATGCACTCGGGATTGTATTTAAAAACAAGGATCCGAAACTTGCCGGAAGTTTTAAAGAGGACAGGAATTGGGTTAAGAAAAAGTTGATGTAGAAAAAGATCTTTATCTTCTAAAAAAGATTTTTCGAAAAAATAATATTGAAATATATTAATGTGGTTACTCTTAGGATTAGCACTTTTGTTAAACACCCTTGTTGGAAGATTCATATCTAGGGTAAGGGGTGAGGGTTTTGGTGGAAAAATTAGAGATGTTGGATTTGATTTCTTACCAGACCTTACCAAGTATGAAGTACTTCATGATGTGACGTTGATTGTACCACTCGTTCTTTTGGTTCTTAATTGGAACAAGATTAACCAAAATGGGTACATATCCTTCCTCACAACTATGTATTTCATGAGGGCTCTCTCAAATGTCGTGACCCAATTCCCTCGTGCAAAGTCTAAACCATGTAACGAGGGTAGTCCACTTTCCAACTGTAACGATTACATGTTCTCTGGACACACCACTTTCAATATAGTCACTTCGTACTTCTTGAAGAATGGTATGTTCCCAATTTACCCCATACTTTCATCCCTCACGACAATTTCTACGAGGGCGCACTATAGTGTTGATGTTCTTATGGCTTGGATTATCTTTTTCGCACTTAAGTCTAGGATTAAAGGATAAATTACAAACATAAACAATGACATCCAACGACGAACAACTCCTTTTCGCACTTTATGAATTTGAAAATGCGCGCCCACGTGTACTTTCTTATCTAGAGTGTACACATGAAGATCCAGCGGTTCAGCACTGTGTAGATCAAGTTAAACATCATCTAAAACTGGTGCACGAACTGTTGGAAGGAGCTGTGTTAAATCCGCAGACACATTACGATGATGCTCGTACATTTTATCAAACGCTTTGGAAAGTTCTCCCTCTGATGACTTTACTTCAATCTTTCGAACCTCAACCTCCCGACCCGGTTGAAGAGGGAAGTTCACCAGATACGCCGTCCTCAGTCCTGTCAAGTCAAGATATTTTTGAGCTTGTAACTCCATCCCATCAGTCAGAGCCCTAATAGCTTTTAATTCTACTATTGTAGTGTCATCTATGATAATATCGGCTCTCAACTGTCCAACTACATGACCCCTAAACCTGACCAATATATGTCTCTCAGATTCATATGGAACTCTTTTCTCCCTTAGATACACTTCGGCAGCATTGTGATATACTCTCTCACTGTAACCAGGACCCAGTTCAGAATATATCTCCTTCATCATATCTTCTATATTTATAGACGTCATCTATAAAGAAATGTTTAATTTTCTCTATATATGTTAAGATGTCCCAGAACAATAACGCGTTAGAAAGGATGAAACGCAACTTACGTAATGTAAGTCGTAAGGCTGCGTTGAATACTGGACGCTTCAAGTTGGAGCGAGCATTGAAAAGGCTAAAAAATACCCCTATTACGTCTGAGCGTCACCAGACAGCTGCCAAGAAAATTCAAAAGGCTTGGAAAGAACTCAACAAGTCCAAGATCCCAAAGTACAAGGAAGAAAAGACTAAGAGATTGGCGAACGAAGCTAATCAGTTATTGAAAAATATCACAGCAATCAATGTTAACAGAATTACAAACCGGATAAATAAACTCAATTTGACGAACAAAAATAACAATGGAAATGTCGTCATGGCTAATGTGGCACCTATCCGCAAGAAGAAGCGTAAAAGTGCTAATAGTAACAGTAACAGTAACAATAATCAAGCTAAGGGATACAGGAAGAGACAGGTGAATCTACCCAATATAAATATTGGTGGTGGGGGCATGGGGTGTGGATACGCGGGTATTCCACGATACATGCAAAGAGCACAAGAAAGATTTGACAACGCGAATGTAGTTTCAGCTTTCCTAGACTACACCATTGCCACCGATCAATACGGTATATTGAAGAATATATCCAAAATATTGAACAGACGTGGTGCGGCAAACACATCTTCTAGAATTTCCGTGAGTAAGCAAGTTCACTTCTTCATGGTTGGTATACGGGATGTGGACAAGGCACACGCAATTAGTGTCTTAGTTGATCCCGGTGTTTATACAAATGAATTTAGAATGTGGGTATTTGACCCCCATGGTCAGGCCTCCAAGAGTTCTATTTGGGGTACAACTATGCGTCAAAAGGTAGTACCAATCATTAAGGATTTATGGGGTTCAAACTTCGCGGTTAGATACTACAATGGTCCCAATTTACAAGCGGACAATAATAGGGGTGTCTGCACAACCTTCTACGTTACTTTCATGGATTACATTCGTGCCCTCATAGCTGGAGAGAACATCAATGGAATAACTCGTTTTGCGGCACAGGATTCTACTTCCAGAAGAAAATACTTCTTAAATTTCCCTCCCGAAATTAAAAGTTTGGTTGTGTCCAAGAATAAAACTAAGTGATTGTATTTAAAAACAAACTGCGATAAATTCTCAGTGTATAACAGGTAGTGTCAATGAAATTTAGACTCATGCGCCCAAATATGGCGATAAGAAAGAAGAGAATAAAACTTTCCCGTGAAGTCGTTCACGATTTGAAAGAAGTGAGTAAGTTATCTTCTTCCAAACAATGGGAATTTGCAGGTAATATTGAGTATAAAAATTTCAAGTTTAGTAAACCAAGTATCGTTACATCAAAAAAACGAAATCGTGTAGAAGGTCCTGAAATTGATAAAGTTTGGTATTCTGAAATGTCATTTCATACACATCCAGGTATAGGTCACCACGATGGGACCGTGTGTCAAAACACACCGATATTCGCAACTCTTCCCAGTAATGCAGATTTTGATGCGTATATCAAAGGGTTTCCTGAAATGCAAGTCAATATAATTTGTGATTCACATGGATATTACGTTATTAATATCCTTAAATCGGCGTACATGAGAGCATCACCTTTGCCCGAGGCTGTACACGAATATATGAGAAAGGTGCGTAGTAAGCCGTTTATGCGCATTTGTGTATTTTCAGATAATGGAATTGAATATTTTCAAACCACTGTAAAAAACTGGAAAAGAGAAATTAATGAGTACATTGATCCAGAAATGTTGAAATTGTATGGAGTATCAATTCGTTATTATTCATATGATGATGAACCTCCTATTGTTACCGTCTATCGGGATATAGACGTAGTATAGCATCTTCTAATTCATCCACTTCATACCAAGCCCAATGACACTCAGATGAATTCTTATCTATTTCACACATCTCCTGTGCTTCTTTTATCGCTTCTGTGAAGCGTAAACGAAGTCTCAGATTCTCTCTGATTGGCCTCACCTCTGCGATACTTGGTCGCTGGTACATAGACTCGAGGACATTCTTACGAGTCTTTGCTAGTTTAATCTTGTAAAGACTGTTTTCGGAGAAGGTGGCTACACATCTCATTTAGTATATGAAGGTATTAAAGTTTTAAGTCCATATATAATTATAGGATGCCCTATAACGTTGAAGCCTGTGATTTCAAGTATCGAGTCTCTTCCCTTGAGAGGGTTGTCGATGGTGACACAATTGATGTAAACATTGATCTAGGTTTTGATGTGTGTACAAAGCAGCGTGTTCGCCTTCTAGGGATTGATACACCAGAGTCCAGAACTCGTGACTCCGAAGAGAAGAAGTTCGGTCTCCTCTCGAAGAAGAAGCTCAAGGAATGGTGTCTAAAGGCTGTCGCATCTGAGAAGGATGATGTTGAAATCGAACTCAGATGCCCAGAGGCTGATTCCAGGGGTAAGTTTGGTCGTGTTCTCGCAGAGGTTTGGGTTTCCGAGGATGGTGTGTGGACCAATGTGAACAAGTGGCTAGTTGATGAGGGATACGCGGTTCCATATGGGGCTGAAAATAAGGCTCTCGTCGAAGGACTTCATCTCGAGAATCGTAAGAAGCTTATTGAGCGTGGTGAAATCACACTTTAACGCTTTTGTCTTCGCATATAATAAATCACAATAATAATGATTAAAATGGAAAAAAGTGCGAGTTCATCTTCAATTACGTAATCTAATATCAGATTTGGATTGGTTAGTAAATATGTAAGATCACTTCTACTAAAAATCTGAGTGAGAGACATATTTATACCATGTCCCTGTGTAGCATGCCATGACCATGGTGGGATCATAAGACTGTCACCGGGTTGAAGAGTTACTTTATATATTTTCATTTTGCTATGGTCTAATCTAAAGAAATCCTCCCTAGCAAAATTAGATTTACTCATGTGAAAGGTGCTGTTTTTGTGAATATTTGGGTTGTCATAATTATTAAAAATATAAACCGTTTTACTTCCAAATAACTGATTCAGTACAAAATCTGAATTCACGTGTAAATGTAAACCACTCGCGTGATCTTTTCCTAAATACAACATAAGTGCCTCAACCTCTTTAGGGTCGGTATTTGGATTTTTTAGTGATTCAAGTAATTTTGTTGGTAATTTCTGTTCAAATAGATCAACTTCTGCACAGTATAAACGAGGTAACAGATCTTGTTTCCAGTGTTTGAATAGTTTTGGTAAAGTACTTTTACCCATATCCGCCGAAGTGGTATCTATTTCAGGTGTATCATAAATTTCAATGGGTAAAGAAACATTTCCAAACATACGGACTATTTGACTAATGTTCATCTTCATCGCTCTAGGTTGATACATTCCACGTATTACCGTTGGTTCTTTGATGTTCCCCACAAGTAGGACATTCTTTTCCTCTGGTGTCATATTACCATAATTATATGTCGGTAAATCGAGGTATGAACTCATCTATAATAAGCAATATATTAAAGTTTTGATATATATACACAAGTATGTTATGTAGACGGCGGTTAAAGATAAAATTCCCATTTAAAATTCGTCCCCGTCTATACATGGTAGTAAAAATTGAAGAAACAGTCATAAAAAAACAAAAACGTCGTAATCGTAAACGGAGAAGAATGAAAACTAAATTAAAGAAGAAGAAGATAAAACGTATAAATGAGTTTTACTTCGTTCTTTAGAATTTTCGGTAAAAGGGTGGTTAGGAAAGCACCCGTTCGTGTTTCTGGTGAAAAACTATGGTACCGTGGTCATAATCTGAGATATATTCAGAAATCTTGGACTCGCGGAGAAAATCTTAGAAGTTTAAAGAATTAATAATATGGTCTGTTAAGATGTTTGACTGTCTGACTAAGAGACGGCTATCAAAAGTGGATGATTCTATTCCAGTTTTTAGTCTAAATAACTACAGAGGTTACGCTAGAATAACTAGTGTATACGACGGGGATACTTTTAAGGCGTGCCTCATTCTTCATGGGCGGGTCAAGAAATTTATCTTTAGAACTCTTGGATATGACGCCCCTGAGATGAAACCACGGTTGATAATTGATAATAGGGAACGATATATACAAGATGCTATTCTAGCACGAGAGATGTTCAAGGAGGAGTTGGGGTTTGATTCTTCTGCACCACATCAATGGTGGAATCCATTCATGTGTAGAAATAAAGTCAATGGGTGGGTATGGGTAGAGTGTTACGGGAATGATAAGTATGGCAGAACCCTAGTTAATGTATTCAAAACTAAACCATCATGTGATGTAATAGACCCAACATCAGTAAATGATATCATGATTAATTCAGGTTTGGTAAATCCGTATGACGGTAAGACGAAGAAACAATTTATATAGAGTAAGGGTGTTTTCTCACCCATAAATTACAAATCCATTTATCACCAGACTCTACAGGTTTCCCACCATGTAAAGCTTTGGATGTTATGAAATTATAGTTATCTAGTGTGTCAAAAAAGAGTACATCACCAGCATTAAGTTTATAGGACTTGTTAAGATTTGGAAATACAGTTTCACCACCTCTATATCCATCATTTAGTGCCATAATGAAAGTGTGTACTCTCATGTTATCATCATCTTTGAATGCGTCTTGGTGTGGTTTGTAATGACCACCAGATTTATACTTAAGTACCTGTAACTTTTCACAATTGGTTATAGGTCTATCTGTATGTTTCAAACATCTATTTATCACGTTACGGACGACCTTATCATCTTTATCTAACCACGCAGTTTCACTCTTACGAATGTTCTCGTCCACCGTTTTACTATGTGAGATTGTGGACGTTTCAAGTTTATTTGTAGCTTCACTTATGATATGACGCCTTTCCGACTCCGATAGAAAGTTTCTCATTACTCTGGGTTTTGGATAACTTGGTAACAAGTATATGATGAGTAGAATGAGTACGACCACAATTAATTTACCCCTCATCTTAATATTTACAGATAAAAATTTTTGGGCGTTACACAGTTGTATCTCGTACGAATATTAGTGAAAACTTCGTTCGCATACGAAAATAACTTCTTTATCATATCAATGATTTCAGTTTCACGTTCTGTATCAAGAATAAATTGTCTAAGAAGGTCACCACCAGAATGAGTCAACATCTCGTATATGTTTGATAGATCTCTCATCTTGTCTTTGAATTTTTCCTGTCTTTGTAAGAAAACCTTAAAATCGTTCTCATCTAGTTCATTTAACATATAAGACACCCGGAGACTTAGATTATTTACAGGTTCTATGTCTATGTAGATATTTTCACGTTCCGCAAAGAATATATACGAGGCTAAATTCATTATATCATTAGATGAACCAACCTCCCTTAATTCACGGTACGTGGGTATGCCACCACATGGAATGTCACCATGTTCCCTAGATGTTCCACCTTTTCGTTTAAATTCTATGTAATGTGGATTATGGATACGTCCAGTTACAATTTCACCTGTACGCCAATCAAATGCGGTATGACAATCTGGGCACCACATTTGAGCACAACCACTTGTTTTATGTATAACAGTACCACATTTGGGACAGGATTTACTATCTTTATTTAGAAGCTTAATAGTTTTTACTGTTTCTGGATTACATTTATGATCATCAGTCAACAATTCATTACAATCACGACAAAATCTATTACTGCATAGACCACAAAAATATTCTTCATTTAAGAACCCTTTACATTCTTCATGTGGACATTTACGTATAAATTTAGTTGGTTCATTGTGAAACGTATCTGTGGAATTTCTAAGCCTTTCCAATTGAATATATATGGCTTCTAGATCGCGGTGAAATTCTATTATATCTGGGTGATTTTGTACATCTTCATCGGTGATTGGAAAAGATATATGATTTCTTTGATAGAGTTCAATCAAAGAATTTCGTAAACGTCTAGCCTCTCTACGTAATTTTCTGATAGCTATCACTCTTTCTACTTCTTTTTGACTTTGGGGCATTAGAGCCTTTTCTCGTTCAAATAATACATTTTCACGATGACGTTTGAGCTCTGTACGCCTAAAATATTTGGTACAAAAGGAGTCTACAAATTCACGATTCCATACAGTTTTGCATCCCATACAATGAGGATCTTCTATGCTTGAGAGAATATACTTTTGGGAACAAGAACGGCAACTAGTTAAATCACAAAAAGGGCACTCAACTTTTTTGTGATTTATCTTGTTAATCTTTTCACAACACACGTCGCATATAGCCATTAACTTAAAGGAAGTTTATATCTTTAACTGATTATTGACAATCTACAAAACTACTAAGCAACTCCATCGCGTCATCTCGTCCATAAATAGTTTGAGTGAAAAAGAGAGTCATCTCTGCCTGTCCATATGACAAGTATGTATCTCGGTACTTTTCATAAATTGAAGCAAGATCATCGAGATTATCATCACACCATTCCACAATATCTTTATCAGTCATATCCCGGTGAAGACCATGTTGGATGAAATCGACAACCTCGTCGCTGAGAGGCATGTCGGTAATCACGGTGCAATCGTCGTCGGGGTGATTCATTTTT
>Ga0181379_1001725_pt1 | contig 10218 bp, 14 predicted proteins | sample 2SPOviralmetaG_FD_130115 | JGI IMG/M metagenome (GOLD analysis project Ga0181379, IMG submission 130115) | Marine viral communities from the oligotrophic San Pedro Time Series (SPOT) site, San Pedro Channel, CA, USA - 2 SPOT_SRF_2009-07-10 | ecosystem: Environmental > Aquatic > Marine > Strait... | reverse complement strand
GGTAGAACAGACCGTAGAAAAACTGCTCCCTCCCAGCTATCGGGAGCGAGGAACCTGAGCATCGTTCCATTAAACTGCTCACTTTTCTTTAGTCACTATACTTCACAAACACACTACTGTTATCCGTTGCGGATGATGCGTAGGAATATATTTTACTTGCTACTTTGTTTTTCTTGGGTGAAGAGAGGACCGCATGGGCAAAGTAAACACTGAGGTATTTTGACATCCACCATGTAGGATCGGCGGCCGCCAGACCTTTTGCCTTCATCATAACTTCTTTTTGACTTTCTCTTGATTGTGGAGCGAGAGACTTATACATTTGTGCGAATTTTCTAAGGACCGCATCGCTCGGTTTAACCTTTGGGTTAAACTGGTTTGGTTTGTTCAATGGAATACCAGCACTCTGTACCTGTTCTATCAGGACACCGCCACCAATTTTGCCACCCGCTGCAGACTTGCCTTTGATTTCTCCCTGCCATGAAGATGTGTCTGGTCTAGAAGAAAAGTTTCTCAACTGAATGTTATAGTCACTTCCTCCAGATGTTACAGTGAGATAGACATCTTTTGATGCAGTAACGTCTGTCATTGGTCTGACTGCTTTAAACTTTGCAGTTATTTTACTGCCACCATCGTTGAATACTTTTGTTTTGACCTGACCCCTCGGAACCTTTTTTAGTGAGATGCCAATCAAGTTTTTGTTATTGTATTGGTCCAGCATAAAATCATTGAGTTCTTGCAGACTCTTACAATTATTTTTTTGCACATATCCGCTTTTGATTGCCCAGATGTCTGCTGGATTCCATTTGTCATCCTGCTTCATTCCACTGGAGGATTTGTACTTTCTCCACTCTCGGTAGATAGCTTCTACCTTGCCGAGACCCCTATGGAAAGTGTATCCACTTCTGATTTGGTAGTCTCTGAAGAATTTATTTGCAGTTTCAACAATACTGTAACTGTATCCCTCATCACCCTTGAATTGTTCCATGCAATCTTTTAATGGTCTGTCACATTTTGCATTTCTTGTATTTGACGCATTGATTTCAAAAAGACTTTCAAGGTCTCTTCCTTTGGCTTGTCTGGCCGCACAGGCGTAAGCCTGCAAACACTCATAGAGTGCGGTTACCTCTGACCCTGCACCAGACTGTGCCATTGGATTATCCCTCTACTATACCGTAGATGTCTTTACGGAAGTCTGCATCCTTTCCAAAAACAGATGCTGCTTGTTCTCGCACCTTTCTCATTACGATAGGTGAACTTGGTTTACGTTTCTCTCTGTAAGAACCATGAGAGCTCTTCTTTGCAGATTTTCTCACTTTCAAACTGTTTCTCATTGTCTTTGCCATGTTATTGTCCTGCTAATGGATTCTCCAAGGCTTCTTGAATTTGGTCTTGGATAGATTTTCTTATTTCGCTGAGTTCCTTGGAAGTACCTTTTTCCAATTCATACAACCTCTTATCGGTATCTCTAACGTCTGAGAACAGACCTTGTAGATCGACGTCTATCCTATTTATACTTTCACGCATAACTTCACTGGTTGTGCCAAGTGCCTCGGTCTTTGCACCGATCTCTTGTGTCAGAGCTTCGATTGTTGAACGTTGCGCCAGGATGGTTGTGTTTTGTGAATTGACCGTTTCTTCAAGCACAGCGACACTCTGCTCGATTCCTGAGAGGTCTGGTGCCACATACTCTTGGATTTGTTCTTTCATATCCATGTAGTCTTTGTACACCTCAAAACCACCATAGAGCGCGGCGACTGCGGAAGATAACGCCATGCCCACTGCGAGCATTTTGCCACCTTTGAAGGAAACTCCTCCGATTTCTATTTCTGCCATTAGTATTGACTCCTAATTAGTTCTTGCATTGTTCCGTGATTTTCTGAAAATATTTTGTAATGTGATCTTGCGTTGTCACTAATTCCCACATTGCCATAAACTTGTTCTTGTGAGTATACATCTTGAGTATATGTTGTGGTCTTATCGTAGTATACACCAATATTTGTTGCGGATGCAATGTTTTGCAACACTGCGGTCTGGCCAACTGCCGCGACATTAGAGTTTTCCATGTTTCTCTGCCTGACTCTCTCCGCAAGTCTCTCTGCCAAGGACTGTTCCTCAACTGGAACCATCACCATCTCAACACCATTCACCCCTTGGACGGGTACAATGGCGAAACCAATAGGTGCAGAGTCCCCCAAAGCCAAATTTTGTTCCACATTCTGTACATCTGACTCGGTTTGTTCATTTTGTGAAACACTTTCTGCATCATTTGATACATTTTGTGTCATCGAAGTAAAATTATTCAAGTTAGTACCGTAAAATCCGTCCGAAGATGTCATTTCGGACCCGTCTACACTCAAATTTTCTACACTTTGAACATTTTGAACGACTTGTGACCTATTTTCTTGCGTTTTTTGAACATTTTGAGTAGAATTGTTTTTAGTTTGAGTGGAATTTGTCGAATTTACCGAATTTGACGCACTTTCAGTTCCAGATTGTTCGCTTTCCGATCTTAATTCTGCAACTAAAGCAGAAGTTTGTTGTAAAATGAGCGATGTCACGTTCACTTTTGGTGTTGCTGTCACCTTTTCGGTTATTGTGACCAATTCAACTGTGTCCAATTCTACTTCTTCCTCCAAAACCTCTTCTTCCATCACCTCAACAATTTCTTCTTTCTCTAAAATTTCAATTTCTTCTTCAACTGGTTCCTCTTCTTCAAAGAAAACTGATTCTTCAAGCACTTTCATTTCGTCAACACTGCCGTCATTCGACACCAATTCCTCGGTGAACATTTTTTCGTCTTTGTCCATAAACGTTTCTTGTTCGATTGGGTCATACGGCTCGTCATCAAAAAAGTCTTCCATGTAAGATTCTTTAACCAAATCTTCTATCGGGTCTTCCACAAAGAACATTTCTTCTTCTTTCTGATTTCCAAATGCGTCTATTTTGCTTCCGTCATCCGAACCATCATCGCCGTCATCAATGCCATCGTCAATTCCCATAGATTCATTGTCCAAATCGTCTACGGGGTCTTTGAACAAGTCTGGATCAACCCAGCCCGGACACATTTTGTCATACTGCGGATTCAAAGTACACTGATAATCAAAATAAGCTGCGTCATAACCAACACATCCCGTGTCATACAGTGCGTCCAGCGTACATTGTTGTTCATAGTACGCTTCTGCATAGCCAGGACATTGAGAATCGTAAAGTGCGTCTAAACCACACTGTTGGTCAAAGTATGCCTGTGCGTAGCCTGGACAACCCGAATCGTACAGAGCATCAAGATCGCATTGCTGATCGTAATATGCTTCTGCGTAGCCAGGACATCCAGAGTCATACAGTGGGTCGGCAGTACACTGTTGGTTGTAATATGCTTCTGCGTATCCCGAACATTGCGTGTCATACAGTGGATTTTGTTCACACTGTTGATTGAAGTATGCTTCATCGTAGCCCGGACATGATGCATCATTTAACGGGTTACTACAGTCAATAGAAGAATAACCACCATCTTGACCCCACCATGCATATCCATAATTTGTTTCTGCGTCCGTAAAACCAGTAACGGCTGATGTTTGCATATTGCCATCAACACTTACGTCATTGTAAAACAATTCGTTTACTTCATTGTAGACGTTACCACTTTGACTTGTGGTGTCTCCAGTGAAACCGATCCAAACATCGTGTTGTCTTACGTCTACCTCTGCGTATTGAAAGTCAAATGACCCGTCTGCCCACAATTGCAATCCAAACGTGTTTTGATTGTTTGTGCCGTATTCAATAACATTACGCCACTCAAACCATGTGCCATCTTCACCAGTTTCGTAAAAGTAACCCGAGTTTGTTACATTAGTATTATGTCGGAAGTCACTCCACATGGGAGCTATCATATAAGAGAGATTGCTTCTTCCTTGCGGGGGTCCACCACTATATCCCCACGGACAAGTGTTACACCAACTCTGAGCAGTGTTGCTGTTTCCATATCCCTTTGTTGGGTCATACAAGATGATGAATCCGTTACTAGACATCCATGCATCGGTGAACACCCCACCGTAGTAGGGAAAGTTGTGACCCAAGTTGATGTGAACGGTGCTGTCATCGACCCCGTTCATTACCTGAGTTTCTGCTTCAGCCGCGTGGGACCAACCCCAGATCAGCAGAAGTATAAGACTACTCGCAAATAGTTTCTTGAGGGTATCTTTCACAGAATTCGTCCTTTGAGTAGACATTGTAGGCTGTATCTGGATCATCTTTTAATTGACCATCAACTGCTTTCTTGTCATATGCACCTTTGGGCATTCTGTCTCTATTCACTTCCCAAGACTCCATTGCTTCATCACCCAATGCACCCTCAAACGGGCAGGGTGTTCCTGCCATTCTCATTGCGTTCCATACTCTTTCGTCTTGACACATCAAGGAAACTGCCGCGACTTTCATTCCCATGTCATACATAGTTTTTGAAAGTTTGATTCTTTCACAGTTCATATCTCTGACCGACTTGCCACCGGAGACACCGAATATCTGAGTTTGCACCGCACCACTCACACCAGTAGTACACAAATCTTGAGAATATGAGGAACCTATGCTCGGAGCAATTGCGCTCGGAGGCGGAGACTTGATTGTTGTCTCTGATTTATTGATATTCCTATTTGTGTTGTCGTTCTTTGTACTAACTTCTGACTTTGACTCCGACTTGGAGTTATTGTTGTTAGTATTGTTATTGGTGTTGCTATTGGTGTTGGTGTTGTTACTGGTACTATTTGAGTTTGTGTTGCTGTTGACATTTTGATTGATGTCAGATGTGCTGTTACTAGTGTTCACATTGGTGTTTGTGTTTGTATTATTATTGGTGTTGTTGCTGGTACTAGTACTGGTGTTGATATTAGTATTATTATTGGTATTCGTATTATTACTAGTACTATTGATAGTAGTATTATTGGTATTGAAATTTGTATTTGTATTGTTGCTGGTGCTGCTACTAGTACTAGTGTTATTATTAAAATTGTGAGACTCAGAATACGATGTACTGTTGTTATTGTTGTTGTTCGTATTCGTGTTCGTATTCGTGTTGGTGTTAGTATTGGTAGATGTACTAGTGTTAGTAGTATTCGTGTTGTTGTTGATCGTCGTTGTGGTATCAGAACTGGAATCACCGGAATCGTCCTGAGCGACAGCCTCACAACTGACAGCTAATACTATTACTGCTAAAACGGCATACCAAAAGTGCTTTGTGACGGCCATAGTTCCTCTCTCCTTAAACTATTTTCGTATTTGGGGTTGACATCTGGGGTCTCTCTATGGTATATTTATAACATTGGTACAAAAAATAGATGTCATTTTATTGACGGGAGAGAGGATGATCTACACTAATACCAAACCTCGCAAAAAGCAGCCTCGCGGAAAGGGGTGGCAAACAAAAGTCTACTACCAAAAGATGAAGAAACCAGAATTCAAAGAATTGGTTTCTACAAAAACTTTTGTTAGGGGTGCTGACCATCGTGATAAATATCTAAGTAGAGATGATGGTTTCGGGGTTGCAGCCAAAAAAGAAACCCTAAAGTATACGGGTACATTGGTTAAGGGCATTGCAACGATGCACAAGTCTAATGCCGTACCTGTTATCGATCAACAACAAGCGGAAGACATTTCCAAGATGAGAAGATAATGAGAAAGGCTGTTTTAAAACAAAACAATTCTTGGGCGCCGATCACCCTTTTGATATCCCAGATCATTGCACAACTGTCGGTCATCCCAATGATTATTTTTGCAGAGGCATGGCAGTGGATTCCATTTGTCGTGGTCTACTGTGGCATGATGCTCGGTATTACAATGGGATATCATAGATTCTATTCCCACCGATCTTACAAGTGTCCTAAAACAATAGAATACATTCTTTTGTTCTTTGCACATATCATGATGGTTGGTCCTGCAATCACATGGTCGGCAAACCACCGAGAACATCACAAGTATGCTGATACTCCAGACGACCCCCACTCTCCGTATTATAGGGGCGTCATGCTTGCGTATTTTGGTCAGGTGTTGATTAATATTAATTTCAAGTTTGTTAGAGATTTGTTGAGAAGTGACCTACACCGAAACCAAGTCAAATATTACTGGCACGTTATTGCAGTGTGGGCAGGAGTCTTATACTTGATTGACCCGATGGCAATCTTGTATGCATGGCTCGCTCCTGCTGGTGCCGCAAAACTAATAGGTTCTTTAGTCTTTACATTTTCTCACCGTGGAAGAAAGGCTCACAGTGATACATGGGTGGGACTGATTACTCTCGGCGAAGGATTTCATGACATACACCACGAATCCAGAAATGTCGTGTGGCATAAGTTTGATCTTGGTGGTCAACTGATTCGACTGATCGACAAAGAGGTAACACAGTGAATTTTCATGATGAGTTTGAACACAGGTTTATTAACTTCACCAGAGAAAGATGGACCTATGAAACGTGTGATAAGATACCTTTTCAGAGCCAGTTAGATAGTCATCCAAAACTGACCCCAGAAATATCTGCACACCTCAGAGAAGTATTGCCAGAAGATGCACTACATGCAATCGAAGTTGAAGCGTGTTACTTTTTATTTGGACAAGAAAACCAACAGGTAGATCGACCCACACTAGCAAAAGAAATTGATTTTCCAGACGAGATATATGGAAATGCAATCGACATTGTGGACGAGTATCTAGACACCGTTAAGGATTACTTCTCTTTCCTAGTCGGTAATAGTAAGTATCGAACGTACTCTGATAGACTGATGAAACACTGTCACCCAATGTCGATTATCGATGGCAAGGAGTACAGAAATACTTTTTCAATTATCTACCCCACTAGAGTCGTTGAAAAACAAAACGAGATGTTTAAAATATTTTATACTGAAGAAACTCCGTGGGTAGACAATCCCGACTTTTACAACTCCACTGTGTTACCATTACAAACACCAGAAAAAAACGTATATCAAATTCCTATGCCAAAAGATGGACAGGCGTTGTTGTTATATTTTAATTCATGTAATGGCATCCACTGGATAGAAAACCTTTGCGACAATAATTATATGTGCCATATATTTGATGCAGCTACTTTGAGTAAACCACTAAAGTCTGGTGGTTACTACGATGCTTAAAAAGAGAAACTTGCCCATCTGCGTCGAGATTCCGAACATCAAGTTTGATATCGAAAAAATAAAACTTGAGATTGAGAAGATCAAAGACAACTGGACTGACATATACGAGGCAAACCCAGGCATAACGAATCTTCATGAGGGATCATTTGTGCAGAACGCATATGAAAACTTGAAAGAGATTCCATTGATGACTCTCAGTGAAGAACAAATGAAAAATGCCAACGAGTATACAGTGGAGGACTTGGGGTCTAGCATCAGAGACCGCATCCGCAACAAGAAGGCAAAAGGTGCAAACTTACCGCCTGCTGCGAATGAAATGTTGTGGGATGTACCAACCGATGTTGCTCGCGACACATATTTTATGGACATCCTGTACAATAAATTTCAAGCAGAAACTTGTCGCGCCAGACTTCACTATCTTGCGCCTGGTAAGTCTCTTGCACCACACATAGACTATGACCCTTCCTATGGTGTTCGTGTTGTCTGTCCCATACAGGGGACTGAGGACACCACAAATCACTTCTGGGTAAACGGTGAGGAACAGACTTACAATCTTCCCGCAGACGGTAGAGTATGGTTTTTGAATACGGGTTTCAAACACTCTGTTGTAAACAACGGAACGGAACCTAGAATTGCTTTATTATTAACTTTGAAATCGCAGGAAGATATAGAGTGTTTGGCATTGAAGTAGTACAATATCACCATCATCATAAAAAAGAACTAGAAGACTTTCGATTACTGTCCTTTGAGGAGGGCAATGATAGTTTGGCGTATGACAAATATGATCCAGACAACATCGACGGTGCTTCTTGGTTGGTCTATGTCGGTGGAGAACTTGCAGCAGTAAGTGTAGCAGAGGCTAGTCATTATACTGGTGATGAAGATGTCGCCGCCAGAGTTTGCCGATTACACATTGCAAAAAAGTTTAGACCTTCTTGGTTGGGTATGGTTGTTGGTGAGTATCAAATCTGGTGGGCTAGAAAGAACAGATACAAAGTACTTTACTTTACTCACGACATACACAACAGAGCCATCAATGCAATGTATCAACACAAACGATACGGCGCACCCGTCACTGACCTACAGAAAAAACTTCAGTATCTCTGGCACACCGATTGGTATAAGTCTTTGCAGACAGACAAGAGGATGTTGTTCAGAGTAGACGAAGAAAGTGATTTCTTGCAATATGTTTATTACTGGAAATTTGATAAAAACTTTGAGTGGACTCCGAAGAAGAATGTGATTTGGATTCCTCACAACGGCGACATCCAGAAAAAGATGACAAATCAGGAAATTTTAGAAAATGCAACTATCAGTTAAAACCCTTTCGTCTTGGTTCAACTATATCAGAGAAAATTCAGAAGACAAAAGATTTCTTGAGTGTTTTTGGGATACACAACTTGCCAGCAAAGAAAAGGTGTTGCAACTATACCCAGAGTTTTTTCACTCTGGGCCTTGTTATGTTTTTGGTGGGTGGTATGGACTACTTCCCCATTTGTTACTTGACAACAAGTATGTAAAAAAGGTATACTCTATTGATATTGACCCAGACTGCGAACGTGTGGGAAACATTTATTTCAGAAAAGAAAATCTGGAATATGTAACTGGCGACATGAAAGATTTTGTTTATTCAGAGAATCCAGACGTTGTTATTAACACCAGTACCGAACATGTTGACCAAGAGACTTTTGATATTTGGTATGAAAATATTCCGCGTAGAACTTTTATAATCATGCAGGGAAATGATCTTGTCATACCCGAACATGTTAGACCGTTCAAAGATTTGGAAGAATTTTTGACACTCAATAGATCGCCAGTTAATCACTGTGATGAAATGGAATTGCCTGGCCCAAACAACACAACTTATAAACGATTTACGATGACAGGATTTAAAGAATGAAAATTGCAATTGTCGGATATGGATTTGTCGGCAAGTCTACAGAACTTTTATTTTCTGAGTGTGAGACTTTGATTCATGACCCCGATTTGGGTTATGAAATTGACAACTGGTCTGATGTAGACTTTACATTTATTTGCGTGCCAACTCCACTGGACTTTGCCTTTACAAACTCTTTGCCTGGTGATAATAATGGTATGATGTTTAGTGGTGTGTCTAACAAGATCGTTAAGGATGCAATAAGGACTGTTCGTGGAAAGACCACTAGGAATGAACGTGGTGGCCAGCTCGTTGTTAGAAGTACTCTGGGACCGGATCAAATAGAAGATGGTTGGATTTACATGCCAGAATTTTTGCGAGAGAATTCGTGGGAGAAAGATACCGCATACAAGACTCCCATAGTCATTGGGTCAAAAGAGGAACAAAAACAAAACGTGGAAATTCTTCAGTCATACATCCCCTTCATGAAGATGGTATATAACGTCACCCCAGAAGAAGCCGCAATATACAAGATCAGTAGAAATTCTTTTCTCTCAATGAAGGTTATGTTTGCAAATCACTTGAAGTCTGTCTGTGATAAGTATGAGTGCAGTTTTGATGATGTTGTAGATGTATACAAACTAGAAAACGAGTTTGGCAAATCTCATTGGGATGTGCCTGGGCCAGATGGAAGAACGGGGTTTGGTGGCAAGTGTTTGCCAAAAGATACTTTGCACTACGCAAATTTAATTTCAGATAAAAATATGTTTCATCAAATACTGGACGATAATGAAAACTCCCGTTGAATATTACGAAGAGTTACAATCAAGATATGATGAGATTGGGCCAGGATTTTGCGTACTGAAGTGGCATCACTTAGAAATGCATCTTGGTTCTGCTCAGAGTCATTCTTGCTTTCATTGTCCACAAAGACATATCAACTTACACGAAGATTTCCATAACACTCTACAAAAGAAACGCCAAAGAAAAACCATGTTAGATGGTGGCCGCCCAGTAGAGTGTGGGTATTGTTGGAAGGCAGAAGATGCTGGTTCTATTAGTCCCCGCATTGCACTCACCCCAATATACACTCAAATGGAACCAGACATCATTGAGACAACTGCGAAACTGCATTGGGAAGATGATGTTTATCCAAAATATCTGGAAATGAGTTTTAGTAATAAGTGCCAGATGAAGTGTAGTTATTGTTCC
>Ga0181379_1001723_pt1 | contig 10234 bp, 17 predicted proteins | sample 2SPOviralmetaG_FD_130115 | JGI IMG/M metagenome (GOLD analysis project Ga0181379, IMG submission 130115) | Marine viral communities from the oligotrophic San Pedro Time Series (SPOT) site, San Pedro Channel, CA, USA - 2 SPOT_SRF_2009-07-10 | ecosystem: Environmental > Aquatic > Marine > Strait... | reverse complement strand
TCACTAGGTTTTACAACTTGAATTAGTTGTTCTAGTAATTTTTTTAATTCTTCGTGCTCATTATAAGCTGTAATTGCAAAACTTATTCCCATATTTTAATTTTGAAAAAACCCAATATATTCAAGTGCATCCATAAAATCGAACTGACTAAATTCCTGTAAAGTAGACATATCAGTTTTGTATTTGTATGCTTTATCAGTACCAGGGATTTTAAATTTTTCTTGTTCTTCTTTTGATACTTCTTTTACTTTAATCCCAGCCCATTTCCAATTCAGTATACTTGTACCTTTAGCAAATACAGTACCTTTATCTTCTGTATTAATCGTAATAGGATACCAAACACGACCTGTTCCATCATCTATTTTAATATCTTTGTATAGTTCAGGTAATGTTTCTTCATATTGTTCAAAGTCAAATTCTCCTATAACCATTAAGTCATTAGAGGTAAAACCACAACCAAAACAAAAATAATTTTTAGCTGAGGCGTTTAATTTAGTAGTGTAGCATGCGTCTCCACCACATTTAGGACAATGTTCGAGATTATCTTTAGTCATTTTTCTTAGGTAATGAAATTTTCTTAATATTTGGTAGTTTAATTTCTACCTTTTTAGGAGCATTTTTATCCATTATTGCTTCTAATTTTTCTTGCATTTTTTCAAATGAAAAATTTGTTTTACAATAATACGCTAAACGTTTTCCTTTTTCTTTATATCCCTTATAACTGTTAATATAATCTTTCATTAACAATTGGGCAAATCCAATTTCAAATTGAAACCATTTAGATTCTTTAAGTATTAATCTATCTTGAACTACTGATTCATGTACTTTTTTTACTTCACCAGGAACTAGACTAGCAAACTCAGAATTTAAGAAATCTAAATGACCACTCCAATTTGAAGCGATTATTGGTTTTTTACTTTGGGTAAATTCAGCAAGTGGTCTACCATATCCTTCACCCTTAGTTAAATTAATCATAGCTTTAACTTTAGGATGATTATATAAATTATTCATATCAGAATCGTCTATATCTCCATGAATTAGATAAGTGTTAGGTAATCTACCTCCAACACTTTTTCTTACTTCAGCTATTTTTCTAAATACTTCTTCACGATCCATAATCGAAGCAGGACCTGTCATTGTTTTCATAATTAATGCAGGTGGGTTCTTTTTATCCTTAAATGTTTCAAGGAACGTTTTAAGCATTAAACCTGTATTTTTTCTATCCTCACCAATTGCTCCTCTTAACCAATGCCCAACATATAAGAAACAAAACTGTTCATCAATTGTATCTAATGATTCTACTAATTCAGTTTTAGGTAAATCTTTAGGTTCGATATGAAAATATTTTTCTAAATCAATTCCTTCAAATAAAACATCTGTTGGTGTTGTTAATTCAATAATACCTACTTTTTGTCCTGCTTTATTCTTTTGTTCGTATTTACTATTTTTAAGTGCAAGTAAACTATGATTTGAAGAACCTAAAATTAAATCCATGTTATTACAACCTTGAATAAATCTTACATCACATAAATCAGTTTCAATTCCAGCTGTTATACCAATATTAAATTTACCAATTTTTTGGAATTCATCTGGTACTGAGATTTGAATCCAAACATCAGGTTGGCGTTGTAAAGGTGAAGGAATAATAGCATCAATCATCTTTTTTTCATCTACATTATCTTCTTTTAAGAAGCCATATGGTGTATTACCCCATCTTTGTGATAGGATTTTAACATCATATTTTTCTGAATTTATTAACGCTTTAACTACGTCTCTTGAACGTGCTCCATATCCTGAAAATGTATCTATAGGGCAGCTTACTACTACAAAGGGTTTGCTCATAACTAATATACTAATTTATGTCGTAACTGTTTAATTGGTAATTTATCTACTTTTTGAAAGCTAAATTTCTTACGTGGTTTAAATGTATCAAATGTTTGATCAACATATTTGATAATATTTTCATTCATACGTCTTGCAGACTGCATTGATTCATCTGATGTGACCCATTCACGTCCTGCTAATCCTCTTTCTTTAATTTCTTCTTTAGACATTTCATAAGACTGTTGTAGTGCTTTAGCTAAATCTCTAAAATCTAATCTATCATCGAATATATAAGGAGTTTTAGGGGAACCAACTAAAGCTGAATTAGAAGGGAATACTGGTATAGCCCATTTACCATGTTTTTTATAGGTACCAAAATGGTTAGAACAAAAGTTTTTATCAAATTCAATCCATTTACCATTTTCATCTTCAAAACGCATTTGGTCTTGCATTCCACCTGTAACATTAGCTATAATCATTGTACCAGCCATCATTGATTCAGTTAACGCTAACCCCCATCCTTCATTTGAAGATGGTAATACTGTTATATCAGCTAAATTATAAAGATAATTCATACCTTCAGTAGCTAACTTAGCAGTAGAAAATCTTACACTATCATCTTCACCTAACATTAAATGTTTTACAGCTAATAAATCTGTACCATTATTATCTACGGGTGTAGTATGTAATACTAAACAAACATCATCTTTTTCTTCTTCAGGTAAACTTTCTTTAAAAATTTTATAAGCAGCCAATAAATCAGAGGGCATTTTTCTTCTAATATTTCTTGAGTTAAAGAAGAATACATGTTTATATTCTTTATCGCCAAATAATTGTTTTTTAGCTTTTTGTAAATTATCCCATTGATCATGTCCTTCAGTAATTGGAAAAAAGTGATTTTCATTAATACCATGTGGAACGTATTCAATTACTTTATCTTTACCTTTTTCACCTAATACAATTCGGTTAATGTTGGTTGTTTGTTTTGAAATACCTAGTAAGGCATCACATGATTCATAATATGATTCATTATACATAGGTGCCGGTAGATCATCCCAAATATTAAGATAAATTAAGGGACATTTAGCTCTTACTTCATTTTCTATTTGAAATAACCACTCCCAATATCTAGGATCTGTAAAAATAAATATAGCATCAGGTTTTTCTTCTTTTAAAAACTTACGAATCATCATTGCATCACCATATCCATTTTGAGGATATAAAAATACAGAAGCATCTTCAACACCAGCTCTATTACCGGTATCTTGACTTAAATCCATACGTTTTCCTACTTCAGGATGATTAATAGCAGCTCCCGCATTAACCCAATTATATCTGTGGCAAGTTCCTAATACAAATTCACGCGCCATTGTTGCAACACCTGAGTGCATTCTTATATCATCGCATAGAAGCAATATTTTTTTACGTTGCTCCTTAGGTAAATAACCTTCTTTCATAAAACTATTTGTCTAAATTTAATGTTGTTTGATTGTGTACTTGTTTCTTAAATTCTTCATTTGTAAGATACAAATAAAGAGCTCGGTCTGCAAGTTTTTGTAATGAAAATTTTGTGCGAACACATTCTACTTTGAATTCATCGAACAAGTGCCTATGTACTTTTACACTTGTTAATTGTAACTTATCTTTTGTCATGTTTATAACTTTATGTTATATATAAATATATGTAGTCTAAAAACTAAAGAATTTTTCTTCAGGAGCTAATGCAGCCCCACATAAATCTTTATCTTTTCCAAATTCACACCAATCACAAAGCTTATCTACATTTTTATTAAAATCTTTATCAACCGGATTTCCTTCTGCTGTATAACATTCACGAATAAACCCAGTAAAATCCTCTTTAGCTCTTTTTAACCTTAATCTATTATCAGTTGGTTTAAAGTTTTGGACACGATATGCCTGGTGGGGTGATTTAATATTTTCATCATCAAAATTTAATACTTTACGTTTTACAATATAAAATTCTACATTTATTTTATCTAAAGGTACTTTAAATAATTCTGAGTAGTATTGTTTGTATAAGTAAAGTTGTTGGTGTTTGATTTCATCACCTTTTTGCCATTTTGACCATCCTTTTGTTGATGTCTTAATATCAAATATAGTATATTCTTCTGATTGTTTATTGTAGATAATTAAATCTACATAACCCATATACTTAATATTAGGGCGTTCTTTAATTGGTTGTAATATTAAAGGTACTTCTATACCTTTTAACAATTGTTTACGTTTAGAAAAATAACTTTTTCTGCCTCGTTTATGTTTTTTAAACCAATCTAAAATAGCTTCACCATCTAAATAAAATTCTTGTAATGATTCTGGGGTAGCAAAATGTCCATGTTTTTTCTTGTATTTAGTATATTCTTCAATCATTTTATCTTTAAAGAATTTATTTAAATCCATTTCATCAGCAACTTTAACTGATTGGTCAAACATGGTTTGTAAATAATGTTGTATTGCTTCATGCATAGCGGTTCCAAAAACGAAATGCATATTAGGCTTAACGTCTCTATAACCCTTTACATACTGCAAATACCACTTATGAGGACAAGACTTAAAAGTAGAGTATTGCGAGAATGATACAACCTTATCTTTAGCGTAATTTATCTCCAATTTCTGCTTTTAACCTTTCAACATATAACGTAGCATCCATTAACTCTTCTTGTAAATGATTCAACCACTCTTGTAAATTTAAATCTTCACGTTCTAATGTAGTATTATATTTTTCAATACCGCGTTGTGAGCGTTCTTCAAATTTTGCTTTAACTATTTGTACATAGCTATCTTTTTTGAATTTATCTATTGTAACTTCTATATCTCCGGGGTACATTGCTTTAATATTAGCTGTTGATGTTTGTTCAAAATATTTTTTTACTGAATCGCTCATTAAAGTAAATTCTTATGTGGTTTGAAGTATTTGTCTAAAGCTTCTAATTTATCATCTGCATCAACTAACATTGATAGTGCTTCAGTTGCATTTTTATAGAAATCTTCTGTGCTATGGTCTCCAATTCCAGCAGGATGGTTACCTAATAAATCAAGTGATAACATAGCTTTAGCTTTTTCAGATTCAGCTTCGGTTTTAAGCATTTTGTATAATTCTACTTTCATTTTAAAAGTTTTTTAATTTGTTTTTCATCTATACCTCGTTTTTGCAGTACATCTCTAAATATGCCTTTCCCTAGTAAATGTTGATTATCTTTTATTTCACGTTTGCTAATATTAAAATCTTGAGCTAATATTGAAACTAATAAATCATTCATTTTATCTTTTTTAGGTTTAATATATCTAAAAAATGTTTTCTTTTTAGGTATTGTTTTACAATAAAAATTGTATAAATTCTTATCCGATAAAGGATACTTTTGAACTAGATTAACTATGTCAATATAATCACTTTTCATCGATATAAAACGGTTTATCATATAACGATTAAAAGATTCCTGGTCTTTTTCTGTAAATGAAGACCAGGGTGTCTTATTATAACTAATTTCGTTAAGCCAATCAAATATAGTCACTATAGAATCTCTTCTCTTAGTTCTTTAGGTATAGTATCTTCTAAGATAGTACCTGTTTCGGGATCATAAAATACTGGGATTGGTACAATAGCATCGTCAGGAGTACCTGTTATAAATTTAGATACCTTACGTAGTATCATTCCCTGTTGCCAAATCTTACCTCCTGAGGGAGTATCAATAGCAGTAGTCTTAGTTAGATCTAAGTTTAATTGTGGATGTTCCATTAGAATGGTTTTAATAAATTAGCGATACATCCCATAAATGTAATTTCTTTATCAGGAGCCATAACAGACTGATATTGTGATTCGGCAATAATAATTGTACCTAACACTGGGTTGTGGAATGAATCTAGGTTTTCAAATAAGGCTCTATATAATTCATTGTAATCTCTAATATTTGAATCAGCAACTAATTGTCGTATTTGATTAAATGCTTTATCATCATTAGATTTAATTAGATCAATAATTTGATCTGTATATTGTTTTTGATTAACAATATCTTTATTTAATTGTAAAAACGTACCTGCGGGTTCTGATATAATACAAGATTGTAGTAAATTTAATGTTTTACGAATATCAGGATAGGTTTTATTTACAATTTCTACAATATCTGCGGGTGCATTATTACATGCTTCTTCATGTAATATTGTTTGACAACGTTTTGCTACTTCTGATTTAGATGGAGGTAATACTTCAAATACTGATGTTCTAGATTGTATAGGATCAATTACACGTTCAACATAATTACAAGTAAATACAAAACGCGTTGTTTTAGAAAATGATTCAATTACGTTACGTAAAGCGGCTTGTGCGTTGATCGTTAAAAAATCTGCTTCATCCATTATAACCACCTTTAAAGCGCGGAATGTCGCGGCAGATGCAAATGATTTTACCTTCTCTCTAATTGTCTCTATACCATTTTCATCAGAACAATTAATATAAATTGAATCACAATCTAGGTTAGCTACAATTAATTTAGCGGCAGTAGTTTTTCCAGTACCTGCAGGACCATGTAACAAAATATGTGGTATATCTTGTTGTTTAATCCATTGGTCTAAACTTGCTTTGAATACTTCGTTTCCAATATAATCCTTAGGATCAGTTGGACGGAAACGTTCTGTAAATAAAGTGTGTTCTTTTATCATTTATATTTTTTAGGTTTTTCAGGATATCTATCTATGTTGTATTTCGGATTAAATTGTCTAATACACTTTCCCTCTATTATCTTAGCATTTTTCTTTGTCATTTTTTCAGGAGGATGTAACCACCCAAAAACCCACTTTTCTCCATTTTTTACTAATTTTCTTCTAAAATAAAGAGCAACTCCATCTACGTACTTAAAATAATTTCTATGGTTACATTCTAATTGTTTTAAAGATAAACCACTATGGCCAATATACATAGGTTTATTGTTTTCATCTTTACATCCATAAACTCCATACTCTTTCATAACCTTAATTTGTGTAAATATACGAAAAATAATTAGGGGAGCAAAGCTCCCCTAATAAATTACTTGCTTTCTGCAACAGAAGCTTTACGGTAATCTGTAACTAGCTTCTTAATTTCGCCAATTGCTTTTCTAGCACGTTGTTGAGATGCTTTTGTTGTTCCTGCATTCTCGGCTGTGAACGTTTGATATAACGTATCAATCTGTTCAAAAATTTCTGTTTTTGTCATTTTAATTTAATTATTGGTTATCAGTGATGCATAAACAATCTGACCATGCACATGGGCAATCGTCAACTGTATCATATGCTGGGCTTACTACACCCGTAATTGTATTTACATTAACATACCCTTTACTTGTAGTAAAAATATATAGGGCAGGTGTTTCTTCAGGTCCTAATGGTCTTCTTAAAACCACTATTGACCAATCAGCAACTCCTTCTACTCCTGTTCCATAACCAGCATCTAATAATAATTGTTCTGCTTCTTCTAGTGTTATTCTAACAGGTAGTTGGATTACTAAATCATCTAAAAAAGGAGAATCAACAACCTCAGATGTAACTTCACCTGTTGCTATTACTGCTACTAAAATAGTAGAATTTTCAACTCCTTGAAATACAGATTTAATTCCGTTTTCATTTTTTGTTGCTGATGATTCATAAAAATTAGCTAAAGGTGTAATACTTAAAGCTTCTTCTTGGGATAAAGCTACCATTTCATTAAAAGATAACTTTTCAGTTGGTGTACAACTTAATAACATTAAGGTTGTACTAATTAATACTAATAATTTTTTCATTTATTTAAATTTACATCATTCCCATTCCCGCCATTGGGTCTTGGGTTTTATTATTATTATCCTCTCTTTTTTCATATACAACTGATTCAGTGGTGAGGATAGTACCAGCAATTGAAGCAGCGTTTTCTAAAGCAATACGTGTCACTTTTTTAGGATCAATAATACCAGATTTTTTATAATCTAATACAGTTAAATCTTTATAATTTAATCCTGACCATAAATTGTTACCAGAATCAATTAGTTTAAATGAGGCAAAACGTATATCGTTTAAATCATGACCTGCATTAGTCATAATCTTATTAAAGGGTTCTGATATGGCTTGTTTTACAATTCTACGCCCAATAGCAATATCATCATTACCAAGTGGATCAATAGCACCAGCGGCATACAATAAAGCATGGCCACCACCGATTACAATACCTTCATCAAGTGCGGCTTTAGTAGCAAATAAAGCATCCTCAACTCGATCTTTTTTCTCTTTAATTTCAATTTCTGAATTACCTCCAACATTAATGATAGCTACACCCCCAATTAGTTTACCTAATCGTTCTTGTAGTTTTTCTTTTTCAAATGCTGATGATGCACTATCAATTTGTTTTTTAATTTCCTTTGCTCTAGTAGCAATATCTTCTTCTGAACCTCCACCATCAATAATTGTAGTTTTATCTTTAGTTACTGTTACTTTACGAGCTGATCCTAATAGGGTACCAAATTGTGGAATTGGGATTTTATCAATTTTTAAACCTTTTTGTCTATTAATAACTTGACCATTTGTAATAATAGCCATATCTTCAAGAGCCATAGTTTTACGTTCTCCAAATTCAGGAGCTCTTACTGCTACAACTTGAACAGTACCTCTCATTTTATTAACAATTAAAGTTGCTAATGCTTCTCCAGAAATTTCATCAGCAACTAATAATAAAGGACGATTTTCTGCACTTACTTTATTAAGAACATTTAATAATTCATTAGCATTATTTAAAGTTTCATCAACTATTAATATGTAGGGATTATCTAATACAGCTTGCATTGTATCATTATTGGTAACAAAATAAGGTGATTTATAACCACGGTCAAATTGCATACCTTCTACAATCTCAAGAGATGTTTCTCCCGTTTTAGATTCTTCAATTGTTACAATACCATCTCTACCTACTTTATCTAAAGATGTAGAAATTAAATTACCGATTTCAGAATCGTTATTACCTGAGATGGTGGCTACTTCTTTAATTTGTGAATCGTCAGTAATATCAGTAGACATTTCTTTTAATTTAGATACTACTGTTGATACAGCTTCATCAATACCTTTCTTAATACTAACAGGGTTGGAACCATCATTAATTTGTTTGATTCCTTCTTCTAGAATAGCTGTAGCTAATACTGTTGATGTTGTAGTACCATCACCTACCTCATTAGCAGATTTGATAGATACTTTTTTAGCTAATTCAGCACCAATAGATTCTGTTTGATCTTCTAACTCATGAAATGCTTTAGCTACTGTAACCCCATCTTTAGTTACTTTAATTTCACCATAGTGTTCTTTAATTAAAACAGTTCTACCAGCAGGACCTAAGGTAGATGCTACACTATTATTTAACTTTTGAACTCCCTCTAAAAGCTTATTTTTTAATTCTGTTCCGAAATTTGTTTCTGTCATTATTCAATAATTGATAGCACTGAACCTTGTGCTGTTATATAATATTCTTCTCCGTCAACTGTAATAGACATAGCACCCATTTTTGGGATTAATACCTTCATTCCTACTTTTAAAACATTAGGTACATATTCTGCTTTATTAAAGTTATATACCTCTGAGATGGCTATAATTTCGCCCATATCAGGACGTTCTTTACCCATATCTGGAATAATAATATTTCCAGACATTTGTTCTTCTTCCTCGATAGGTCGAAGAATAACATTTCCATTAACTGGTTTTAATTTACTCATTTTTTACTAAATTTAGCTTTGTTTATTTGATTACCTTGATTTGTTGTTAATTTAAATCGATCTTGCCTTTTATATCTACGCATAGGCGATTGTCCACGTGCTTTACTCATTTTAAAATTGCTTCTTTAAGTTTTAAGTGTGTTTCTTTAAATTGCTCGGCATATTCGGTCAAAGCATAAGTTCGATCCTCGAGCATTTGATGCTTTGCTATCGCTAATATTGCTTGTGGTAATGTAGTATAAAAACCTACTGTTTTAGTTTTTATAGTATCAATTACATTAAAGCTATATTCATCAATAGCAATTTTGAAATCTCCCATTATGGGATCTTCAATGAATGTGGATTTGCCTGAACCAACAGGTCTTCCTTTAAAGTTTGGATTTGCCATATTTTATAACTGTTTGTTTACGTAAATATACGAAAGATATTTTAAATAACCTAGCTCCAGGGCGAAACTTTTTACTTAATTGTTAAGGTTTGGATGCCTTTACCTTCTAAAAATGGAACTTCAATAGTTAAAAGTCCATTATTAAATGACGGTTTAGCTTTGGCAAGATTAAATTTAGGATCAATTTTCCAACCTAGGTTGAAGGATCTTTTTGCAATACCCCTATAAAGATATTCTAAATTTATGCTTTCCTCTACTTCTTCAGCGTCTGAATTAGTTGGTTTATTATAGTTAACTCTAAGAG
>Ga0181379_1001720_pt1 | contig 10239 bp, 20 predicted proteins | sample 2SPOviralmetaG_FD_130115 | JGI IMG/M metagenome (GOLD analysis project Ga0181379, IMG submission 130115) | Marine viral communities from the oligotrophic San Pedro Time Series (SPOT) site, San Pedro Channel, CA, USA - 2 SPOT_SRF_2009-07-10 | ecosystem: Environmental > Aquatic > Marine > Strait... | reverse complement strand
TCTCCAAGTGTTGAACCATTGAATTCTAACTACTTTGTGAAAGACTTGGCAAAGGGTAAGTTCACATATAAGAACCCTTATCTTGAAAAGACACTTGAATCTCATAAGAAAAATAATAGAAACATTTGGAAATCTATTCTCACAAATGGTGGCTCGGTTCAGCACCTTGAATTCTTAACTGATGAAGAGAAAGGTGTGTTCAAAACCTTTGGAGAGATTTCACAGAAAGAGATTATAATACAAGCATCTATTCGTCAAAGAAATACCGACCAAGCACAATCAATCAATCTAATGATCCACCCAAAAACCCCAGTCAAAGAAGTAAATCAATTACTCATCTTTGCTTGGGAACAAGGAGTGAAGACACTTTACTATCATCGTGGGACTAATCCTTCACAGGAATTGTCTCGTAATCTACTCAACTGCAGTTCTTGCGAAGGATAATGATCAAAGAACTACAATACTGTTGCCATTGCAAATCACAATACACTGTTCAATATAGAGAACAAGATGTCGATGAAGATTTGGTTCCATTCTATTGTCCGTTTTGTGGAGTGGAAAACTACGGCGAAACCGATTTAATTGATGAGGAAGAATATGAATAAATAACTCCATGTGGAGTTATAAAGATAAAAAATTTACAACCGAGATGATCGGTGATAATATAGGCTTTGTTTATATTGTTACTGATACTGTTTCGGGCATGAAATATATCGGAAAGAAAGGATTCTTCTCAAAGGTAACCAAGCCACCATTAAAAGGTAAAAAACGTAAACGTAGGTCTATTAAAGAATCCGATTGGCAAGTTTATTGTGGTTCAAGTGAGTCTGTTAAAACTCTTGTTGAAGAAAATGGTTTAGATCATTTTGAAAGAGAAATATTGCATCTGTGTAAGAGTAAAGGAGAAATGAGTTATATTGAGATGAGAGAACAGATCACAAGAGATGTTTTATTGAAACCCGATGAATATTTGAATGGTTTTGTTGGTGGTAAAATCCATCGAAATCATCTGAAAAATCTTTGGATTGAAGAATAAAAAGATTTGACAAGTGATGGATATATGATATAATCAGTAATGATTCAAAATAATAGAAATATCACAAAAATACATTATGATTATAATTGATTACTCAGCGATTGCCATTGCGGCAATCTTTTCACAAGATCGTCCTCAAGATATTGAAGAAAGTCTTATTCGCCATATGATTCTTAATCGAATTCGTATGTACAATCTTAAGTTTCGCGAAAAATATGGAGAGACAGTCATCGCTTGTGATGGTGGATCGTGGCGAAAACAAGCTTATGCTCAATACAAATCTGGGCGCAAAAAAGGTCGAGAAGAATCACCACTTGATTGGAAAGAGTTTTTTCGTCTAATCAATATGATTCGTGATGAACTAAGAGAGCATTTTCCATATCCAGTTGTATGTGTAGAGAATGCAGAGGCTGATGATATCATTGCTGTTCTATCAAAATCTACTCAAGAGTTTGGAAAGAATGAACCAGTTGTTATTGTATCAGCAGATAAAGATTTCTTACAACTACATCGCTATTCTAATGTTAAACAGTTCAGCCCAATGAAACGTGATTTCATAAAAGTTGATGATCCACTATATTATAGATTTGAACATATCTGTAAGGGTGATAGTAGTGATGGTGTTCCAAATGTTCTAAGCCCAGATAATACATTTACAGATGGACTTCGTCAAAAGCCAATGCGTGTTAAGAAGATTCAAGAATGGTATCAAAGTAAAGATAATCTAGAGGCTATTATGGAAACAGAAACCTTACGTAACTTCCATCGTAATAGAGAAGTCATTGATCTTGATTATATTCCAAAGGAAATTGTAGAATCTATTGAAAAGGAAACTAACGTAGAGAGATCGAAGACTAAGAAAAGTATCCTTAATTATCTCATTGCCAATCGGTGTAGCATGTTGGTAGAAGCCGCACCAGATTTTCAAACTAAATAACAATACTATGAAAACACTACACGAAATATTCACTGAAATTCAAGATTCACCCACACGTGCTGAACGCCAAGAAATCCTAAAAGAAAATAATTCTTTTTCACTTCGAACAATCCTTCAATTGAATTTTAATAAAGACATTAAACTTGAACTTCCAACTGGTAAGCCACCATACACTTGTGATGAAGAACCATATGGTAAACCAGAACAGAAGATTAAACAACTTGGTAAATGTGCCGTAGGGTCTGGGACAAATTCTATAAAGAAGGAAAAGATATTCATCGAAATCGTTGAAAGCTTGACTGAAAAAGATGCCAACATTGTATGCTTGGCTAAAGATGGAAACATAATGAAGGAATACTCTCGTGTATCCGAAAGTCTTGTCAAGTCTGTATTCCCTACACTGGTAAAATGAGTGAATTGGAACTGAGAAAAATCATTGATGATCTTAAAAGAGAAATCTTATTACTCAATAAAAAGATTGCAACAATCGATGAAAGACACTATAAAGAGGATATTAAAAATTTGACAAATAGTAAATAAAGTATATATTATATACTATGAATATATTTGCCTTATCTCCAGTACCAGAAGTTGCCGCTAAGTGGCATTGTGATAAGCACGTGGTCAAAATGATTCTTGAATCTGCTCAAATGCTATCGACAGCCCATCGTATACTTGATGGTAAAGAATCTAGAAGACCTTCAGTCTCTGGTAAGACAATGTCAAGATATTGGGAATTATCCGATGACCGAGAAAGTAAACTATACAAGGCTGTTCATATGAAACATCCATCTACACTATGGACGATGGAATCTCATCTGAATTATAAATGGCATTATGATTTATTCAAATGTCTATGCAAAGAATATACCTATCGATATGGAAAGATTCATGTATCAGAATCTAAACTTCTAGATATTCTAAAAGATACACCAAAGAATATTAAGAAATCCTATATGACACCCTTTGCTCTTGCGATGGGATCGAACCCCGAGTGTATGGATTATGATGACCGTATTGGTTCATACCAAAAATTCTATCAAACAAAACAACATAGATTCTCAATGACTTGGAAGAATCGAAAAATACCACATTGGTTTAAAATCCATAAATAAGACCTTATGACATACGATTACTATTGCAATAAATGCGACAAAGTGTGGGAAGAATCCCATTCAATTGATAACAGAGATAAACCTGTGGGAAAGCCATGCCCCTGTGGAGATGGCGGTACAGTTAAACGAGGTGTATGTGCGCCAGGGCTATCTTATGAAGGGTCTGTATCAACTATTAGAAGAGCGGGATCCGAGTGGAATGATGTCTTGAAGGGTATCAAGAAGGCTGGCGGCAAAAAATCAAATATTGACCACTACTAATATGAAAAGGAATAGAAAAAATATTAAAGGAAAAATAGAAAGAAGAGAACAACTGAATGACCGAGATTCATTTGAGAAAAATAGACGTAAGGTAAAAAAGTTCAATAAGAAAATGAAAAGTAAGCAAGAATTTTCGAATCAATATGAACATGAACTTTACATAGATAATTATGAGTATTAGATTCAATCATAAACCCATGCAACTTGGCTACGATCTGAAAGCAAAATCTACTGTTGCAGGGAGATTGTATAAAACTCCAGAGGGTGTATTCTATCCTTCGGTAACAACAGTATTAGGTCATGCAACTAAGGCTGGGATTTTAGCATGGAGAAAGGCTGTTGGTGAAGAAGAAGCAAATCGTATATCTCGTCATGCATGTGCCCGAGGAAATGCAGTTCATAATACAGCAGAGAGATACATCAATAATGAAGAAAATTTCTTAAAGGAACAAACCATGCCTCATGTTATCCAATTATGGAATGCAATGAAAAAAGTATTGGATGAAAAGGTAGATAATATAATAATGCAAGAGGTGCCACTGTATTCGGATGACTTAATGCTAGCGGGAAGAGTTGATTTAATATGTGAATTTGATGGGGTTCTATCCATTGTAGATTTCAAGACATCTAGTAGAGTTAAGACAAGGGATCAAATTTCTGGGTATTTTAAACAGGAGTGTGCCTATGCAATCATGTTCGAAGAAAGAACAGGAATCAAAATAGATCAGTTGGTTACTGTTATGGTTGTCGATGGATCAGATGAATCAATAACATTCATAGAGAAGAAAGAAGATTGGGAAGAACCACTCAAACAAACGATCTCAGAATATTATGATCATCTAAGAGAAAAAGTAAAGAATCTATAAGTTGTTCATCATCAAACATTTATGACTTTTAGGGTATTCACGTAAGTAGTATCCTAACTACTTTATACTCAATGAGATAAGACTATTGACAATATGATGAAAATAAAGTATAATAGTATTACAAGATTGAGAAAGACTTATTACATTATGAAAACATTCGGATACATCATACTAGCACTTAACATTGGTATTATACCAATCAACTACATCGCAGGAAATCTAACGTCTTCCTCTTTGATTCTTAACTTATCAATTTCTGCCATTGTGCTTTTCCAACTCACATTTGACAATAAGTAATGTACACAAACTCAAATAGACATCGTATGGGTCAAGAAAAATCAGAACTTAAAGTAGGTGATGATGTTTTGTATACCTGCGGCGAGATGATAGGTAGCGGCACTGTATTTCGAATTGAAGAAAAAGAAATCGTTGTGGAAACTGGAAATGGTGCTCAAGGATTAGAGTACATAAACAAATCTCAAATAGTAAAAAGAAATCATGGTTGATATATTAATGTTAGTTGCAGGTGTATTAGGAACCGGATTGATTTGTATGTTTATCTATTGGTTTACAGGAATTTTATAGTATGGAAAATGAATATAGTTTAAACTTTAATTCGACATTTGGTTTTGTTTTAATCAATAACAGAACTAGAGAAGAGATATCGGTAAGTGATTCTGAAGCTTTCAGATGGAGTAAAAAGTTTTGTGTTGCAGTTAATTTACAAGCAGATAAAAAGATGAGTGAAATTTTCAAGTTTTAATTATTATGGTAGAAGGATTATTAGATTACAAGAATGGCGTATTCGTGTTTATTAAAAACAACATCGAACACATCATCGATGCTGAACTAGCTCACAACCTTTACATTGGAACAGTTGAATGTTCTATGGCTGTACTAGAGTATTTTGAAGAAAAAGAATTTGAAGGCTATATGTCTTATATTCTACGAGATGAGATTTAAAAAATTATGATTATATTAACAGACTGTGATGGAGTCCTATTGAATTGGGCTCAGAGTTATAACTGGTGGATGCATCGTAAAGGATATCGCCAAAAGCAACCGAATGAATATGCTATGGATAAGTGTTATGGAATTCCACGAGATGAATCAAGGGAATTATGTAAAACTTTCTGTGAGTCAGCAGCGGTTGGATTTCTTCCACCTCTACGAGATGCCGTAAAGTATGTTCGTAAGTTACACGAAGAGCATGGTGTGGTTTTCCATTGCATTACTTCAATGAGTGATGATCGATACGCAATCAAACTTCGTGAACAGAATCTTGACCGAGTCTTTGGTGAGGGCGTATTCGAACGACTTGTATGTCTTCCATGTGGAGAAGACAAGGATGAGGCACTTGAACGTTATCGTGATTCCGATTTTATATGGGTTGAAGATAAGACAGAGAATGCCAATCTCGGTGCAGAAATGGGATTGAACTCTTTTCTAATCGAACACCCTTACAATGTTGGTAAAGATACGCGAGAAGGTGTGACTCGTGTAAAAAACTGGAAAGAAATTTACGAATATGTGGGTTGAAACGATTCTAGGAATAATCTATAATGTTTGTTTCATTGGGTGCTTCTGGCCCCAAATTTACAAGTCAATTAAAACACAGTCGGTCGAAGATGTGAGCATTTGGTTATGTTTCATGTCTATCATTGGATATTGTGCGGCTCTGAGTTATGCTCTCCTTCGATTTGGATTTGATTTCTGGCTATGTATCAATTATATATTGAGTGGTATGTCAGTGATTGCAATGATCCTAGTATATTACAAATATAAGAAATGAATTTAATTTTTATAGATACAGAAACAACTGGTGTGGTTAGAGAAAAACACGAGATTGTACAATTAGCCGCTATCGTGACTAATGATGATGCTTCGCAAGTATTGGATGAAATTAATATCACTATTCGACCAGAAATGATAAACACAATTGACCCAGCCGCAATTGCAGTCTGTCATAAAACAGTTGATGATTTATTATCTAATGAATATAGTATGAAAGAAGCCCACAAAGTCTTCTGTGATTTTCTAGGTAAGCATGTCAATAGGTATGATAGAAACGATAAAGCCCAATTCGTTGCGTACAATTCGCCATTCGATGAAGACTTTGTTCGATTACTATTTGATCGATGCGGAGATGATTATTATGGTACTTGGTTTTGGAATCCGAGTTTATGTGTGATGAGAGAGTTTGCTTTCTTACTTAGAGACAGTAGACACAAGATTGAGAACTTTAGATTATGCACAATATGTGAATTTCTTGGAATCGATTTTGATGAAGATAATGATGCCCATGATGCACTATATGATGTGAGAAAAACAATTGAAATATTTAAAAAACTAATATAATGGAAAAACTATACAAAAAAACAAAGACTGGTGCAATTGCCCAATGGGAAATATTCACCGAAGGTAACAAATATTGGACAGAACACGGACAGATCGATGGGAAGATTACTACAAGTGTTCCCACTATATGTGAAGCCAAGAATGTGGGTCGATCAAATGAAGTGAGTGAATCAGAACAAGCTCAATTTGTTGCTCGTCGTAAATGGGAAGGTCGCCAAAAATACGATGGATACACAACTGACATCAATGATGTTGATAAAGGAAAAAGTTATTTCGAATGTACTCTGGCACATAACTGGAAATCACAAGCTAAGAATATGCCAGAGAATATCATGGGTTCTCCTAAACTTGATGGACTTCGTTGTATCATCACTAAGGATGGTGCCTTTACTCGTAATGGAAAACAGTATGTCACCACTAAATTCATTGAAGAAAGTCTGAAAGATTTCTTTGAGGAATACCCCGATATTATTCTTGATGGTGAATTATATTGTCATAGACTTCATAATGATTTCAATAAGATTACATCTCTTGCTCGAAAGACAAAAGAAAAATCTATTAAGCCTGAAGATTGGAATGAGATTAAAGACAAGTTGAAGTTGTACATCTTTGATATCTATGACCAAAGTGAACCAGAGAAGGAATTTACCGACCGATATGAATTTTTCCACAATCAATTTATAGATGCAGAATATTTAGTTCCTGTTATTAATAAACTAATTACACATGATCAGATCGATGAGTATCATTCTGAATGTATTGAAGAAGGATATGAAGGAATTATGTTGCGAGACCCATCTATGGTATATGAACATACTCGATCTAAAAAACTTCTTAAATATAAGCAGTTCACAGATGATGAATTCAAGGTCATTGATATTACCGCGGGTAAAGGTATACGAGCCACTATGGCTGGTCGAGTACGATGTGCAACAAAAGATGGTATAGAATTCGAAGCAGGTATTCAAGGAACCCATGAATACTCTACAGAACTCTTGGAAAAGAGAAATGAATTCATTGGTCAAATGGCAACAGTTCGATATCAGAATCTAACACCAGATGGAAAGCCTCGATTCGGTGTGATGATTGATATAGGTCGTATAGATATATAATAAATAATACAGAAAGTAAAACATGAATGCACACATAAAAGCAATACAAACCAAACTACGAGGTGAACGTGATGAACACCTTGCAGATCTTAATGTCTACTTAAAAAATCCTGTAGGAGTTGGAGAACACCCAGATATTGGTGAAGTAGTACAAAAGAAAATCGAAAAAATCGAATCTCTAGATTCACAAATTGAATGTATCGATAGATACTTTAGTAGTTAAATGATTAGTGCTTCCTTAGCTCAGTTGGTAGAGCAGTTGATTTGTAATCATCAGGTCGTCAGTTCGACTCTGACAGGAAGCTCCACTTTATTGCGAAGTAGCTCAGCGGTAGAGCAGGTGACTGTTAATCACTTGGTCGCTGGTTCGATCCCAGCCTTCGCAGCCATTGCACCTGTAGCTCAATTGGTAGAGCAGTTGACTTTTAATCAATTGGTTCGGGGTTCAAGTCCCCGCGGGTGTACCACTTAAATATGAGTAAAGTCAATAATATGGTTTGACATTACTAGAAATCTAGATTATTATATACATAATGAAAATCAAACAACACATACAAACAGATATGCTCGAAAAAACCCGAGATCAATATCTCATGCATGATCGTGAGGTTACAGTAGATACTGATAAAGAAACAAAAGCAGTCACAGTTGAAGTTACACTATTCAATGATATGGCTGATAGATTCTTTGATCGTCTTAAAGAAGAAGAACGTATTCAATGGATTAATGAATTTTTCAATGATGGGACTGTACCAGTGATTAAAGATTACACACTGTTGAAACACGGTCATTAAACTATATAAATAAATTTCTGTACATTTAATTGAATACTATGCCAATGGAACAAAGTCTTCGGATTCCGGCGGAGAAAGTTCGAACCCCTCCTGAAATAAATGAGGCAGACCCACAGCAGAATGGGAAGAGCTTGTTAGATTCAATTAAACATTTTTGCCCCTATCGTCTAGGCAGGTCTAGGACATCTGGTTTTCATCCAGGCAACCGCGGTTCGAATCCGCGTAGGGGTGCCATTTTTAAGACGCTCTGATAGCTCAGTTGGATAGAGCAACGGTTTTCTAAACCGTGGGTCGCAGGTTCAAGTCCTGCTCAGAGTACCATTTATAATTTATAAATAAGATCATGAATATATTAAAATCACATTATCATGGCGATAAATGGAATAACATTGAAGTGAGTGTATTACCTGTAAAAGATTTGTGGGCTTCTGTACCTAGAGCAGAGATACATAAAGGAAAAGAATTCTTTAAACCAGTAATGAAAGACATTAAGGAAAATGGTTTACACTTTCCATTACTCGTTGTTAATTCAAGTCATGCTCAACTCGTTGCTCAAAAGAAAAAATATAAAGCCAAGATGTTGGCTGTGCCGCCAGATAATGGAAAAAATTTATATGTTGTGTGGGGAGGCTCAAATCGATGGCACGCAGCAAATGATCTTGGATTTGAATATGTAGATTGTGTCGTTTTCAATAATGGTGAATTTGATTCGGCAAGGGGCATGCAAATCCTACATCGTAAACCGTATCAAGGTAGATTTTATTAATATGAAAAAAATTAAACTATGGTGGCCGAAAACCCCGATGCCAGGAAACTTTGGTGATATATTATCGCCATATATATTAAAGAAAATGGGCTATACCATTGAGGAAGTTAATCCAGATTATTCTGGTAAATTTATGTGTATAGGCAGTACTGCAAAATTCATTCGGCCGAATGATGTAGTATGGGGCACAGGAACAATGAGAGATTTGGACCCAATTGAAAAGAACGCAAGGTATCTTGCTGTTCGAGGTCCATTAACTGGAGCAAAAGTTGGATGTAATGTTTATGGTGATCCTGGCTTATTGTGTTCACACTTCTGGCCACTTTACGCAAGAAGTCAGAACAAGAGAAAACTAGGCGTTATACCACATTATGTTGATTATAATAAATACGCCGTAGGTTCCAATTACGAAATAAATATTTTAAAAGCTAATCCTGTCGAAGTTATGAGAGAGGTTGTCAAGTGTGAATCTATCATATCATCATCACTACATGGCATCATTGTAGCACATTCATATGGAATACCTGCAGGCTGGTGGAAACCATCCGATAAAGTTGAAGGAGATGGGTGGAAATTTAAGGATTACGCAATGTCTGTTGATATTGAATTAAAACCATCTAAGAATTATAAGAATGTTGTTATGACATTACCTTCTAAAGAAAAAATCAAACAAATACAAAGGAATCTTTTAAATGCAATACAAAGTCATTAGTTTTTATTCTGAACCTGAGGAAGACTCTACATACTATACTAAACATGCCCGAAGATTTACGTGGGAGTGCAAGAAGCATAATTTAGATTATCATATCGAAGAATTAAAGAGTAAAGGAAATTACTTTAAGAATTGTAGAATGAAAGCGGGTTTCATACATGAGTGTATGAATAAGTTTAAAATGCCACTCCTTTGGTTAGATATTGATACATTTATAAGAAGGCAACCAAATATGAGTAATCTGTCTTCTCTGGATTGTGGTGGTGTGGAATCCATACAAGG
>Ga0181379_1001715_pt1 | contig 10266 bp, 14 predicted proteins | sample 2SPOviralmetaG_FD_130115 | JGI IMG/M metagenome (GOLD analysis project Ga0181379, IMG submission 130115) | Marine viral communities from the oligotrophic San Pedro Time Series (SPOT) site, San Pedro Channel, CA, USA - 2 SPOT_SRF_2009-07-10 | ecosystem: Environmental > Aquatic > Marine > Strait... | reverse complement strand
CAATGGCACTCAATCTATCCACACTGACCAGCCCAGCGACATCTGGTGACGTTCTAGCAGAAGCCCTGACGACCGCTGACTTCCTTGAGAACGTCCCAGTGTTACGCAACTTGGCTCGCGGTTCACAAAAGGGCGGCGATGCGAAACAAGGGACAGCCCTAAACCAGCCTAAAGCGTTGCCGCTCATCAAGAATCCAGCGGGCAACCTTGGTGGTTATCTTTACATCCCAAACGTCTCTGGAAACTACGCGACTGGTCCAAGTGTTACCATTGGAGCTAACCAGACTTGGCAGGCTGAAGTGGACATGGTGATTACTCAGTTCGGGGACTACGTTCGACCGTTAGGTGGTGGAGATTGGAGTAGTGGATTTGGTTTGCTTATATCAGCAACACAACTATTCATTTTTTGCAAAAGTGGCTCAGGAGTCAATGGAAGCATCCTTGGAATCACGTTGGGGACACCTTTTAATCTGAAATACGGATTTGATGGAACCTACTTATATGCTGAAGTAGATGGGACTCGTGCTAATATTACACAACCATCTAATCAAGCCACATCAATCACTCATACTTTAGAATTAAACCAACAAACGCTAAACGAAATCGGAAACTACGCGATTCAAAAGGCCAAGCTCACGGTCAACAATGCGGTCGTCTTCGATTGTGATTTCAACGGTTCAACAAGCATTCGCCACGGTGACACCAAGTTTCAAGCAAGTGTCGGCGGTCCGGTAACAATCAACCAGTCCGGCAACGACCCAGCCACGGTTATCAAGAAGAGTGTCTTGCGGTTCGATGGGACTAACGATGGACTTAACGGTCTGTTTGCTAACAACATCAACGGCGGCTATATGTTCGCAGCGTTCAGTGTGCTAGGTACTGGTGGTGAAGCTTATGGTCGCCTATTTGGAGCTAACATAAATGGAGGCTTCGACTACCAAAACACAGGCTTTGCACTTCGCCGTTTAGAATCAACGGAAACTCTAAATTTGAGGTATTCTGGTGGTTCGGCTGACACGCATCAAAATCTTTTTGACGATGACCGTGGGGATTTGCTGTTGGAATCTCGCCTTTCACCTGGGTCGCAAAAAAGTAAAGTCAATGATGCAGATGCAAATAATGGTGTGACCACACTTGCCGACAATGGTGTCGCAGCAACGCGCTATTCTATTTCATCAAATTCTACTGGTGATTCTAATATCGCCCTAGACCTAGAGTTCCTTGCATTATTTAGTGTTGATTCTGTGCCAGACGAAGCGACTGCGAGTAAAATTCGGAATTACATCAACGACCGCAAAAACGTCTTTTATCGGTGGGACACTGACGGGTATTACTTCTACGACGCCCAAAAAGCCCCAGTCGGAGCGATTTCATCAGGCTCATCTGCTTGGAACGGGCGTATCGTTGGCAGTGATAATGGCGATGCCGACAAGTATGCCACACAATCCACCGCTAACGACAGCCCAGTGGGTAATGGATACACCGTCACCTTCGCAGACAACAGCGACCACCTAGACATCCCATCGACAACCCAAGCAGGCTGGCAAATCTGCGGAACGTCTTTAGGAACTTTTGTCTATAGAATCAATGGAACGACTGCAGTCACTGAGTTGAATCTTTTGGGTAACCTTGGTAGCACAGCACAACGCAAAGCGGGAGATTTATATGGAGTGATGCTTTTGCCAGAATCGGCAACAGGTGCAGATATTGAATCTGCGCGGAGACTCTTGATTGACCGGGGGAGTTTAGATGGGGTCGCTGGTAATTTCTTTGCCGCTTGGAATAATCGGACAGACATCGTCGAATTTAAAGCCCCGTCAATGACGGCGGTTACAGATTTCAAAAGTGCTTTTAACAGTTGCACAAATTTAACTACCTTTTCGGGAGCTGTAGAATTAGGAACAGGCGTAAGCGGTGTAGATTTTTCGTATGCTTTCTACAATGCGACATCTTTGGTTTCATTGCCATCATTAGACGCAAGTACGGGAACGAATTTTACGTCAGCATTTCAGCAAACAACCGCCCTAACGTCATTCCCGGCGGGCGCAAAGCTCGGCACTGAGGCGACCAATGTGAACTTTAGCAGCGCATGGCGGTCAAGTGGACTTACTTCATTTAGCACAGACCTTCCATCAGCGGGGCGAACCGACTACGCATGGAGAGACTCTACATCACTGCTTTCATTTGAAGCGTCAATCGGTGGTAGCACCAACTTTTACGAGGGTTGGAAAAACTGTTCAAATCTTACGGATTTTTCTCCTAACGTATTTGATTCGATAGGCACGCCAATAAGTTTTGCCTTTGTTAATTCATTTCAAGGGTGTTCGGCTTTGTCCGCAGATTCGGTCCAAAATATTCTTTCATCCATCGACACAACTGGCCATTCAGCCCCAGGTTCAGGCCCGCAAATCACAATCGATTATAATGTAGCCACTGGCTCACTCAGTGCCGCGACGAACACCGCAGTAACATCACTCAAGTCCAAGGGCTGGAGCATCATTGTTAACAACGTAACACTTTAAGTATGACAGACGAAACTCATCGATTCTTTAGGTTCAGCAATCAGGCATCCTACGAGCAACTCACAGCCGCCGGGAACACCGCAAGGAACCTACCAGACGAACAAAGTGAACGCTGGCTTGCTCTTTGGGATAACACTTTCTTAGACCCTGAGACCAACAGCGATAGGTTATATTGTGTTAAACGCAGTGGCATACTGGAATCAGACGATTTTGCCCTAGATGGTATCGAAGAAATCAACCTTGAGACCTACCTACAACGACTACGCTGGGAGCCACCTGTCGAAGAAGACCTTGAGCTTCTCGACGAACTAGAACTACCTGACTAATGGAAGACCAACAAGAACCACTTACAGAAATCGAACAGTCACGCGCTGACACAGGGTTTCGTTATTACGTCGTTAAGCCAGACGAACTCTACACGGGACTTGTTGCATCCGTAGATTCTGACCGACAATTTCCCAACAAGCAGCAAACGACTCTGACATCTTTGCCACCCGTTGAGAGCCTTGCAGAAGCCACTGACGGCAGCGGGAGACTCATTGCAATTGATTGCTGGAGATTCACCGCAAACGATGACGCGCTTCTCGACGGCGTTGATGGAGTGCAGGAGTTGACGCATCTGGAATTTTTAGCGATTAAGCCAGAGCCACAAAACGAACTTGAGTAATGGACAACCATTTGACCCACCCTATCACTGGAATGCTCGCATCAAGCTGGTCAGCTATCTCTGCTTATTTTAACCATTTTGAGACTGCCGTAGGATTGATGTCTGCAATCATTGGTTTGATTATCGGAATCCTTTCCTTGGCCAATACTTGGCAGAAATTCAAAAACCGCAAAAAATGATTAATTACATTATTGAAAACAAAGAACAACTCTTCGGAATTGTCACCGCCGTCATCGCAGCAGCTTCCGCAATCGCTGCCCTGACACCCACGCCCAAAGATGACACCATTATCGGCAAGGCTTACAAACTTGTTGACTGGTTGGCGTTGAACGTCTTTAACGCCAAGAAGTGATAAAGCTGCTTACAGCCGCTTTGAGAGCCTTTGTCGCGCATTTGGAGTGGAAGCAACGGAATTACATATATGAGCTTGAGGACGCAATTGATGAGCTTGCTGCTGATGGCAGTGCTGCTGCCAAGTTGCGCATTGAACGACTCGCTGCGCGGCTTAAACGAGAGCGCGCTTTACGACCCGCCGACAGTGACTCTGATTAACGGGCAGTTTTATCAATTTCAAGAAGGCATCCTTCCCGGGCGTGGGCAGAAGTTTCATAGTGACTATTCCTATCGAAGAGCCATAATCATCGGTAAATGAAATCTTTTTTCCAGAAATTGCTGGCTTTGTTTTTTAAGCATGAGCCAAAGCCTGAGCCAATTAGGAAAGTTGCTATTTGCGTAGGGCATAGCCGAATCAATGACAGCGGTGCCAAAAGTGTGGGTGGTGTTAGTGAGTGGGAATTCAACCATGCCGTTGCCATCTTTTTAAATGAGAAACTAAAAGAGCGCGGGATTGCATCCGAAGTCATTAACGAATACCCATTTAAGACTTACGGCAAATCAATGGACTGGGTGCGCCAAAGAACATGGGGATTTGATGTTGCCCTAGAGCTTCATTTTAACAGCTACACAAGCACTTCAGCAAAAGGTTTTGAATACCTTTACTATCACGGCAGCAAAAGCGGTGAAAAGTTGGCCAAGGCATTTGCCGACCAGCATGAAGCAGCAATTCCCGCCCAGAACAATCGTGGCGCAAAAATGGTGCGGGTTGGTGAGCGCGGTTACAAGTTCTTAGTAAAGACCGAGCCAACAGCAATCATCTGCGAGCCGTTTTTTGGCAGCAACCCGGGTGAATGGGTGTTGTTTGACGGCAATCAGGAAGTGATTGCAGACGTATATGCTGACGCACTCAAGAATTATTTTGCTGCTTAAACCCTTATTCCATAAAGGATTTTAAAGAAAATCGCTTGGGTGGATAAAAAAAGTCTTTTACTCCCGTGGCATTTGTGAAATAGTCACGGCGATATGAACATAAAAGAGATTCTCCAAGCCGCCCTTTACATTGCCATTCTTATTTTAATGGCATGGGCTGGCGGGCAAGTTTAACGGCTGGCAGCCTACTACCGGACCGTGGTGCGTCCTAACTCTACACCTGACAGCCCGGAAAGACGGGCAACAATTATTAACGATATGAAAGACAAACAATTCGCAAAAGAAACCCTGCAAGAAATCATCCAAGACATCATTGATAAAAAGGGTGCTTTTAATTTATCAAGCGTCAGGAAATGGCTTACCGCATACTCTTGGTTTGCTGATGTAGACAAGGCACTGAGCCTTGATGAGCAAAACAAAATAATCTTAAAGACTTTGTAATGAATCACCCACTACTTACAATTATTGCCATTCTTTTAATGGCTCCACTTACCGTTTTGGTTGTTGCACTCAACATGAAGCGCAGCAATCAGAGATATTTAAGCAAGCTAAAACAGCAAGCTGACAAGAAACAAAACAGAAAAAACCAATGAAAACACCAAAAAACGCAATCGCATTGATTGCTGAACTTAAAACACCAAAAGGGCGAAAGAATTCTTTTGCCAAATTTAACTACCGCAATGTTGAAGACATTACCCAAGCGGCCAAGCCATTGCTTGAAAAGCACAAGCTGCTCTTAAACATCAGCGACGACTTGCATGACGTTGACGGCAGACTGTTCGTAAAAGCAACAGCGACCATCTCAGACGGCGATACTGCTTTATCATCAACAGGCTACGCCGAACTCGACTCTGCTCGCAAGGGCATGAGCATGGAACAAATCAGCGGCTCTGCATCAAGCTACGCTCGCAAGTATGCTCTAGCCGGATTGCTTTGCCTTGACGCTAGTGAAGACAGCGATAGCCACCAAGCGCGGCACACCGTGCAAGTAATTACAGCAGCTCAGGCTAAGAAGCTGGAAAGCTTATTGAGCCAAACAAATTCTGATAAGGATAAATTCCTTAAATGGCTAGGCGTTGATGCTCTTAAAGATGTTCCAAAAATCGACTTTGTTAAGGCCAAAACAGTTCTTGAGAGCAAAGTGCAAACCCAAATTGAGCCATTACAATGAAGATTCACGAAGTATCATCAGCGGATTATCACACGCTTTTGCGTTGCAACCGAGCTGACATCTTTGCGCCGGAATCATACCTAAGCAAATCAGTGTTGTGGGAGCTAAACAGCAGCAGCCTGTTTAAATGGCGATTCCACCCCCGGGAGTTTTCACCGACTCCTGCAATGCAGTGGGGCAGCCTTGTTGATTGCCTAACGACCACCCCAGAGCTGGTTGAAGAAGAGATAAGAATCTCACCCTTTTCAAGCTACCGAACAAAGGAAGCCAAGGAGTGGCGTGATGAACAGCTTTCCGTTGGAAAGACAATAATCACCCAAGCCCAGTTTGATGAAGGTGTGAAGGCATCTGAGATGCTAATGCAGACCAACGTGCAAAGTGCTGAGATATTTGATGGCAGTCTAAAGCAAGTAATCATTGGCGCAAAGATTAGCGGTGTTCAGTTTAAAGGGCTTGTTGACCTTGCCCCGGTCGGAAAAGATTACCTTGTTGATTTGAAGACGACAGGTATGGACTTCACGCTTGAAGGCTTCAGCAAGGCAATCGCCAATTTCGGCTATCATGTGCAAGCTGGGCTATACCTAGCACTCTGGAACTCAACACACCCGGAAGATACTCGGCAGCGGTTTAAAATTGTCTGGCAGTCGAGCCAGCCACCTTATGAAGTCTGCGTGACAGAGCTGCACCGGGATGAGATTGCAGCAGGGCTAAAGACTGCCCTTCGATTGCTTGGCAAACTCAAACACGCTGCTCAGGAAGACCATTGGCCAATGCTGGCAGAGAACGAGACTCCAATTCTTAACCGCCCGGTTTGGGCAGCTATGCAAGATGAAGACGATGTTTAATCCATTCCAGCAGGACGTTCGCTTTAGGACATTGCTTAACTTCACATTACTTGAGCAGCATCAAATTAGAACATTAAGGCAGGCCCGAATCATTATGACAGTTTGCATTCAACCCGGAATCTCAACCGCTGAGTTGGCTGATGTTTGCAAAGTTGAAAATGAAACGGTTAGGGCAACTATTAAACGTTGCACTGCATTAGGGTTAATTGAGCATCAAAGAGTGCAATCTACCGTCAATGGCGGTTTCTTGACTTACCATCCTACTCCTGACGGGCTAGCATTAGCTCATAAGTTAAAATGATAATTGTAGGCATAGACAACGGGCTAGACGGCGGCTTGGCAGCAATCTCGACCCACAACGGTGATTTGATTGACCGCATTAAAATGCCGACCAAAAAGGTAGGCAAGAAGCGTGAAGTTGATTCTCTTGCCGTCTACCGTTGGCTATGCGACCTACACTCACCTTACGTCTTAGCCATTGAAGAGCCGCTTCCACACGCTAAAAGCAGCGCGGCAGTGCGCTCTATGGCTCTGTCATTCGGTAAGCTGGTAGGCATGGCAGAGAGCCGGGTGCAGGAAGTCGTAAGGGTGCAAGTTAGAGAGTGGCAAAAAGTGATGCTTGGCAAGGTGCCAAAAGGTGAAACCAAAGCGTATGCCTTGCGGGAAGCCACTCGACTCTGCCCGGATGAAAACTGGCTTGGGAGCGAAAGGGCTAAAAAGCCGCATGACGGTATAATTGACGCATACCTAATTGCGAGACACCACTGGGCGCGAGCATGAGAACAACAGACCTCCACAAACACAAACTCAATCAAGCCCAGTGGCTTGTCTCACCTTGCCCTAAGTGCAAGTGTCAGCCGCAACTTCAGTATGAGCCGGGCGTTACCTTTGCTCAGTGCAAATGCCGCAAGCACGCTTTGCCGGATGAAAACTTTCTAGAACTCGCCCGGCAAATCAACGTGGTGCATGAGCCGCGCTTAAAATATTACCAATTTTCAAAATGCCATTCCCGCAAAGCGTCCTGATTGCAGGCCAACGAATTAAAATCAAACGTGCCGAGCTTGATGATTGTTATGGCCAATACCGCCATGACGACCGGGTTATTGTATTGGGTAAAGAAATCACTGGGTGGACGCTAGAGACAACCCTACGGCATGAAATGCTTGAAGCTTCGCTTTTGCTTTCCGGTGTCGGCTGGTGTGAAAACTATGAACAGGAAGCGGTTGTAAGGTGCATGGACGAAGTATTTTTCCCGGCATGGGAGCGAACCCAAAAAAGACTGAAAGAATGAGCGTTCCAAGACTGAGATTGAGCGAAGACGAATATGCTCTAATAAGGCAGCTTCGTAAAAAGGGCGTGGCGAGCGAGCTTGTAAACCAATGCGATGAAGCCGGGTTGCCGCTCTCAAACGTCAAACACTTTTGGTATAAGTCAGAAAAGTTTTCAATTTTTAGCAAGACTGACGGCTTGCAATTGGAAGATGTCTTTGACCCTATCATTAAAGACGTTCAGCGATACTCACCAAAGTTCCGAAAAATAAAGCGAAGCAAAATCAAAAACCCGCACTGCCTAATCCTTGACCCATCAGACATCCACGTTGGTAAGCTGGCAGTAAACCACGAAGCTGGTGAGAGTTACGATGTAAACAAAGCCGTCAGCATAGTTGACTCCGGGATTGACTCACTTCTACAAAAAGCTGCTGGCTTCCCTTTAGACAAAATCATTTTTGTAATTGGCAACGACTGCCTTCATATCGACTCATCAAGCTCACCAGTTACATCCGGTGGGACAAGCCAAGACATGGATGGAAGGTGGCATGATGCTTTCCTAGCCGCCCGGGATATGTATATCAGAGCGATTGAAAAGTGTCTTCCGCTCGCCAATGTCGAAATTATTTTTGCACCGTCAAATCACGACTTTATGAGCGGCTTCATGTTGGCTCAAACAATCAAAGCCTATTTTCGCAAATCCAAAAACATCACCTTTGATGTATCAATAGCACACCGAAAGTATACAAGCTACGGCAAAAACCTTTTAAGCTTTTCTCACGGTGACGGTGCTAAACTTGCAGACACGCCGCTTTTAATGGCTACAGAACGCCCAGAGATGTGGAGCAATAGCGTTCACCGATACATTTATTTGCATCACATCCATCACAAGCAAACGGCTAAATTTATGGCAGGGCAAGATTTCATCGGAGTCACAGCCGAATACCTTCGCAGCCCGTCAGCAAGTGACGCTTGGCACGCAAAGAAGGGCTATAGAAGCCCGAAGGCGGTGGAAGCATTCATTCATTCTTACGACAATGGGCAAGTTGCCCGGCTGACGCATTACGTTGATACCGACCAAAAGGTTTGCAAATGCGGCGTGAATTTATACCACAATCACACTCAAGGTTGGATATGTGAGCGGTGTGACGGATAATTTTTTATGACAAACGAAATGAAAATAGACAAGATGATAAGAGACCTTTATAGGCTCACCGAGCAACGAGACGAAACCCAAAAAAGAGACTGAGAACGAATGAATTATTTAAATATTCACACCGACATTTTACGCGGTGTTGAGTTTATTGGAGCCGACCCGGTAGAGCGAGCCACATGGCTGGCATTACTTGGATGGTGTGCGACACAAGAAAACAGCGGAACGATTGAAAACTGCAAAAATTGGAAAAGTAGGCAGTGGCAACAGCTTGCAGGAGTGACCGAAGATGAAGTGAAAACCACTAGCGAGCTTTATGGCTTTGAAGGTGAAAACTTAGTGGTGAAATTCTACCCGGTTGAGTCTGAAGCAGCGGTGAAATCTAAACGCGAAAAAGGCAAGCTTGGTGGTCGTCCTAAAAAAGTAAAGCCAACCGAAAACCCTGATGGAATAAAGGAAGAAAACCATATGGTTACCCATAAGGATAACCATATGGGTAACCATCAGCGAAACGAAAAGAAAGGAAAGGAAAAGAAAAGAAAGGAAAAGATAACTAAGAACTCCGCAAATGCGGAGGAGTTGGATAAGGATTTGCTACGCGCATTCTGGAACTCTGCACCGGAACGAGCAAGGCGAAGAAGTAGCCGCAAACAGGTAGCTGATGAGTGGAAGAAAATCAAAAAATCAGACAGGCCGGAAAAGGAGACAATCGTCAAAGCAATCGAAGCATGGAACAAGTGCGATGACTGGACGAAAGACGGTGGCAGCTTTGTCCCGGGTTTACACCTATGGCTGAAGAATGAAAAGTGGCTGGATTTGCCTGAGCAGCCAGAGAAAAAGAAAATGAGAATCCTGACTAAAGAAATGCTATGAACGAAATTCAAAAACCGACAGCCTTGGAAGCTGAAAAATATGTGTTGAGCGTGGTGATGCAGAAGCTACCCGGCTGGGATGAAAAGCCGATACAACCAGAATGGTTCTACTCTCAGCACTACCGACGACTCTACGAATTTGCAACGAGCAACAAGCTCCCGGCTGATGTTCAAGGAGACTTGTCCTTGACCGTTGAAGCACTCAAGCAGCGCGGCATGATTAACGGAACTGACGGCGTGGCTGATATTGCTCAAATTTTAGTAAATGCGCCAAGCATTAGCCATTTCGGGCAGAGCGTTGATGCAATGCGGGATTGTCACAGCAGAAGGTTAGCAGTTGATGCAGCCGAGAACCTTGCAGAGCGAGCAGCCGATATGAACGACAAAACAGGCTTCGTCGAAGCAACCGGGCAACCAATGACAGAAGTGGCCGAGTTAGCAACCGACACTGAGACAACCCGAGACCGGGCTGCATTGCTCAAAGCTGTTGCCGATGAGTTTG
>Ga0181379_1001713_pt1 | contig 10269 bp, 21 predicted proteins | sample 2SPOviralmetaG_FD_130115 | JGI IMG/M metagenome (GOLD analysis project Ga0181379, IMG submission 130115) | Marine viral communities from the oligotrophic San Pedro Time Series (SPOT) site, San Pedro Channel, CA, USA - 2 SPOT_SRF_2009-07-10 | ecosystem: Environmental > Aquatic > Marine > Strait... | reverse complement strand
CAGCTAATTTTAAAAGAGCTGCAATGACAGTAAGGAAAAAATAATGGCAAAAACAGCAGCATGGCAAAGAAAAGAAGGTAAGAATCCTAAAGGTGGATTAAATGCTAAAGGTCGTGCATCCTACAACAAATCAACTGGAGGAAACTTAAAGGCCCCAAGTAAAAAGGTAGGAAACAAAAGGCGTGCTAGCTTCTGTGCGAGGATGAAAGGGATGAAGAAAAAACTTACATCAGCAAAGACAGCTAGAGATCCTAACAGTAGAATTAATAAGTCATTAAGGGCTTGGAACTGTTAATATAAAATAAAAAAGGGGAGCCGTAAAGACCCCCCTCATCGCAGGCAACAACAAAGACACACAGAGATTACTCTGGGTGTCTTTTTTTTTGGTCTGATTGATACATAGATCTATCACCCCATCTCTTTCTCCAAAGATAACTACTAAATCTACATGCGTATCTTTCTACCAATTCCATAATTATATTATGCCAAAATAATTTTCTAAATCTTTTGTATAATTTGTTTAATATCATCTTGTAATTTTTTACCTACAGAGTTAGCATGATTGATTACGGCAGCACATAGATTACCATGATAAGGATATGCCTTTAAAGCATCCCTAACTTTACCTACAGGTTTACCCCCATAATCAATCACAATTGCATTGTCTTTGTTTAAACCTATCTTTAATTCAAATAGTATGCCAGTAAATTTATCTGCATCATTTTTTTCCGACATCTTTTTCTCCCTCTGGATTAAAAGGTTTTAGTGTAGCCATAGTATTCATCAAATTGTATACCTCACCATATGGCCTTGTCATAAGGTATTTCATCATGTCTTGCAGTTGTATAGCATCAACAAGATACTGTTTTCCTTTTGGTTCTTTGTCCATCTTTCCTCCTATTAGAATGGTATGTCATCATCATTAGGATAATGTTTTTTTAATGTTTCTAATTTTTCTTCTGCATTAGCTATCTTATCTACTTGCTTATCAATCTCATCTATAAACTGAGGATGCTCTCCTATGCCTACAGGTTTTTGTAGATAAACTTCGATAACTGCTTTTGCTGCTTTTATTTCTGCATCATACTTTGCTTCTAATGCTTCTATAAAAAGATCTCCCATTATTGTGCCCCTTTAAATTGATAGTATTTATCTTCAACTAATTCCTCATCATCAAGATAAGGATTAGCTTTAGCTGCATCTGATTCTCTTGCATCTCTTATAGTTTGATTTAAAGTTCTACCTTGCTTTAAACATCCTGCAACAAAATCTTCTACTTCTATTATTGCTTGCTTAACCTGCCCCATTACTAACCTCCTTTATTAACCTATTTAAATACCAACTAGCTTTTTGTAAGTCTTCTAATGGTTCCCCTTTCCATTTATATCTAGAAACATATTTCAAAATATTTCCTTTAAGGTATCCATGAAACTCATCACCAGTCATACAATCATTAATTACATCTATTGTTTCTTTCTTACCATGTAAATAATGTTGTGGTGCATTAACGTTTTCATTTTCATATGTTTTATCTTCATCTCGAATCCACATAGGTATTTTTTTATTTTCTTCCATACTTTCTCCTAATAGTATTATATTCTACCATCTCTAAATCGTATTGACCTTTAGATACATTACGTTTAACTACAAGGCCACTCCACCACATTTGCTGTGTAGCTTTAGCATAATTTTCCTTATGATGCAAGTAACATCCTGCAGATAATCCCATAAGTTTTTTACCAGATGGTAATGCACACATAGCATAATCAAAAGTATGTATATGACCTACAGTAGAAGATACTTTATTTTTTAAGAGGAGAGAACGAGCAACGTTGTCACCGCTAATAGGCTTCCCCATGACACCAGTAGGATAGTTATGGCAATAATATACACCATCAACATTGACGGGTTTTTGGTACTCATAAACCTCCCAACCAAATTTTTCAAATTTAAAGTCGTCTGTGCTAATTGTGCCTTCAAGTTCTGGTATGTCATCTACTGTTCTATCTATCCTTTCTTCGTGATTGCCAAGTAGCATGATCTTTCTTAGCCGTCTTCCATCGAGACCTTTGTTAAATTTTTCCAATGCATCATGGGCATGGGCTATGTCTTTCTTATATCTTCTACCTTCAAATGATTTTTTACCTTTATCATAACTAGATAGTGAATCCATACTAGCAAAGTCTCCCATGCATATTATAGTATTCGGCCTTAAATCATGTGCAAATTTACCTGCCCACAAAAATCTTTCATTGCTTGCTTTGGGTGTGCAATGCGGATCACCCATAACTAAATGTGTTGCCACTAGTTTAACTCCTTATCACGTTTTTGTTTGAGGAACTCCAAGAAATCTACAACATTAGAATCATCGTCAAACTCTGCGACAGAACTAATTGTCATGCTCTTATCATTCCGTTTTTTATCATCAGCAAATCCACGAAGGCCCCATAAAAACGTAGAATGGGGATCTGTAGTTGCCATTTTTATCATGCCTCTAGCTATAGTAGAGCATAATTCGTACTCTTCTGTTGTCATTCTGGATTGACTATCCATAATTATACCACAAGTAAAGCCTTTTTGCCATGGTGTGATAATAACTTTAACAGAATTAATTACATTAGGTTTATTTTTTTTAGTTGACATTCCAATACCTATTATGATTTTCTCTATTATAATCTAATACTTTATGTTCGTAACCTCTCTTCATACTTTTTCTACCAAATTCATCTGCATCTTTTTCTTTATCAAAGATAGTGTTAGTAAATAATTTATAATCATCTTTCTTTTTATTTTTAAATACTATAAAATATAAATGCATAACCTAGAGTCAATGGTGCTTAGACCCCTCAAACTAACCACCACTGAACTCTTCTGTCTCCTCGTAAAAGGAAATCTATAATTTTGTTTTATCATTTACTTATATTTTCCCATACCTTTATAGCTGCTGACTTAATATTACTATCCCAATAAAAAGGACTAGGGTCAGTATTTAAAGGTGTTATCTTTATAGCTTTCTTTATATCATTATCACACATATCAATATAGTTTTCTAATGATTTAAAATCTCTAGCTAATTCTTTGTATCCATTTTTTACATCTTGCTTTGTAAGATCATACCATAAAGTTTTTTTAGGTGAGCAATACAATAAAGATATTGGCTTATCATGTAGTACAGAATATAAAGCCTGTTGTCTAAGGTGATCTATCTTAGGTTTCTTAGGCAATCTAAGTGTTGACTTTAAATCAACTATTAAATTTTCATATTCAAAGTCAGTAAATAATCTAACTGGATGTTTAAGACCTTTGATATTTTCTACCTTTTCTTTTTGATAACTGATTATATTTCTCAACTGTCTTTCATATAATTTTTCTTCAAACATCTTAGCTATGTTTATAGAATTATACAACTCCTCTTCTGCATTAAAGAAATTATTTTTTCTAAATCTATGAGTTAATAATCTCTCAAAGTGTTTATCATCTTTCTGAGACATACCTCTTTTTATTTTATAGTAAGCCCCAAACTCTGCAAGATTACCCCTAACCATTGCAGGACTACTAGATACTCTTAAACCTAATCCGTAGTGAACAAGCCACTCACTCGGATTATGTTTAAACTTGTTAATAGAACTAAAGCTATGTTTAAAGTCTGACTTGATTATATTTTTTAATTCCATTTAATACCTAGTAGTTTGATTTATTATGCTGATAATACTTCTTCTGGGTCTAACTCCTTGACAACTTTAGCGTCAATAGTATCACTAGAATTAACTGATTTAGATTTAGCTGAGTTATATAAATTTATAACTTCTTTATTTTCTATCTCAATAGATTCCTGAAACAACTTTATTGTTTCCATATTATCATCGGATAATTGTAGGTTAGCATCTGAGTTTACAACTATATCTGGAGTATAGTAAACATTACCACCTTTCTTTTGTCTTTTAGTATTTAAAGATAAAGTACAATTAAACATAAGTTTTTTTCTTTTGTTAAGAAGATCTAAAGCAGAACTAACTGGTGAGAAAGCTGTTCCTGTAACTCTATACAATACGGGAAGATCTTTTATTGATGTAGTCTCTCCTTTAGAATTAACACCTTTATCAAAACTTAATAAACCATAGACTAACTTATAGCATCTAATAGTTCTTTGCTCTTCTAATTGTTCTGGAGTTAAACTTGATCTTTCTTTAAAGGGTATCTTACCACACTTAGTACCACCTAAGATATCTATAGCTTCTTCTCTCCAACTTTTAAAAATTATAGACCTGTTTACATATTCACTTTTGACAGCATCGTAGTGCATGTATTGCATCGCACTTATAAATGGTCTAAAGGTTACAGGTTTTGAATATACATTCTGGCCTGTACTAGAATCGTATGTATAAAAATGACCTACTGGTAATTGATTACCATCATCATCTTCTGGGCTACGATTTATAGCTAATCTAGGTATGTTAACACCCATGCTAGACCCATCATCCTGTCCTATGGCTTGCATTATTTGCTCATTAGACATTCCTTTTACTATTATATTATTATCAGACATTTGTCCTCCTTATTTTAGTTTTTGTGTATATCATATTTATAAAAATATACAATTGGTTATTTTGCCACATCTATTTTTTTCTAAAGAAATGATATATAATATCATCTAGTAATCTAATACCCATTCCTACAATACATATTATAAAAAATATCTCTAACATATTAGTGTATCTCCATTTATTATTTTTACTTCTAAATCATCAGCGTTTGCAAAGTATGTCCACTCTGACAAAAACTCATGCTTCTCATTTATGTACAATGTTGTAGGCTCTATTACACATTGGTCCTTTAGTTGTGTGTATTCTAAATATGCAGAATACTCCTCATCAGAATACTCATCTAAGCTATCCAATGCATCTATGTCCTTACTCATTTTATGTCCTCCATTTGTAGCCAGTTAATACCTATCTTTGACTCGGTATCTAGGGGTACGTTAAAGTTAATATTGTAATACGTTTTGAGGGATGGTATTACATCTGATGTGCCCTGTTTAAATATTTCACTCATCACATCTTCTTCTCCAGGATAAACATCTGCCACGATAGAATCATGAACTGTGTTTACAAGTAAACTTTTTACACCTTTGTCTTGCATAATTTTATATATATTTATACATGCCATTGGTACAATATCTGCTGTTGCAAAACCTTGTACAGGATAATTTTTTATCTGAGTACCATAAGTAGATCCACCCCAAGGAGTTCTTTCTGCAAATGGGAAAGCATACTCTCTACCAGTTGGTAGCTTAATTCTCTTATAGCGTATAGCCTCACTCTGTAATTTTTCATGCCATGTTTTTATATCTTTATACTTTTCTAAGAACTTAGTGTAGTATCTTTTTTCATCCTCAGTACCAGTTACACCCCCATACAAAGGCTTAAACGTATGAGCCTTTGCATCTTGCCTAGATACTCCTATAATATCTGCAGTGTATTGGTGTACATCTATATTATTTTTTATATCTTCCATACCTTGTTTATCTTGTGCAAGATATACTGCAGTTCTAAATTCTAATTGTGCAAAATCTATCTCCAGTATCTTACCCCCTTCAAATCTAGAGGTAACAACTTTACGAATAGGAAATGTTCTACCCCTAGGTTGATTTTGAAAGTTAGGATCACGACTAGATAACCTACCAGTTGCAGTTATGGCCTGCATAAACTTAGGATGTAGAAAACCTTTTTCGTTTGTAAAGTTTTTTAATCCTTCTACAAATGTATTTAGATATGTATCTACTGCATTGTGTCTTACGATTGCAACTATAAATTCTTTGAACTCACCCTCTGCTTCTGAGGCTATCTTACTCAAAGTAATTCTATCAGTTCTAAATCCAGACTCTGCTATATCATATACACTTCTAGGTCTTTGTCTGAATCCTGCAACTTTTGCCATTGGTGTATAGATATAACCTTCACCATCACAATCAGAACACTTAGTATAATTTTTAAATGGGCTACCATCTTTTTTTATTCTTTTGATAACACCTTTACCATGACAAGCTATGCATTGCTCTGCTACAGTTCTGTATATTACCTCTGTATTATCTGCAACTAAATTTCTAAACTGTTGCCTAGAATAGTTAGGTCTTCTCTTACTCTTGCCTGTACTTTTATCTATACCAACATTAAATATCTTAGCCCATTGTTTTTTATCTTTAGGTTTCATAGAATAAATTAACCAAGCTAATTGTTCTGGACTAGATAAATTAATTTTAGTATCGCCCATTTGTCTGTAAACAATCTTATCTATCTTTTGTTTTAGATATGCAAACTCTGCTCTAAATTCTTTCTCAACTCTATCTAATTCATTTAAGTCTACGTTAATACCATTACGTTCCATGTCAGATAACACAACTAAAAACTCATTCATCATCTTAACTGTCATAAGTAATCCCTTATTCTTTTCTGATCTAAGGTCAGCCATTTGAGAATCAAATAATCTTCTAGTGATCTGTACATCTATCTTACCATACTCTTCTACAATATCTTTAGGTATGTTTTCAAAAGATACACCTCTATCCATGTATTCTTTTACACTACTATCTTTAGATCCTATCTTTCTTCTACGGCAACACATCTCAAGTGTTAAACTTTTTCTAACACCTCTGTTTAAAATATATTCACCAAGCATAGTATCATAAACCCTACCACTATATTTAAATCCAGATTCTAGTAACCACATTAAATCAAATTTAATATTGTGACCTACTAATAAAGTTGTTTTATTTAGAGTATCTTGTATCTTAACTGCACAACCTCTATCTATTCTCTCGCTATGATTTGTAAAATAATACTCCTCACCAGACTTAGAATCTAAACCTACACTAACTAATATATTATCTGGATGAAAAGGTGATGGGTCATACCCACCATTCTCATTTTTTTGCCACGATGTTTCTACGTCTACTGTTGTTATCATACTTACCTTTCTATTTTAAATTCTAACCCTACAACTATACCTACATTGCCATCAGTTTCTAATGCAGGAGATATAAACCAATTATTTTTTTTGTATCTAACCATAGGTACAATTTTGTCATGACTATATCCTGTAACTAACCCTAACTCAAATCCATTATGCTCTAAACCTGTATAAAAACTAAGATTATTTTCACTATTATAATACACTCCAGATATCATATTGTCAACTTGACATCTTGCATGTGGGTGATACTCGTTGTAGTCATGCTGTAACCCAACATGCATTGATACTGCAAAAAATATAGACAAACAATTCATCATACTTCGTATCTACTTATACCTCTCCTAATGGTACACACAGGTTCACCATGATAACCATTAATTTTATTTTTACTTACACATAATGTTCTTATCTTATTTTCTAAATCACTATTAGCATTTCTACCTATACCAATAATTAAATCAGCTTCAGCTGCTTTACCAGTTTTAGAGTTTTCCATCTGATCAAATGAGATACTGTTTCTATTGTGTGCATCTGCTGACGCTTGAGATATTGCAATTACTGCACAATCTCTACGTTTAGCTATCTCTCTTACGCTTGTATAAATCTGTCTTAACTTCTCATCTGTTCTAGCATATGTACCACTAACATTAACTTTATCTAACTGATCTATAACAATTATATCTGGCTTATGTTTTTCGCAGTGTGCATCTATATCACTCATAGACCAATCAACTGTATCAAACATTGATATATTATCTTTTATATCAGCCCATATTCTTTGGGCTTGTACCCTATCAAATAATATCTCATCCCTAGTCATACCAGTATACGCTGAGATTGCTCTTATCTGAGTTCTAATAGCAGGTTCTTCGTTTATAAACGCATGTACCTTTGCACCTTGAGAACAAAAACCATCTGGTGCTGTACACAAACTTACCCAGAAAGCTGTCTTACCTGTCTCTGGTCTAGCAAATGCAATCATAAGATTACCACCACCAATACCACCTACGTTTTCTTTTAGTACAGGTATATTAAATTTCCATCTAGTAGTAACATCTAATAATTCTATAACTTCATCTATGTTATTAGTTACTGCAGGATTTTTATCTTCATCAATATTAGTTTTATGATTGCCTATCATACCAGTTATCTCTGTAAAGTTTGCTTCTTTACCATTAAATATTTCTGTAGCCTCAACTGCTATTCTTTGTGCAAGATCTCTATCAGATAAGATACGCATAATATCTTTTGCTATCTCTTTGCTAGGTTCTTGTACTTCTTTAATGTCTTCTACTAATTCACTAAACTTTTCTTTCGCAGCACGGGTTAATGCAGGATTGAATATTGTAGTATGCAAAGAATATAACTCATCAATCTTTATATCTTCTTCGTATTTATCGTGTGCTTTTTGTATTGTATCATACAAAGAACTTACGTCTCCAGAAAATACTGTAGGTGACAGTATACCTTTGTATTGTGTGTAAAATTTTTTATTAAGCATAAGCCTAATCATTTGTTTTTCTATCATGCAACTCCTTTCTTAATATTAATTCTATAGTATCCATTATAGACTGATCTCTTTGATTCCATTCCGATCTATTCATATCCTGTATATCATACTTCCAACTATTCCAACTGTCTAGTATTTCTTTTTTCATTTTATCATCCATAAAATATCTCCCTTACTTGTTCTGTGTTAAAGTATTTTAAGTCATCTTCTAAAGGTTTTACTATTACATTTTCAAATCCAGATGATCTTAAATCTTTTGCCATGTCATACGATTTTGTCGTAGCATCTCTGTCTAAACATATATATAAATTTTTATAAGGTGTCAAATGAGATTTCTGTACTGATTTTAATTTAGTACCCATGATAGAAATACCAGTTAATATATTTGATACTGCACAAGCTGATGGGCAATCCTCTACAATAACTGCATCATCACACTCCCCACATTTAAAAGGCACATCTTTATTACCATACATATACCACTTAGGAAAATCTTGTTTAGTTAATGCCCTACCTACTGCACCAACTATCTTATGTGATATTCTATTTTTAACTAAGAACACAACTCTATTTTGTTTTACATCATATTTAAAATCTGCTCGACCCCAAGACCAAGACTCCCAACAATTATTATTGGATAACCAGCTCATTGCTTTTTCGTTTGAATATATTGATTGAAAACTATCTGGTATTTTAAATTCTGTATCTTCTATGTGTAATGTTTTATTACCATGAAATACTCTATCTACATAATGCATATTCTTTTCTCCTTGATGTTTACCTTTTGCGTTACATGTTGAATGAAAACAATACCAACCTATTTTGTTTTCGGTTGTATCTATAGACAGAGTATTTCTACCATTACAGAATGGACAATCCATTCTTGTCTGAGTTTCAGAGGGTATGCTTAAACCTTTTATAACTTCTAACTGTTGTCTATAATTCAACCTGCACTTCCTCGTATGTTATTGTATACTTATCTGTTGCATAAAAATCATTTGCCTCAACTTTCATGAGGTTGTTGTTAAGATAATATGCTACATTATTTTCTACTTTTTCTATTGTTGGTTCGTTGTCGAATGGGATTATTGCTACTGCTTCTATCCCCAGTCCTACTAATCTTATTTTGTATTTTTTCATCTTCTTCTCCCTTATCAAATAAGTTTTGTTTTGTCAAATTATTTTTTCTTAATTCCTTGTAATACTTTGGGTGCTTCCACTCGAACATTTTTTCCCTCCTTATATTCTTTGTACCATGATACATCTCTACTTTCTTTCTTACACCACTCGTAATGATTTTCTAAAATTTGTCTTATCTCATCTCTATAACTCATAGTCTACCCTTTCTTTCTTTTCTAGATACATATGGTAATCTAATAATCTGATTACTTATTGTACCTTTTTTACTTGTCCATACAATCAAAACATTATTGTCATGATCGTCTGGTTTGCCATCATATTTTTTTATGGCTTTCTTTAAACTCATAGCTTCGATATGTTTCTTATCTCCACCAGTTCTTATAAATGTATACTCTTTCATTTTTTCTCCTTATTTGTTTGATGTAACTCTGCCCCATCTGCTTCAAGATTATCTATTAGGTTTAACCCCTCAACGATACCCTGTGCCGTATGAATATTATCACAGAAACAAATTACATTTTGTTTTCCATTTTGTAAATCAAACATTACTGCATTTTTGTTTGCATAATAATTACCTTTGTAACTATCTGCTATAAACATATCTTTTGTTATATATTGATCATCTAATACCATTAATGCTCCTCGTAGCT
>Ga0181379_1001712_pt1 | contig 10272 bp, 10 predicted proteins | sample 2SPOviralmetaG_FD_130115 | JGI IMG/M metagenome (GOLD analysis project Ga0181379, IMG submission 130115) | Marine viral communities from the oligotrophic San Pedro Time Series (SPOT) site, San Pedro Channel, CA, USA - 2 SPOT_SRF_2009-07-10 | ecosystem: Environmental > Aquatic > Marine > Strait... | reverse complement strand
GACGAAGATCTTATGAAAAGGAAAATCCAGGATCTGACCTTAAAGCACCAAGCAAGAAGGTTGGAAATCCCAGGCGGGCATCCTTCTGCGCTAGAATGAAGGGCATGAAAAAGAAGTTGACAAGTAAAAAAACTGCATCTGATCCAGATAGCAGAATAAATAAATCACTAAGAGCTTGGAATTGTTGATATGGCTAACATAAACTACGTAAGAAATAACAAAGACAATACTGCTGATAATCCTCAACCTACATCAACAACTGTTACACACTTTAATGGTACTGAAGGGTGGACTCAACGACAGTGGAAAGATTTTAACGGGAATTATCAAGCAAGAAATTCTGATAATACTACTAAAACCCCAGCATCATATCAAGCAAGAAATTCTGATAATACTACCAAAACCCCATCATCATATCAAAGGCGAGATAAAGACAATAACGTTGTGTCTGTATAATCTAACTTAGATATTAAAAAAATATTGACTATGTTAAATAGTTTGGTATAATACATTATACCATTTACCATAGGAACTTTAATGGAAAACGATAAGCAAGTATCCGACCTTAAACTAGAAAGGAAGGAATGTGAAAAATGTGGTGCTACCTGGATTAATGGTACCCACGTCTGGCGTGGTACTGGCAATTCATCTGACTCTAGTCAGCTTGATCTTGCTGGTCTTGTTTGTAACAAGTATGGAAACGACCAGTGCATCAATCCCATGAAAGGGAAAGATGGCGGACAAACATGGGAATATCGTGCAGGATATATTGACGGTGTACTCAAAGCAAAGAGAGATTCTATTAATGAACTAAATGATCAGTTTGGTGATCTCTAAATAATAAAAATACTATATTTAATTTTATTATGGCAGAAAGTATATATCTTGGTAATCCCAATCTAAAAAAAGCTAATACACCAATAGAATTTACTCCAGAACAAGTTCAGGAGTTTATTAGATGTAAAGGAGATCCTGTATATTTTGCTAAAAACTATATTAAAATTGTTTCTCTTGATGAAGGTCTAGTACCTTTTAATTTGTATGATTTCCAAGAGGAAATGGTAAAATGTTTTCACAAGAATAGATTTAATATTGCAAAACTACCCAGACAGACCGGTAAGTCTACTACTGTTGTTTCTTACTTGCTTCATTATATCATATTTAATGACAATGTAAATATTGGTATTCTTGCTAATAAAGCATCAACTTCACGAGAACTATTATCTCGTTTACAGTTAGCATATGAAAATCTACCAAGATGGATGCAACATGGCATTCTTGCATGGAACAAAGGTAATGTAGAACTAGAAAACGGATCTAAGATTCTTGCAGCATCAACATCCAGTTCTGCTGTACGAGGTATGTCATTTAACATCATCTTCCTCGATGAGTTTGCGTTCGTTCCAAACCATATTGCAGAACAGTTTTTTAGTTCTGTATATCCCACTATTTCTTCAGGTAAATCTACCAAAGTGATTATCATCTCAACTCCAAATGGGATGAACATGTTCTACAAGCTCTGGCATGACGCTGAGAGGGGTAAGAACGAATATACAACAACTGAAGTCCACTGGTCTCAAGTACCTGGTAGGGACGCTGCCTGGAAGGAACAGACGATTGCAAATACCTCACAACGTCAATTCACACAAGAGTTTGAGTGTGAATTTTTAGGATCTGTTGATACATTAATTGCTGCATCTAAATTAAGGATGATGGTATATGAAGATCCTATAGAGAGAAAGAATGGTCTTGATGTATATCAATTACCAATCCCAGAACATGAATACGTAATGACCGTTGATGTATCAAGAGGTGTTAGTAATGACTATTCAGCATTTGTAGTAGTTGATATTACATCTATTCCATATAAAGTAGTTGCAAAATATAAAAATAATAATATTAAACCATTGTTATTTCCCAATATTATACATCCGGTTGCAATGAGTTACAATCATGCATATGTTCTTTGTGAGGTAAATGATATTGGTGGTCAAGTTGCAGACATTATGCAGTTTGATCTTGAATATGACAATCTTCTCATGTGTGCTATGAGAGGACGTGCTGGACAAATTGTTGGGCAAGGATTCTCTCATAAATCACAGTTAGGTATCAAGATGACTTCTACTGTTAAAAAGACAGGATGTTCAAATCTTAAAGCATTAATTGAAGATGATAAGTTACTAATTAATGATTATGATGTTATTGCTGAGATGACAACATTCATTCAAAAGAAACAATCATTTGAAGCAGAAGAAGGATGTAATGATGATCTTGCAATGTGTTTAGTTATTTTTGCATGGTTGTCTGTACAGGATTATTTTAGAGAACTTACTTCAGATGATGTCAGAAAAAGAATTTATGAGGATCAACGAGAATCTATTGAAGAAGATATGGCTCCATTTGGATTTATTTTAAATGGTAATGAGGAAGATACGTTTATAGATGAAAGGGGTGATATGTGGAATAAAGTAGATGAATATGGTGAAATGAGTTACATGTGGGAGTATAAGTAAATGGATATTGAAGAAAATTTTTCATTAGAACATTTAATTTTTTCCACACGGATATGTAGATCTTGTAAAAAAGAAAAAGATTTACTTACAGATTTTTATAAAACAAGAAAAGATAGAGGAGCATTACCATCATCATACTCATATGAATGCAAGTCTTGTACTATAAAAAGAGTAACTGTATATAAAAGAGGAATAAAAAATATACTATATGATCCCAGTCCAAGAATAAAGGATATATATCCAGATTGGTAGAGTGTTCATGCATCGTTTCCCCTCTGAAAAAAGTGTAAATAATAAATAGTTTTGAGAAAAAAATCTCATAGAGGTAAACAAATGGCATTAGCTTCTCCAGGAGTACTAATCAAAGAGGTTGACTTTACAGCAACAGTAAACGTAGCGGATCAAAATATTGGTGTCGTTTCAATTGACGCTGAAAGAGGACCAACTGATGTAGTAACCTACATTTCAAGCGAGAGAGAATTAGTAGAAATATTTGGTAAACCAAACTCATATAACTATGAGTCATGGTTTGCAGCAAGTACCATGATCCAATATGGTGCTGTTGTTGCTGTTATTCGTCCTGCGGTTGGAACTAACCTAGGATTAAATAACTCAAATATCAAAAGAGATGGCACTAACGATGCTAATCTCTTAATTAAAAACAAAGACGACTTTGAAACAAAAATTTCAAATGTTTATGAGTGGTCAGCAAGAACTGCTGGTTCATTTAACAACGGTATTTCTGTTGCAGTAGTTGATCACGGTGCTGATCAAAGAATTAGAGTAGCAAAACTTGGTGAAATTCTAACAACCACCAATAGTGCAGGAACTACTCTTGCAGGTGAATCAGATCAATCTTACACTGCTGTTACTGGTGCAACTTCCGGTAGTGGAACTGGTGTAACATTCACGATAGTTAGAGATTCAAGTGGTGATGTAAGTACAGTTACAGTTACAGCTGGTGGTGCTGGTTACGCTGCAGCTGATACAATCACAATTTTAGGTTCTACTATTGGTGGTGCAGATTCTACCGATGATGTTACTATTACTGTTGCTACTGTAGGTTTGGCTGCACCTAGTGCAGGTACATATGTACAATGGACAGACGCAGCTGGTAGTATTCAGAAAGGTAATGTATTTAAAGTTGCCAATACAGATCAAGTAGAAATTGTTCTCTGGAACACTACTAAGAGATTACTTGGTGCAGAAACTCTATATGCAGTTGATGGAACTACCGTAATTGCAACTGCAGAGGCTCTACTAAGTAATGATGTTTATGCAGAACTTGAGTATTCTGCTGGTAGAAAGTGGAGTTCATTAGGACCACAACCAGGAACTTCTTTTGGTGTTGCTGATGCTGGTGGTAGATATGATGAATTTCATATCGCTGTTATTGATACTGATGGTGTCCATAGTGGTGTAAAACAGAATGTTCTAGAAAGTTTAACATTCGTTTCTAAAGCATCGGATGCAAAATCTGCTGAAGGTGATAATTTATATTGGAGAAATGTAGTTGCAAATCGATCAAGTTTTGTATATGCAGGTTCTCAAACTTTTGCAGATACTGGAGATCAATTAGAATTAGCTGGTCAAGGAACAGCTGTTCCTATTGGTGACCCAAGACTAGATGCAGTATTTAAATTATTCTCATTTGCTGGCGAAAGTACTGAATCACGTAAACTTGGTGGTGGTGATGATTATGATTGGGTTGGTAATGCTTCTGGTGTTGCTGATGCAATTGTTAAAGGTTACGATTTTGTTGAAGATAGAGAAACATTTGGTGATATTGATTTCTTAGTTCCTGGTAAAATTACTGCTTCTTCAGCGGTAAGACTTATTGCTATCGCTGAGAAGAGAAGAGATTGTATTGTAGTTGTCTCACCTTTACGTGAAGATGTAATTAATTCAAATTCTTCAACTAAGAAAACTGATGATATTATAGATTTCTTTAAAACTTTACCAAGTACATCATACGCAATTTATGATTCTGGTTACAAGTATATTTACGATAAGTATAATGATCTTTATCGTTATGTTCCTTGTGCCGCAGACGTTGCCGGACTTTGTTTCTCTACTACAATCAACTCAGAGACTTGGTTCTCTCCTGCTGGTTACAATAGAGGACAGGTTCGTAATGCAACTAAACTTGCATATTCACCAAGACAAGCAGAAAGAGATAGACTTTATACAAATAGAGTTAATCCAGTAGTTGCCTTCCCTGGTCAAGGTATTGTTCTATTTGGCGATAAGACTGCTCTTGCTTCTCCTAGTGCATTTGATAGAATTAATGTTCGTCGATTGTTCATCGAACTCGAAAAGAACATTTCCCAATTCTCTAAATATCAACTATTTGAACTCAACGATGAGTTAACAAGATCTGGATTTAGATCTGCGATTGAACCATATCTAAGAGGGATTCAGGGAAGAAGAGGAATTTACGATTTCTTGGTTATTTGTGATCAATCAAATAACACTGGTGATGTTATAGATAGGAATGAGTTGGTTGCTGAAATTTATATCAAACCAGCACGTTCTATTAACTTCATTACAATTTCCTTTATTGCAACTAGAACTGGTGTTTCTTTCAATGAGTTAATTAACTAATTTTTCTTTCGACAAAACACACTAGGAGACAAAAACAATGGCAAGAGGCATTTCAGAGTTTAAGACTAAACTCATCAACGGCGGCGCAAGACCCAATCTGTTCTTGGTTCGCCTCAATTTCCCAACAACACTAAGTGAAATTGCTGACATCGGACCAATTGAATCATCAAATATTCTAACAGAAAGAGCAGAATTTTTAGTAAAAACTGCTCAACTTCCTGCATCAACAATTGGAACTATCGATGTTCCATTTAGAGGTAGAATGCTCAAAGTTGCTGGAGACAGAACTTTTGAACCATGGTCGGTTACTGTTGTAAACGATGGTGAATTTGGAATCCGCAAGGCATTTGAAACATGGTCAAGAGGTATCAACGCTTTAACTGAGAATGTATCACAACTCGGTTATGGTGATGACAATCCTGGTTATTGTGTTGATCTAGAAGTATTCCAACTCAGTAGAGATGGTAAGACTCCAAACAAAACACCACAGTCAATTACTGCCGGTGGTGTTGATGGTATGGATGTTTCCCGTGCATATAAGTTCTATGATGCATGGCCTTCTTCATTATCTGCAATTGATCTATCATATGAATCAAATGATCAGATTGAAGAGTTTACCGTAGAATTCCAATACAATTACTACGAAACTTCAAATCCAAGTCTAGATACTGGTGCTTGATAAATAGTAGGAAGAATAACCTTACTATTATTATACTATGTCCCAATTATTTGGATTTTCAATTGAGGAGCGTAAGAAGAAAGAAAAACTTTATTCTCCAGCTCCTCCCAATAATGATGATGGCACCTCCGTAGTATCGGCTGGTGCCCATTTTGGTCAGTATGTAGATATTGATGGCATCCCCAAAAGTAATAATGATTTTGAGTTAATTAAAAAATATCGTGAAATAGCATTACATCCAGAAGCCGATAGTGCTATTGATGATATTATCAATGAATCAATTAGTAGTGATTTAGATTTTGCGCCGGTTAATATTGAATTATCTAATTTAGCAGTTAGTGAAAAAATTAAAAAACAAATTAGAGAAGAATTTAAACATATTTTACGTTTAATGGATTTTGATAAAAAATGCCATGAAATTTTTCGTCGTTGGTATATTGATGGAAGAATGCACTATCATAAATTAATTGATTTTGAAAATCCTAGTGATGGTATTAAAGAATTACGTTATATTGATGCTCTTAAAATTAAAAAAGTTAGAGAAATAATTAAAAAGAAAGATACTTTTGCTGAAATTGAAAGAGGACCATCAGGAGAAAAATATGATTATGGTGAAGTGCTTGAGTATTATATGTATTTTCCGCAAGGATATAAAACTACTCAAGCTAAAGGATTAAAAATTGCTTCAGATGCAATTACATATATAAATTCTGGTTTGATGGATCACAATAGGAATACTGTTTTATCTTTTTTACATAAAGCAATTAAAGCAGTGAATCAATTAAGAATGATTGAAGACTCATTGGTCATTTATAGATTATCACGCGCTCCCGAACGTAGAATTTTCTATATTGATGTTGGCAATTTGCCAAAAATGAAAGCGGAACAATACCTAAAAGAGGTTATGAATCGCTATCGTAATAAATTAGTTTATGACTCATCTACTGGAGAAGTTCGTGATGATCGTAAGCATATGAGTATGCTTGAAGACTTCTGGTTACCACGTAGAGAAGGTGGTCGTGGTACCGAGATTACCACATTACCAGGTGGTCAAAACTTAGGAGAATTGGAAGATGTTAAGTACTTCCAGAAGAAACTATATAAGTCATTAAATATTCCACTGTCAAGATTGGAACAAGAATCTTCATTTACAATTGGCAGATCTAATGAAATCACCCGTGACGAATTAAAATTTGCTAAATTTGTAGGACGACTACGCAAAAAATTCTCTGAATTATTTCACGATCTTTTGAAGACACAATTGGTTCTCAAAGGTATTATGACTTTAGATGATTGGGATGATTTAAAAGAAAACATTCAATATGATTTTATTTTTGATAATCATTTTACAGAACTAAAAGATAATGAATTGCTTACAGAAAGGTTAAATTCTGTTGGATTAATGGAACCATATATAGGTAAGTATTTCTCAGTTGAGTATATACGTAAACAAGTTCTTCACTTTACCGATGAAGAAATTGAAGAGATGGATCTTCAAATTGAAAATGAACAAAAACTTGGAATTATTCAAGACCCTATGCAAATGATGGATCAAATGGGTGGTGAACAACCACCAGCTGAAGGAGGAGGAAGTGCGGAAGGAGAAGCAGGATCTGATTTAGATGGTGCTTTTGCAGCTGCAATTTCATCTTCCGATTATAACAAAGGTAATATTTGATAAATAATAAAAAAACCTAGATTATTATGACTACTGTATCAAGAGAAATTGTTGACGCAATTTTGAATAAAGATAATATTAATGCTAATGAAAAAATTTATGATGCACTTTACGGCAAAAGTTCAGAAGATCTTCAAGCGCGTAAAGTACAAATTGCAAAACATTTCTTCGATCCCGATAGTATTAACACTTCGGGAGATGAAGAAAATGTAACGGATGAAAATCCACAATCAACAGAAGAACCCGAAGAAACATCAGAACAATGAAACTTATCTCAGAAGAAATTATAGACGTTACGTTTATTACCGAAGATTCTGGCGGTGGTAAGAAATCACATTTTATCGAAGGTGTATTTCTACAATCCGATATCAAGAATCGTAATGGAAGGATGTATCCATTTGATACATTAAACCGTGAAGTTGGTAAATATAGCGAAAACTATATTCAACGAGGTAGAGCTTTGGGTGAGTTAGGTCACCCTGATGGTCCAACCATCAATCTAGATCGTGTTTCACATAAAATTGTTTCTTTGAGATCTGAAGGTAGAAATTTCATCGGTAAGGCAAAAATTCTTGAAACACCAATGGGTAGAATTGCAAAAAATCTACTTGACGAGGGTGTAAAATTAGGAGTATCTTCAAGAGGATTAGGTTCTATTGAAAGAAAAGGCGATGTAAGTATCGTTAAAGACGATTTTATGCTTTCCACTGCTGCTGATATTGTAGCAGATCCTTCAGCACCAGATGCTTTTGTTGAGGGAATCATGGAAGGGGTAGAGTGGATTTGGTCTAATGGAATTTGGCAAGAGTCACAACTTGCAAGAACAAAATCATATATTGATAACTCTCCGCATCATGAACTAGTAGAAAGACAATTAAATGCTTTCAATAGTCTACTACGTAACATTAAACTTTAATAAATATTATTAGAAAATACCATTTTCTTAGAGGGAAACCAATGTCCGAACAAAATACTGAATTAGAAGAATCATCAGTAACTGCTAGCGCAAGTGCTGGCGATGCTATGCCAAAGATTGATAACACTGTTCCAGGTCAGACTGGCACACCCGAAGATCTTGGCGGTCCATTAACAAAACCTTCACCAGGTACAGAAGAAACTCCTGGTAAGGCAGTTTCCGCGAAAGCAAAAAAACTTTCCAATGTAGTTAATAAAACTGGCGGAACTCCAGATCCTATGCCAACTCTCCAAGGTTCAGCCCCTGGTCAGTCTGGTGTTAAAGAAGAATCTGAGATTTCTATTGATGTTTCTGCAGATGTAGATGCTCTTCTTCGTGGAGAAGAATTCTCTGAAGATTTTAAGTTTAAAGCATCAACAATTTTCGAAGCAGCTGTTAAGTCAAAAGTTATAGAAGAAGTTGAAAAACTTGAAAAAGTTTATGAAGAAAAACTTGAATCACAAGTAGAAGAAGTAAAGGAATCATTAGAAACTAAAGTTGAAGCACACATTTCATACGTAACCGAGCAATGGGTTGGTGAAAACCAACTTGCCATTGACAACGGTTTACGTAGTGAGTTGACTGAAGAGTTTATTCTTGGACTCAAGAATCTCTTTGAAGAACATTATGTCGAAATCCCAGAAGATAAGTATGACGTTCTCTCTGATATGGCAGGGAGACTAAATCAAATGGAAGAAAAACTCAACGAGCAAATCGATACAAATGTTGGGCTTAACCAGGCAATCGGAACCTATATTAAAAATGGAATTGTTGCAGAAGTTTCCGAAGGTCTCGCCCAAACACAAAAAGAAAAGCTTGCCTCACTCTCAGAAGGTGTTGAGTTTGTTAGTGAAGAATCTTATCGTGAAAAGATCATAACGATCAAAGAAAATTATTTCCCTAAGACTCAGGCTTCTTCATCAGAAGATCTAGTTGAAAAAAATGAGACTATTATTGAGTCTTCAACACCTATGGCTGCATATGCAGCTGCATTAGAAAGATGGTCTAAGTAACATCTTCTATAAATATTAACAGATTCCTAACATAACAAACAACTAGGAGAAATCCCAAATGTATAATTCAGAAAACCTTCAAGAGAAGTGGTCTCCTATCTTGGAGTCCGATGCTCTTGATTCAATTAAAGATCCCCATAGACGTGCAGTTACAGCTGTTCTTCTAGAGAACCAAGAACGTTTCATGCGCGAAGAGCGTGGAATGCTTACCGAGACTCCAACCAACTCTGCTGGTAATGGTGGTTTTACAGGTTCAGGTGCTAACCCACCTGTTGCAGGTTTCGATCCTGTTCTAATCAGCCTCATCCGTCGTTCAATGCCTAAGTTGATGGCATATGACATCTGCGGTGTTCAACCAATGTCTGGTCCTACCGGACTTATCTTCGCAATGCGTTCACAACGTGGTGCTGATCGCGATGGTAACGGTGCAAACCCTAATGTATTCACTAACGAAGCATTCTACAACGAGACTCCTTCTGGATTCTCTGCTGGTGATGGTGCTTATTCCGCTGCAACTGGCGAAAACGCAACCAATCCTTCAGTCCTCAACGCTTCATCACCTGGTAATTATGCCGCTGTTGGTGGTATGGATACTGCTTCTCAGGAAGCACTTGGATCCTCTGCAGGAACCGCTTTCCGCGAGATGTCATTCTCGATTGAGAAAGTTGCTGTTGAAGCAAAAGGTCGCGCTCTGAAAGCTGAGTATGCACTAGAACTCGCTCAAGACCTTAAGGCGATCCATGGTCTTGACGCTGAAGCAGAACTTGCTAACATTCTTTCTGCTGAAGTTCTTGCTGAAATCAACCGTGAAGTTGTACGTACTATCTACG
>Ga0181379_1001711_pt1 | contig 10292 bp, 10 predicted proteins | sample 2SPOviralmetaG_FD_130115 | JGI IMG/M metagenome (GOLD analysis project Ga0181379, IMG submission 130115) | Marine viral communities from the oligotrophic San Pedro Time Series (SPOT) site, San Pedro Channel, CA, USA - 2 SPOT_SRF_2009-07-10 | ecosystem: Environmental > Aquatic > Marine > Strait... | reverse complement strand
TCCATCAATAGAATTACCTATACAAGCTGGTGTAGAAGAACAAAAAACTCAAGAAACTGTATTAAATCCTGTACAAGCTGGTGTAGAAGAACAAAAAACTCAAGAAACTACTTTAGATCCTAAACCAGAGGTGAGCTTCGCTAAAAGAGCTGGTATAGAAGAAATACAAGATGTAATGAGTGATTTAATTACAAAAGTTGAAATACAAGATGTAATGAGTGATTTAATTACAAAAGTTGAACAAAGAGAAAAACAAGAGCAATTTAAAGATGTATTTATTCCAACAACAGAATTACCTAAACCAGATATTGCTGAAATACCACAGTTACCTGTTTTAGAACCGGGTTCAGGTGGAGGAGTACCACCACCAAAAAAAGAATCAAAAAAAGAATCAAAAATATTCCCTTATAAAGAATTATATGAGTCATTGCCCCCTAATTTCAAATCAGATTTTAAAAAAGAACATCATTATCTTTTCACAAAAGGTGGAAGAATAAAATCTGATAGTAATATTAATCAGCAACAAATTAAAATTTTACCAGGAGTAAATATTACATCTAGAGATCTGAAACCAATTCAAGATTATTTAAAAGCTCATACAACTGATGACACTATTAAAATTCCTGAAGTAAAAACCAAAAGTAAAACTAGAGCAGGAGCAGCTGCAATATCATAATAATTAATTAATATTACTATTAATTAATTTATATATAACCACCTATCCATAAGGTTTATTTATATTTATATAAAATTTGTGATTTATTGATTTTATTGAGCCATAACCCAAGTGTTGTTAGCATTAGTATCTAATTGGTAAGTGGCAGTGTATTGAGCCCATGCTTGTAAATCAGCAGCAGCTTCTACAGCACTAAATTTAACATCTAATTGAGTTACAGAACCTAGAGTGCTGACGCCACTGTATAATGATTCAACACCGTGCTCTCTGACTTGTTCTAGGTTAATACCAAATAGAGCATGACATGTTGTAGCATTTGAACTATTGGTTGGTCCATCTACAAAATATTTACCGTCTCTGTTTAGACCACCAACATGATGTAAATCTACTAGAGCATTACTTGAGTTTAAGAGCTCTGCTACTGGTTCTGATAAATTGGTTTCAGAACAGTTGATAACTCGCTGTGGGAAATTTTTACCATTGACTTTGAAGGAGTATTGTTCCATGTTATGGAATTGTCTTCCAGCATTTGTATCAGCGTCTAGAATACCTTGGTCAGGGTAGAAACCAAAAATAACACGATCTAATGATGTGAAAGAGAAAGCTACATTAGCAATAGCACTGGTTTGAGTTGCACTGATTGATTCTGTGGCGTTTCTGTAATCAGAGCTTACTATGGTGTATACTCCGCCAACTGCTTGGTTAAGAGCCATCATAGCAGTTTCATTTAATTTTACATTAAGAGCAACTAACTCGATTGGGTTAATTACAACCTCTGAATCAAGTGGATCAGCTGCTGCTGCTGAAATGAAAGCATTAACAGCACTATCAAATGAAATTCTTACTCTAAGACTGTCCCGTGAGAACAAAGGCCAGTACTTTGATGCTCCAGTCATTGGAAGAGCAGCTAAAGGTAAGCAAAATGTTTTTTTTCCTGCAGCAGCAATTGATGTTCCTGCATAACCATCAGAATTCATACCTGCTAATAGAGAGCCATTGTTATCCCTGTAGTTAATATCATGTTGCATGTCACTTAGAGCACAAACCAATTTATTATAATTATCAATTGAAACTAAGGTTTGTCCAGATGATAGGACCTCGATTTTTTTGATTAAATTGTATGCACCACCAGTTCCTGGTACTACAATAGCATCACCGTCATTGTTGTTGATAGTGAATTTTAAATAAGAGCTTTGCCAATCCATAAAGGTGCTCATTTGGTTTCCTGGGATTTGAATTTCTGCTACTTGAGAACAGGTAAAACTGTTACCATTGCTTGATGCAAGGATAACTCTTTCAGCTACACTTGATGCAGCTCTTTTTTTCATTCGACTATAGTCAAGCACTTGGCTCATTACTTCAGACATTGTATATTATTAATTATAAATATATTATATTTATTATATTTAAAATTGAATTTTAATTAATTGATGTTTCCCTTGCTTTTTGACATTTTTTTGATTTATGATGTCTAGCTATAATACTTCGCCTAATACATACTCCACAGTAAGTGCATGTAATTTTTTCTTTTGAATGTTTGAGAATTTTATCTTTATTTTGTTCTCTATATTGCTTTTTTTTATCTTTATTTATTTCATAATATTGTTTTTGATATTTATGAATATCATCTTTATTTTGTTCTCTATATTGTTTTATATATTCATCTCTTATTATACCAGTACCACATGTTCTCATATTCAATGTAGATTTATATTCATCAGCACATTTCTGTTCTTCAATAGTTAATTGCATTTTATTTTCACAACTGAATTCTTTTAGAGGCATCATACACCATTCTCCATCATTAGCTCTAATTGTTTGATAAAGTTTTATATTATAAGATCTTTTATTTTCATTATAAATACATGATTTATGAGAGTTTTTCCTCCTAGTATAATTAGTTGTTGAACCAATATATATATCATCTCCTGTAGTAATCTTGTAAATAATACATTTGGAATAATTTACCATTTTTTTAATTTATTATATATTTATTCTTTTAAGTAATATTCCTTTTCATTCCTTTTAATTCCTTTTAATTCCTTTTAATTGATTTTATTACATCATCAATCCCCTACCATATCGTGTGTTTGTTAAATCTTCTACAACTGCAACTGGATCTAAATACTCAAATTTTAAAGTAAAAAAACCATTAGAACTGATTTCAGCAGTTACATCATCAGGTGTAACAACACTTAAAGTAATTGTTTGTGGTCTCGCTGGTGTGATTATTTTTATACTTGAAGTTTCTCTTAAATAATATTTAGTTGTAGTACCACCATCAAAGTTTCTAATAAGATGCCCCATAATTAATCCTCTATTTCTGCTGTTATATCCATTATGTACTGAACCTAGCCACTTAACATTTAAATTAACATTTACTGATGTATCAACAGAGGATTCTACTAAACATACTTCAGCAATAGGAGACCTTAAATTACTAAAGTATGTATTTGGTATATTCCATGTCATCTCATTATTAGATACACTTGCATCCTGAAAGTGAAGCTCTACATAATCACAGATTGTATTTGACTTTTGATATTCCATTATTTATATATAATTAAAATATATAATATTTTTTAATTATTATTTAAACAACTTTTTCAAGAGATCTACTTACTCTACCAACTCTACCTGCAACATCACCAGCTTCATCTAGAGCCGATCCTGCTGCAACTAACTCTGGCTGACCTGTTAATCGTCCAGTAACACGTAATACTCTTCCACCTACGTGGGCTCCATGAGCTACAGCTCTGGATCCCATTGAAATTTTATGTAATGATTTATGACCTAAATGTCTTGCTCTATGAAGTTTTTTTCCTAAACCCATTATTATATTAATTAAAATTAAATTAAATTATTAAAAAAATTGAAATAATATTCTTATTAGATTTTTTTTAAAAAAAATTTTTATTAATTTATAGGTCTTAATAAACATCTATCAATTAAGTAAAATACCATTTTGCTGTATCAATGAGACCATAAATCTGCATCAAAATGGAATTTCATTACTATAATATATTCCAAATTGATGCAGATTATATTAATAGAATAAAAAAAAAATAATAAATCAATAAAATAATTGTTTTTGTCAATAATTTAATTTTTATTTATATACTTAAAAGAAATAATTTGATTTTATTTAAAAATATAATACTATAGTAATTTAATAAAACAAAATGAACTATATTTATTTCGAGGTTAACAATCAGAAATTGAAATTAGACAAAGAGACCAATTACATTTACAGATTAAAAATATGTAAAACAAAAGATGATTATTGGAAGATGATTAAGTTTAGTTTAAATAGTTGTGGTTATTTACATTGTGAAATTAATAAAAAAATGTTTTTAAAGCATCGATTAGTCATTCAAGCTTATAATCTAGATTTTATTATCTCTGATTCATCTAAAAATAATATAATTGATCATATCGACGGAAATAAACAAAATAACAATATTACAAACCTTCGAGTAGTGACTCATCAGCAAAATTGTATGAACCGAACAAGAGATAAAGGTTATTGTTGGAATAAACAAAGAGGTAAATGGCTTGCTCGTATTTATGTAAATGGAAAATCAATTCATCTTGGTTATCATATTACAGAACAAGAAGCGAGACAAGCATATTTAAATGCTAAAACAATACATCATGTAATTAACTAAAAATATTTAAATTTAATATATTTAATAATATATATTAAATGGATACAAAACAAGCAGCCCTCCTCTCAGAGGCAACATATATTATGGGAAATAAATCCGGAAACAGAACTAAAAAATACAATGATATAAATGAATTAGTTAAATCTACTGGATTTGAGGTTATTCCCAATTACACGAATAAAAACATGGTAACATATCAAAAGATTGATGATCCAAAATCAGTGCATATAGCTCATCAAGGTACTAATGTTAAGAGCACCACTGGATTTAAAGACATTGTCAGTGATGTTGGAATAGCACTAGGTCTAGGAGATCATCTTCCTCATGTAAGAAAAAGAAAAAGAAAGACTGAGCAAGTACTCAAAGATCTGAATCCAGAGCAATTTACGATGAGTGGTCACTCGCTTGGTGGATATACAGCTAATCACACAATAGCTAATAGTAAGCGTGTACAAAAGCATCTTACTAAGGCACATTCATTTAATGCTGCTCAAAATCCGATTCTATCGAACGATTTAAAAGTATCTGATAAAATAAAGAAACAATTAGACGATAAAGTAGTGCATCATAGAGTGCAAGGCGATCTAGTAAGTGCAGGTTTTAAAAAATTATTACCATTCGGTAAATTAGAAACCTATAAATTGAAAAATGAACACAAAGATGAAAGGGCTGGAGAGAGAATTTTAAGTAAGATGTTATCATTTAATCCTGGTCTAAAAACTATTAGAAACCTTGGGAAAAAAGCTGTTGATTCACACCATATTGATCATTTCCATCAAGATAAATTAACAAAAGTTGAAAGAAATACAGCTCAAGAAGATGAAAAAATAGATGAAGATGAGAACTAAATTATTTGATTATAATATTTGTAAAATAACAAAAATTATAATTTCATTATTCAGTATTTTGCGAAAAATAATTATTTTATTGATTTTATTTTTATTTTATTATTTTTTTTAATTCTATTAATATAATCTGCATCAATTTGGAATTTATTATAGTAATGAATTTCCATTTTGATGCAGATTTATGGTCTCATTGATACAGCAAAACGGTATTTTAGTAAATTGATTGATGTTTAATAAGACCTATCAATTAAGAAAAAAAAATATTAAAAAAAATCTAATAAGAATCTTTAAATGTAATATTATAATAAAATATTTAGAAATTAAAATATTTGTTATATTATAAAAAATGAATTTTACAAAATCATATAAATTAAAAATTTTCAAAAACAACAAAGAACCTGTGAAAGGATCAAAATTCAAATATCCTTCAAAAGAAAATAATTTTGTTGGTACAGATGTCTCTGAATTATTAAAAAATAATAATGTTGGTATTTTAACTGGTAGGATTAACAATCTATTATGTATTGACATAGATGATTATAAATCAGATTTCAAGTTCAATTATAATAATCATTCATTAGATGAGTTAATCAATATGACTTATACTCAAAGAACTGGTAATGGTGGTTATCATCTTGTTTTTGAATATGATCCTGAAATTAAACAGAAACAAAATATTTCTAATGATAATATTTGTGAAGTTGATACAAGATCAGATAATGGATATTTTATTTCAGCTGGGTCTATTGTAAATGATAAAAAATATGAAATCATAAATAATACCAATCCAATTAAAATCCCAGCTTCACTAAAAGAATTTTTATTAGACAATGGTTATGGAGCTAATAAACCAACTCCAAAATCTACAAGCTGTAAGAGTACTAAACAAATTGTTAATAATTCTTTAAAAGAATATCACATTATCGATAGTCAATTAAAATATATTTTAGATCAGAAACCAGTTGATTATTTTAACAAAGTCGAATTTTGGAAATTCACAACATGTATGAAAGCTTTAAATAAATACGAGCTTTGGGATCAATTTAATAAAGCTAGACCTAAATATGATCAGGAAAAGAATAATGTTATCTGGAATAACGTTGATGAAACTAAAGCGAATTTATCAGTTATTTTTGATGATCAATTATTACATGATAGTTATTTTAAATTAAAAAAACTTCCTTCATCATCTTTAAAAAATGCAATCAAAATTAATAAACAAAAACTCGGATATGATTTTTTAGAGCCTAATATGAACTATGTTATTAAAAGTGATACTGGCACTGGTAAAACAACATCCGTGAAACACTATCTCAAAGAACATGATCTCAAATTTATTTCAATCGTATCGAGAAGATCTCTTGGAAGAGAGCAACATAATATTTTCAATATGCACGGTCTACCAACAAAATATTATGAGCAGGAAGAACAATTTAACAATGGTGATAATATTATTATTCAGATTGATTCATTACTGAAATTAAAAAGAAATTTAGATTTTTCTCAGTATGTTCTTGTTCTTGATGAATGTGAAAGTATACTAGATCATTTAGTCATGTCAACAACTCTACGATCAACAAGATGCTCTGTATTTAAAAAATTCATTCAACTATTAACTGAATGTAAAAATTTTATTTCTATTGATGCTGATATTACTGAAAAATCACTTATGTTTTTCAATGAATTTATTAAGAGGGATTATAGCACTTACAAAAATATTTACAAACATAATAAAGATGTAAAAGCATATGAAATTGCTGATCAAAGGGTTATGCTTGATAAAATTATGAAATCTGATAAATATATTATTTGTAGCGATTCTAAAACTGAATGTGAAAAAATTTATAAATATCTCAGTGACAGTGGTCATAAAAATATTTTATTAATTACAAGTGACACGAATGATGAAAATATTGTTTTTGATGATTATGATAAAATTATATTTTCACCAAAGATCATTTATGGTATTGATTCATCAATAGATAGAGATGTATTTTGTTGGTACAAAGGCGATACCATAAGTCCAAAAAAAATGGTACAGCAGTTAAGTAGAGCTAGAAATATTAATTCAATTTATTATCATTTCACGAATAAGAAATACACATACAATTCAATTTCCTACAAAGAACTATATGAAATTAATTATAAATGTGTCAAATACGGTCTTGAGAAAGAAGGTGATAATCTTTTATCAAATCAGTTTGAATATGATCCTGAAATTGAAGATAAATATTTATTTATGTATTCAAAATTCGAATTTGATAATTTATGTTTCAATACAAACAAGTTTGCTCATTTTCAAAAACTGCTCTCAGATAGAGGAGTAATTATTAAAACTGATTTATTTGAAAGTGCTAAAGAAAATAAAATGAAGCTTTCTAAGGCTGATGCATTAAATATTGATGAGTTTTTTGAAATAGAGAATAATTTAAAACTTCTAAATTTACTGGGTCTTACAAAAGATGAAGCAGAACCATATTTTGATTTAATAAAGACTTATAATTTTTATAGCAATCATACTAATATTAAAAACTTTTTTTTTGAGAAGTATGATGATGATAATTATAAATATAAAATCAATAAACAAGATGACTTTTTAATTAATGTTATTAAATCAAATAATCAAAAGCTTAGATTACTAAAATCATTAATGGAAATATCAGGAGCTAAACATCTTGATAAAATTGATTGTAAGAAAATTCCTAGCAAAAAACAAATTGAAAAATTTAAAGCTGATTATAAAATTATTTTTCCGAAAAAAAGTTATAGCAAAAAAGAGTTTGATTTTTCAACTAAATATGAAATCAATAAAATAATATCTGAATTTTTTAAAATATTATTTGGAAATATTATTGAAAAGAAAAATGTACAAAAAAAAGGAATTAGAACAATTGATTATAAGATCAATGAAGATATACTAACAAAACATGAATCTATGTATAATATTAAAAATGATATTTCAAGTAATAATAGAATTCTATTTTTAGAAGATCTTGATCTAGATATTAACTAATTAAAATAATTATTTGCGAAAACAATTATTTTATAGATTTATTTTTATTTTATTATTTCAATGTGCATCAATTTGGAATTTTACTATATAATAAATTTCCATTTTGATGCAGATTTATGGTCTCATTGATACATCAAAATGGTATTTTACTTAATTGATTGATGTTTATTAAGACCTATAAATGAAATAAAAAAAATATTAAAAAAAATCTAATAAGAAATTATTCTATTTCTAATAAATTAAAATTTCTGTAAAATAAGAAATTAGGTCCATTTCTTAAAGATGTATCTATCATCATAAAGTCAAATTTAGTTTTATAGATATGAGCTAATAAATCGATGAATTCATCTTTCTTCATACTGATAAACTCATCAAAGATAAAATCAATTTCTTTTTTTGTTTTAGGTTTGAATAAAAATATTAGAGAGGCATTATTCCTCAGTTGTGTTGGATAATCAGATATTTTATGACCAATAATCATAATAGATAAACCAGCTCCTTTATGCCTTCTATTCTTAGTTAAAATAATTAGATCATTTAAGATCTCTTTATTTTTTAATTCACTTGAAACATCATCCAGAATTAACAGCATCTGTTTTCCATCTTCATGTAATGAATCAATCTTATCAAATACTGATTCATCTAATTTTTTGAATTTTTTGGAATCATCCATATCTGTAAAAATATCATTTTTAATTGTATGCATGGATGGACTTACTATTACAACATTATCAAACATTCCATGATAACTCTTTTTATGCTGCTTATCAACTTTCTTTGAGTTTTTTAATAGATTTACAACTAATGAGGTTTTACCTGATCCTGAAGGACCACATATTAAATAAAGAAAACTACTGTCCATTAAAGGAGCAATAACAGACCTACCTTTTTTATCTTGTATTTTGCTATCTGCAGTCATCTCAACTTTATTTATATTTAAAAATTTATTTTCAATTTCATTAATTTTCATTTTTATATAATTAGTAATATATTTAATTATATAAAAAAATTAATATCCAAAATCCAATTTTGGGTATTGTCTTACAGGTATTACTGGTGCTACTGGTGCTTTTCTTTCAGCTCTTGGTTCCTCATCAGATTCAGATGATTCACTTTCTTCTATGTATACTACTTTTTTTACTTTTTTTGGTGGTTTGACAGCTTTTTTCTTCTTAACAATAACAACCTCTTCCTCTTCCTCTTCTTCAGGCTCTACAACTGGCTCAGGCTCAGGTTCAGGTTCAGGCTCTGGTTCTTTTACTTTTTTAGGTCTTCCAGCTTTTTCTTTTAGCTTAGCTCCGCCTTTGGTAGCAGTTTCTTTTAATTGTTTCATCTCATTTTTAATAGATTTTAATTCATTAGTTACTTTAGTTGATGTTTTTGGCTCTTTTTTTGGAGGAGGTTTTGTATATTGAATTTCATCATCAGAGCTATCTGACATTTCATTATTAATTTTTTTTTCCATAACTATATATATATATGTCAGATAAAATAAATTTAGTTAATGAAAAAAAAACTATACAACAAATAATTCTTAAATTCAAAGAAGATACTTTTGATAATTTTCATTTCAATGTGATGATGGATCAATATAAAGAATTAGAAATAATTGAAGATCAAATATGTGATCCTAGATTAAATTTTAGTAATAATATATTAGATGATGAATATTATGAAGTTCATTTTCCTGGTTTTTCAGAAGATGGATGGGATTGCATTGATATTTTAGTTTCTACAACTGATAATGAATTAATAAAAAGTAAATTAAATATATTATAATATATATATATATATAAAATGGTTAAATATATTAATGGTAAGAATAAATATAATTCTAAAAATGTGAGAAATAGTAATACGGTTGTAGCTGGAGATATTAAATCTGGAAATATTATATGCACTAATCTTACAGCAACAAATATTGTAAATTCAGAATTACAGACTGCTACTAATAATATCTCAACTAATGCATCAGCAATTTCAACTAATAGCACCAATATAGCAGGTAATACAACAGCAATAAGTGCTAAACAAGATACAATAACCAGTTCTACATCTTTAAGCTGTGGAGAGCTAAATTTAAATAC